>Ga0081473_135015_pt1 | contig 164085 bp, 182 predicted proteins | sample CisSprmetagenome_FD_70977 | JGI IMG/M metagenome (GOLD analysis project Ga0081473, IMG submission 70977) | Hypoxic/sulfidic aquatic microbial communities from Cistern Spring, Yellowstone National Park, USA v2 (version 2) | ecosystem: Environmental > Aquatic > Thermal springs > Hot (42-90C) >...
TGACACCTTGCTGCAAGAGGTCGACCGGCAAGGGTACAAAAAAGAGGGCTAAAATGAGCTTAAAAGCTTAAATAGAGCCAAAAACAATGCTGTTTGTAGAATACCTATAAGGGTTTGAAACTCTTTAAGTAGCGTCCAACTTTCGGGTTTAGGAACAGTTTGTAGAATACCTATAAGGGTTTGAAACAAAGAAGAAAAATTAGCAAGCTTCCAAAGCAATAGTGTTTGTAGAATACCTATAAGGGTTTGAAACTTTAACAAGCAAAGAAGTAACTAAAAGAAATGAAGCTCAAAAAGGCATAACAGTAAATATAAAACCGGTCGTATTAATAGGAAAAAATGCGTTTTTGCATGCTGTTCTCCTTTGTTGAAGTTACATATGAAAAGCTCAGCGCGTTACATTAGCATAGAAAAAAACAGTGAAGTAAGTAAGGGAAAGTTCCAAGCATCACATATTCTAGACGAGGGATGATTAGGCGCTTAGGTTTTCAATGAAATGAAACATATTATATATTTGGCTTTACTTTGGCAAGTTGTAATTGTGTATATAAAAAAGCAGGATCATTAGCACCAAAGCTTATACTATTGTGTAAACTTTATGAGTGCACTATAATTGCTCTAAACGTTGCATTAGCTTAAGACATTAAAACAGTAACTGTTGCCGGTAGCCAAGAAGAGCTTGGTGCGCTTAATGAAATTAAGGCGCTTTAATTGTTCCTCCTGTAATTTCTAAAAAGGTGTAGCTTCAGTTTTGTTTATTATGAAGGATAACTTTCATTATGGAACGTAGAGGAAACGCCAAGTATTCCACACGTAAGCGTATCGATGAACCGGGAAGCCTTGCCAGTGATGGCAGGGTAGTTCACTGCGTAGGAAAAACTTATTTGGCCGTTCATGTTTTGATATATCATGATCAGCTCAGAAGATTTAAAAAGAATACTTGAACCAAAGAACTCTCTGTTTGTAGCTTGGGATGTACACAAAGCTCTGTTTAACTCTACCTTTAACAGAGACGAATTCCTTAAAGGCTTTCAGACAGCGCTCAACGCCGCTAGAAAAGCCAAAGTGCCAATAATATTTACAAAGATAACGCCTTTCCCCACGGGTTTTGAACCAGCAAGCGCAAAGCTAATGCAATGGAAAGGAAGTTTTAGACCTGAAGATATGGAGCTCATAGTCCAGCCACAGCAAGAAGATATCGTTATAAACAAGAACACTTGGTCTATCTTCGTCGGGACAAACGTAGAGCTTCTTGCTAGGAACTCTGGCAGGTCAACATTTGTGTTCACAGGCATAGCAACAGATATAGGGGTTGAAACAAGCGCAAGACATGCTTACGCTCTTGGATTTATTCCGGTAATAATAAGCGATGGCGTTTCTTCTCAGGACATGGAAGCGCACAAAAGATCTCTGGCAAACATGCAAAGGTTCTTCCCGGTAATAAGTTCTGAAGAATTATCAAAAATCTGGAGTTAGATTACTATAGAAACCCTTAATAAAGCGTATTTTTTTTATTTATCCTATGCCATTGTTCAAAAAGGAGATAACTTTGGAGAACGTCAAGGATATGCAGGCTCTTGTAAACAAGTTTTCAGAGTATCTTGAAGAGGAAGGGTACAAGGTTCAGACAAAGGTGGAAGGCGATAGAGCCATTTTGCAGGCTCAAAAAGGAGGCATACTAAGAGACATAATTGCTGCAGAAAGGGCTTTAACTTTTACTTTTGAAAAAAGCGGTGACAAAGTGAAAGCAACAGTAGGTGTTGGTAAATGGCTTCAGAACCTGGGAGTAACGGCACTCGAGGCTCTTTTCATATCAGAACTTTTTGTGTTTATTGATGTGCCAGAAATCCTCTGGAACTCTCACGTTGAGAACGAACTCCTTAAAAAGCTTAAAGAAATAGCAAAAGAAGTTTAAACGCAATTTTTTAATTTTTTTAATTTTAAAAGTTTATAATCGAATTAAACCATAATATAACTGTGAAGATAGGGCTTGCTCTTGAAAACTTCGTCCCTCCTGGAAATAATGTAGACGTCCAGAAGCTAGCAAAGATGGCAAAGCTTGCTGAAGAGCAAGGGTTTGAATCTATCTGGACCTGGGATCACCTTTTGCTAGGCTCCAGGAAGGTTTACCCGATACTTGAACCTTTAACAGTTCTAAGTTACGTTTCAGCTTTTACATCTAAAATAAAGCTTGGTACAATTTACGTATTGCCCCTTAGGACCCCCCTTCTAGCTGCAAAGCTCATTTCTTCTCTTAACTATATTTCCGGAAACAGGCTCATGCTCACTGTTGTTGCTGGCTGGTACGAGAAGGAGTTTCTCGCTGTAGGAGCAGATTTTGGAAAGAGAGGCAGAATACTTAGCGATTATTTAAAGCTCCTCAGACGCCTGCTGAGAGATAGCGATGTCAATGAGAAGATTGAAAACATGACCTTTATACACGCTAACGTAGAGCCAAAAGCTGAAAACATCAAGATCTTTATAGGCGCCTACCTAGAAAACCCGATAAAGAGGGCAGCTAGGCTGAGCGACGGCTGGATGGCTTACTATTATAAAGAAGAGGACTTTACGGAGGGATTAAAAATAATAGAGAAACATTCCGTCGGCAGGGCTTTGGAAAACTCTGATATGGTGCCTGTTTATGTAGGGGAAGACGGAAGACAGAAAGTACACGAATTCACAAAAACGTACATGGACCTGCCAGATTGGTCAAAGTGCTCTGTTGAAAGCGGAATATACGGCACAGAAAAGGACGTAGCTGACAGGATAGAGTCTTATAAAAAAGCCGGGGTCTCAAGGCTAGTGCTTATACCAGCTTACTATGAACTTGAGCAGGTAGAAAAGTTGGGAAAAATCATAAGGGATTTACAAAATGAACGAAAGCCTCAACTCCTCTAAAGGTTGGGTAAATTTAAATACTATCACCTTGTAAAGCGTATTAAAGCATGTCCCGTAAGGAATACTTCAAGAAGGCTCCAAATATCCCCGAGTCCGTTGAGGATAGGGTAAGTGGCTGAAGACACAGCCAGTGGTCTATCGTTGGACGAGCGGAGCGGGTGGGTAACCACTAGCTATGAAGTCATGAAGATGAAGGCGGTAAACCACAAACCTGTGATCCGCCTTGAAGGAACCATCGCCTTTTAAGGCGGTGAGGATGTCAGAGCCCTGATCTCAAGCATTAGCTATAAATGTTATCGGCATGTCAGAAAGGCTCTAGAGCATTTTTATCCTATTCGCTTACTGGAATGTTTTTTCTTTAGCTTTTTAAGCTGTTTCTGAAGGTCAGCTATCTAAAGTATGGAGGACTTATTAACCTAAAAAGGTTAAATTGCAAAATTGGAACGCTTTTAAAATAGCTAAATTTCAATCTATCCTGTCAAGATAGGGCAGAAATATACCCAAGGATTCCTCTGGTTCAAGATCTAAAACTCTATCCCCAAGAATTTTTGAAACTGGATCAAACTCCATAATACTCAACTCACCTTCCACAAGTCCCGTTATTAAGCTTCCGCTTCTATTAACTGATACAGCAAACGAAAGCCCTAATTCTGAAAGCTTGTTATGAATGGACTCAGCCACACTAGGAGTGATGTTTTCGTTCATCAAAAGAACCTTTACATCGCCTATGTTTTTGAGAAGCTTAAAAAGGTGTAAAGCAAAATCTGGTATTCCTTCTTCGCCGTTTAATGGGATGGCTATGATTGGCTCGTTAGAAGAACGCAGCAATGATTGATTTTCAGCATCAATAGCTTTTATAACTGCATATATTTCTTCTGCAATCATGTTGTAGATTGCGGAATACGGCTTATTCTTTAAAAACTCTTCATAAGCTTCAGCTTCAAATATTATGAGAGGTTTGTTTTTCATGAGTATCCTTTTTATCTGGGTAGCTGCCCTAAACTTTGCTATTTTTTCTTCTTCAAACGGAGTTACACCTATATAGATAAACCCCTCAAGATCTTCATTTATTTCGTTTTTACCCAGATTGAATATATAATATTTTTTTGTCAGCTTTAACTCATTTTTATCAGCCAACTCTAGAAAGTATTTACCTACAATACCGTCCACTAAGATGTTGCTTGAGTTAGACATAAATGACAGTTGGGCATTTTTATAATATAAAAGAATCTCTCCAAAAATCATTAACTTTTGATAAATAAAATTTGGCTTTAAATTTGTTATATTTGTTTAATGTTTTTGTTAATTTATATTAACCGTTGAATAAAACAATTCACAAAATGCAGAAGTATTCGTTAAACCAGTATTATTTTAAATACTCGTTTTAGATATATTTAATACTCGCAAAAATTTTAAGAGAAGGTTATATAGGATTTATTTTCATTAACTAAAAAGATGCGATATTATATAGAAACTTACGGTTGTGCTGCTAACGAATTTGATAGCTTAGTTATTTCAAATTTTTTAGAAAAAGATGGATGGCAAAAAGTTAAACTTTCAGATTCTGATCTTGTTATAATAAACACGTGTGGAGTAAAAAAGCCAACAGAAGATAAGATCCTTTATAGGTTAAAAGAAATCAATAAACTGGGCAAAAAAATAGTTGTAGCTGGCTGTCTGACAAGGATCGATCCTGAAGCATTAAAGTCTATAGGCTTTAACGTTGCTATAGATGTTAAATCAATAAACCGTATAAACGAAGCATCTGAAATGGCTTTAAAAGGGGCAAAAAACGTATTCATTTATTCAGATAAAAACTTTGATAAAACTTCTTTTTTAGCAAAAAAATTAAACGAGACGATAGGGGTTATAGAAATTCAGGAAGGTTGCGCTTACAACTGCACATACTGCGCAACTAAAATATCCAGAGGAAACGTTTTCAGTTTTCCGGACAGCTCTATACTGAGAAGCGCTAGCGAACTAATAAGAAAAGGTGCAAAAGAAATCTGGTTAACAGGACAGGACGTAGCTGCCTATAGGTATGAAAACAGAGACCTAGCAGACTTGTTAAGAGAAATAGATACGATAGATTCAGAATTTTATGTTAGAGTTGGTATGTCAACGCCGCCTTTTTTCAAGATCATAGCAGATAAGCTTTTGAGCACCTACCCAAAGAAGGTTTACAGGTTCTTTCACATACCTGTCCAGTCGGGTAGCGATAAAGTGTTGTTTGACATGAAGAGGGGGTACAGAGCAAGCCTTTTCGAAGAGCTCGTGAAAAAAATCCGCGTAAAGTTCCCTGAAGCTACCATAGAAACGGACATCATAGTTGGCTACCCTACTGAGACAGAAAAAGACTTTGAGGATACGATTGATCTTTTACAAAAAACAAGGCCTAATGTCGTAAATATTTCAAAATTCTGGAAAAGACCAAACACTGAAGCTTCAAAGCTAAAGGAGCTCGATTCAAAAATAGTGGCTGAGAGGTCAAAAATAGCTTATGAGCTTGTTTTGAAAATAATGAAAGAAGAAAATCAAAAATGGATAGGATGGGAAGGAGAAGTTATAATAACGGAAAAAAGCGACAAAAGGCCTGGCTGGAAAGCAAGAAACATAGCATATAAGCAAATAATAGTCGAAAGCGATAAAAACCTCTTAGGAAAGAAGGCTCTTGTTAGAGTTTATGAAGCAGATGCAGTTAACTTGTACTCAAGGCTTGTGTATACAATTAATGAACAGGAAGACCATGTTTATGGTGAAACAGTTATTAATTAAACAAACTCTTGGTGAACTACCAATCCCCTACTAGTAAATCAAAACTTTTTAGTGTAGGATGGCATTCGCTGTTTATGCAAACTACGAACAATCCTGCGGCCAAGTACATTATACGTTAATGAGGCTTTGGATAGATCTATGAATAATTCTTTTTTGCATATGCTGACAATCTTTACTAGCTTAAACCATGCTTTATTTTTGGCTTAAAACGCTATACAGCATAATAAGGTTAATCAGCGAGATTTGATAGCTTAGCCTTGCCTGAAGCTTTTTGAACAAAGATAACTTTTGAAATCTTTTTTAAAAATTTAATATAATAGAAAAAACATCATAAAAGTTTTGATCTACTGTCGTACAAGAGAACTTTCGCCCCTTATCAGTTAAAAGCGTGTTTTTTAAGATAAATACTTTAGCATAAGTTATTAAAAAAGCACAACAACTAATAAACGACCTCGATGATATTAAGGAAGAGCCGTCTGAGGCGTGATGTAGATTATGAGTGATGAGAGGTCTAAGTATGCTATCCTTTTATCAGGAGGTAAGGACAGTAACTATGCAATCCTGCTTTTTAACAGAAAAACAGGAAAAATGCCATGCTGCGCAATTACTGTTAAAGCGAGGGAAAACGACATGCTTTTTCACTATGAAAACGTAAAGTGGACAGAACTTCAATGCAAAAGTATGGGCCTGCCTTGGATCTTTACAGAAAGTCTTGAAGATGGTCTAAAGGAAGCAAAAGAAAAATATGAAGCTGAGGGCATAATTACGGGAGGAATACTTAGCAATTATCAAAAGAAGCGCTTTGAAAGCATCGCTGAAAAGTTCAAGATGAGCGTCTACTCCCCTCTTTGGGGCGTTAATCAAGAAGAATACATGATGCAGCTCGTAAAAGATGGCATAAAATACATGATAGTCAAGGTTGCTGCCCTGGGCCTTGGTAAAGAGTGGTTAGGCAAAATTATAGGCGTAGAAGAAACTCTTGAACTAATAAATCTATCAAGAAAGTACAGGTTTAATCCGAGCTTTGAAGGTGGAGAAGCTGAAACTTTTGTAATAAAATCACCGCTTTACAAAAAAACGATAGTAATAAAGCAGTTCGAGATCGTATGGCAGAAAGATTCAGGAATATATTTAATAAAGGACGCTACGCTTGAATAATTGTAATGCTAGAAGAACTTAAGGAAGGGTTAAAGAACGCCTTTGATAAGCTTCGTAGGAGCGGTGTTGATGAAAAAGCAATAAAGGAATTCATTCTAGACCTCCAGAGAACTCTTATAAAAGCTGACGTAAATGCTAAGGTAGTTTTCGAATTTTCAAAAAAAGTTGAAGAAAGGCTCAGAAACTCTTCTGAATTGCCAGGAATTTCATTCAAAGAACTTGCGATTAAAATAGTTTATGAAGAAATGGCACAACTTCTTGGCGGGGATTATAAGCTTCAGTTAAAACCAAAGAACGTAATAATGCTTGTTGGGATACAGGGATCAGGGAAGACCACGTTTTCCGTTAAACTTGGCAATTATTTAAAACAAAGAGGCTACTCAGTAGGAATAATAGAAGCTGATGTTTACAGGCCTGGCGCTTTTGAGCAGGTTTCTCAGCTTGCTGAAAAGGTTGGGCTAAACGTTTACGGCTCTAAAGATGAAAAAGACCCAAGAAAAATAGTTGAAACCGGTTTAAAGCATTTTTCTGATAAGAGCATAATAATAATAGACACTGCTGGTAGGCACAAAAACGAACAAGAATTGATGAAAGAAGTAAGGGAGCTCTACAGAGAATTCAACCCTACGCTAACGCTTTTGGTCATAGACGCAACCATAGGACAACAAGCTTATTACCAAGCAAAGGCGTTTGCAGAAACAGTAAGCGTTGGTGGGATAGTAATAACGAAGCTTGATGGAACGGCAAAAGGAGGAGGCGCTCTAGCTGCCGCAGCAGCAACTGGCGCTAAAATTTATTTTATATCTACAGGCGAAAGAATAGACGATATAGAAGAATTTAATCCAAAAAGGTTTGTTGGAAGATTAATAGGTATGGGCGATCTCGAAGGATTATTAGAAAGAGTAAAAAACGCAGAAATAAAAGTTTCAAAGGAACAGGCAAAAAAGATAATGTCTGGAAGGTTTACTCTTGAAGATTTTCTGGAGCAAATAGAACAGATGGAAAAATTAGGGCCTATGGAAAAAATAATTGAAATGCTACCATTGCCAGTAAAAGTTGATAAAAAAGAGATAGAAAGAGCAAAGGTTCAAACAAAAAAGTGGAAGGCCATAATTCTCAGTATGACTTCTGAAGAACGCGTTAATCCGAGGATTCTCAACGCCACACGAATTAGAAGGATTGCTATAGGCTCAGGAACATCTGAAAAGGACGTTAAAGAACTTTTAGAAGCCTTTGAAAAAGGAAAAATATTCATAAAAGAAGCAAAAAGAACTAGGTTCGCTTTTTAAACCTTCCATACTGTAAGGGGTTCTTAATGTTATCGCACGTTTCATCTCTCTTGCATAAATTTAGCGTTAGAAGCTTTTCACAGCTAGGCACCATGTATTTTGTTCCGGATCCTTTGGCCCCAGAAATCTGCATTACCTGATATTTTGTTATTTTTTCATTAAAATCTGGAGCAGTTCTAAAAAGCTCAACTATGTCTTCAGTATTCCATCCTATATTTATTAAATAAGTAGCGAGAAGAAATCTAGCTGAATGAGGTATGTTTACGCCCTGTTTTAGCTGGTTCATCTGAAACTCTACACATGGTGGCATTTTGCCAGTATAAACTATAGTGCGTGGCCTCGGTTTTGCTTCTTCTATTTCTTTAATTAATTCGAGTAAGCTTCCCTTAACAGCTGGTTTTGGCATTTTATTTATTCTTTCAATTATACTTTTCATAGAAATTTCTCTAAACATGTGCGCTAACTCATTATGCTTAACGTAAACATTTCCCATGTAAACCCACCTGTTTACCAGCTTCCATGATGTTTCGCCTTTCACAGAAAATTTAATAAAATCTGAAAGAGGTATTAAAAACCCTTGATCTAGCTGGTTAAGCTTAACGTTTGATACCTTCTCAAAGATAACTTTCGCAACATCCTTTCCTCTTGGATTTTTTTCTATCTCCTCAAGGAGATATCCTTCACTTCTTCTTGCTTCTGCGATTGCGAACCTGCTATAAACTACTTGGTCGTCTATGAATCTTACGGCTATCATCGAAATTATAAAAGAAACTAAAGATATTTCATGATGAACATCGTCCAACTTAGGGGAAACACCTGTTTTGATCCCCGTTATGAGCCTCTTTCGCGTAACATCAAGCACAACCTTTGGTTCAAACCCCATTATTTCTATCGAATCTATTTTATCAACTGAAAGATTTGGGTTTCTCCTTAGCGCATATGAAATGCTTTCAGGTAAAAAAGGATATTTAGCGTAATCTTCCACGCCCAGAAAGCTTTCCAACAATGATAAAGATGCGTCAAAAATTAAAAGCTTATCGATAGAAATAATTATAAAATGCCTATTAGAATATATTAGTATGTTTCAATTACAAACCAAGGACGTTAATAGTTGGAACATGGTTATAAAAGCAGCTTCAGCTTTATTAGAAGAGGTAGCGCTCGAATTCCATCCAGACATGATAACTATGAGAAACATGGATCCATCACACATAGCAATGCTGAACCTTGAATGGCTTAAACAATCGTTCGATGTTTATGAATGCGATGGAGAGCATATAGTTACGTTGAGAATAGACGACCTCGCAAACATTATGAAAAGAGCTTCAAAAGGAGAATTGATTGAAATGTCTTTAGGTGAAGGTAATACTTTGCTCATCAAAGTATCTAATGGCTTTCAAAGGGAGTTCGTTTTACACATATTGGAATCATCTCATACAGCTATCCCTGTCCCCAAAGTTAACTTTACAGCCAAAATAGTCATGACATTAAAAGGGTTTAAAGAAGCTATTAGTGACATAGAAACAGTATCAGATGAAGTCAACATGAAGGCTGATACAGGCACCTTTGTGTTGAGCGGATCAAGCGAATACGGTAACGTTAAGGTTTCAATTACAACCGCAACGCCCGATGTTAAGGAAATCACCGTCAGCGAGACTTCTTCGGCTTCTTACAGCATTGAGTACATTGAAAAATTCATAAAAGCATTATCAAGCTCTTTGGATTATATAACTATTGAATTTGGAAACAGGCTGCCTATAAGGATTCAAGCGCCTTTAGACGACAAAGGTTCTAAGCTAGAATATTACTTAGCGCCGAGGGTAGAGTAATGAACATAAAAAAATTTTTTACGTTCGAAAACATTTACATGATAACATTTATACTTATATTGTCAGGAATCATAAGTTTTGTTGTAGGAAAATCTTCAATACCTCTTACAGCAACCTTTACCTCAAACCCATCTTATCAGACTTTGTTTGAAACCATTATGTTGTTTTTCATAAACCTTTTTGGCTTATCAGGATTTTTCTTGCTTTTTAAGACAAGCAAAACGAATGATGTCAGAGTTGCAAGGACGTACCTTTTTACAGGTCTCATATTTATTGTAACATGGTATCTGTTGATTTATGAATTGTTTTACACAATAACGTGATGGAGTAAATAACAAACCTCATCCCTTTACAATGAATCAAAACTTTTACGATGCTCTTGCTATTATTAACAGATTTTAAAAAAGATTTTTAATGCGATCTTTATTCAAAAAGCTTCAGCAGGTTGGAACACTAATACAAAATAACCTATACCACATAATACATCACGACGATGAAAAGAACAATAAGAATTTTTCTATTCACAAATTTTTTATAAAAATCAATATTAAATATTTTATTCTGAAGCTGCTCTGTTAAATAATTACTTATTGCATGGCTTTCAATTATTTAATTCGATAGTTGATGTTAAAAAAATAGAAACACTAGATGTCCTAAATAAAAAATTAAATTGTTGAATAGGATATCATTAGTTTGATCTTTAAAATGTCAGCTTAAATTTGTTTTAGAACAAAATCATATGGCGTTAGACAAAAAGCTAATCAAAAATCATCAATGGGCCTTTTGTTGTATAAAGTAGAACTGCTTTTGCAATGTCATATGCATGAACCTTGAAAACCTCTTAGGTTAAGCTTGTAGAATTCATCAAAATAATCTGATCTTGGAAGGTTTTTAAATTCTTCGCGTTTCATTATTTCTTCAAAAACTTCGTTTCCGCTCTTTTCTTTACATCTTTCTCCTAAAAATGAGGCGAAATAATCGTACGTTCTTATAGCTTCTTCTAAAACAGCATAAGGCCTTCCAGAACAACCGTAATGCGGGAAGCAGATTTTTGAAAGCTTAAGTTTTTGCAGCTTTTTTAACGATTCAAAAAACTGATCTATAAAAAATGGAGCAGGGGCAGCTGGCCATATTTTTCCTCCTTCGCCGAAAAACAACATGCCCGCAGCATCACCGGGGAAAAGCGTGTTAGTTTCTTCATGATAAAGAGAGGTGCTGTGAGACGCATGCCCTGGCGTGTATATAACTCTGATTCTAAACTCTGGTTCTAAAAATTGATCGCTAACAGGAATTATGTTTTTTTCTGGCACAGGCTCTGGATCACCCCAATAGCTATATATCTTTCCAAGCGCTGCTTTAGAGGCTTCTATTAGCTTTTTAGGATCTACTAGGTGTTTAAACCCTTTCTCATGTACGATAACTTTTATTTCAGGAAATTTCTCGATAAATCTATATGAGCCTCCAGCATGGTCAAGGTGTATATGGGAGACAAAAATATACTTTAAGTCTTCTGGCTCTATATATTTCTTTACTCTACTTATATATTCGTCAACAACAGAAGTTGGGCCAGATTCTATGAGCGCGCCTTTATTACCTTTTAACAGCAGATATCCAGAAAGAATTGGCGGGTTTCCCAGTTCTCCTAAGTATATTATTTTGGTTTTATCACTTCCTTCCATAAAACTAAATGGGCTCTAATTTATATAATGTTTTGGTAAATACATCAGCGATGGACGTGTACATTTTAGCTGCGAAAAGGAGCCCTATAGGTAAATTCGGCGGCGTCTTTAAAAGTTTGTCGCCAGTTGACCTTGCAGTTCATGTGGCAAAGCAGGCTATAGCTGAAGCAAAAGTAGATGTTTCGCTTTTTGACATGTCGATATTTGGAAATGTAATAAGAGGTCTTCACGGACAGGATGTGGCAAGACAAATAGGATTAAAGACTGGGCTGCCTTATGAAAAAGACGGATTTTCTGTTGACATGGTTTGTTCGAGCGGCATGATGTCCATAATTTTGGCAGAAAATATGATCAGAAGTGGAGACGCAGACCTTATTCTTGCAGGAGGCACAGAGTCCATGAGCCAATCGCCTTATTGTTTTAAAGGCAACATAAGATGGGGAGTTAAGATGCTGATGAACGAAAAGTTACAGCTAGAAGACGAAATGTTAGTCGATGGTCTTGTTGATCCGCTCAACGGCCTTGTTATGGGACAGGAAGCTGACATGCTTGCAAAAGAATTAGGATATCAACGTCGAAGCTTAGATGAAGTTGCTTTTGAAAGCCATGTTCGTGCCGCAAAAACAACAGATTCAGGCATTTTTAAAAATGAAATAGCCCCTATAGACGTCAATGGCATGACTGTCAATTCAGATGAAGGGATAAGGAGAGATACGTCTTTAGAAAAGCTTGCTGCGCTAAAACCTGCGTTCAGCAAAGATGGCCTGCACACCGCAGGGAATTCTTCTCAGATTTCTGATGGAGCGGCTTCTATTGTCTTAGCAAGCGAAAAAGTTGTAAAAGAATTCTCGCTTAAGCCTGTAGCAAAGATAATAGGCCATGCTTGGGCAGGCGTAGAGGCTTATAAGTTTCCACTTGCTCCCGTAATTTCAACAAAAAAACTTTTGGAAAAAACTAGGACTTCTATAGATGATTACGATTACTTCGAGAATAACGAGGCTTTTGCCGTAAGCACGCTTATTTATAGGGATCAGCTTAAAATCGACCCTGATAGGCTCAACGTTTTTGGAGGAGCTATAGCTTTGGGACATCCGATCGGAGCCTCAGGCACTAGGATTGTTGTAACCTTGATCAATGTTCTTAAAACTATGAAAGGGAAAAAAGGGATAGCGAGCCTCTGTCACGGATTAGGAGGAGCCACTTCCTTAGCAATCGAGCTTGTTTAGTATTCTATGCCTTTTCTTGCTGGCATACCCTTTGAATAAGGATGTTTGATCTCTAACATTTCGGTAACGAGGTCTGCCCTATCTATTATTTCTTTTGGCGCATACCTTCCTGTCAAAACTAGCTCGACTTTTTCTGGTTTTTCGTCTATCAAGCTTAAAAGTTCATTTAACTCAACCAAACCATAGAATAAAGCAGTGAGTATTTCGTCCATGATTATGATATCGCTTTCAAGTGACATCATTTCTTTTCTTACTTCATCTATGCCATCCTTAACAAGCTTTACATAATCTTCTGGAGGCTTTTCTTTTACCAGAACAGCGTTGAACTTTTTTGCTATGTTTTCATCTTTTGTAAGAAAATAGTCTTTGCCAAAGAACTTTTGTTTTATGTTTTTAAAACTTGATAAAGATATATTTTCTCCGTAACCGCCAGTCTTCATAAAATAATATATCGATACTTTTAGCCCCCAGCCAGAAGCCCTTATGGCCAACCCTATTGAAGCTGTTGTTTTTCCTTTCCCGTTACCGGTATAAACTTCTACAATCCCCTTTTCCAGTTTCAAATTATGATCGGCTCTACGTATTCTCCCCAAACTTCTTTTAAAGCATTTACTATTTCCCCAAGAGTAGCCTTATTTTTTATTGCATCTATGATGTATGGCATAAGGTTTTCTTCGTTGGCTTTTGCTCTTAGCTTGTTAAGCGAGCTTTCAACTTTGCTCATATCTCTGTTCTTTTTGTACTCTTTCACGCGTCTTATCTGTCTAGTTTCCACATATTCGGGTATTTTCAGGACTTTTATTTCTGGCTCTTCTTTTATAACATACTTGTTAACCCCTACGAGAACTCTCTTTCCTTCTTCTATTTCTTTCTGTAACCTATAAGCTGATTCAGCTATTTCTTTCTGAAAAAACCCCTTTTTAATGCTTTCAAGAACCCCGCCCATGCTTTCTATCTTGTCAAAGTATTCGTAAACTTTTTCTTCCATTTGATCAGTTAGCCATTCTAAATAATAACTTCCTCCTAAAGGATCTACAGCATTAATTACGTTGCTTTCGTAAGCTATGATTTCCTGCGTTCTCAAAGCTATCATTGCAGCCTTTTCTGTAGGAAGGCCGTACGCCTCATCGTACGAATTTGTATGAAGGCTCTGGGTACCACCCAGAACTGCCGCAAGCGCTTCTATAGTTGTCCTTATTATGTTGTTTTCTGGTTGCTGGGCTGTGAGAGAAACTCCAGAAGTCTGAGTGTGAAACCTTAGCCATAAAGACCTTTCTTTTTTCGGCTTAAACCTTCTCTTCATTTCTTTAGACCATATTCTTCTTGCAGCCCTGAACTTTGCTATTTCTTCAAAAAAGTCCATAGAAGAATCAAAGAAAAAGCTTAACCTAGGCGCAAAATCATCAACGTCTAGCCCCCTTTTTACAGCTTCTTCCACGTACGTGAGTCCGTTTGCAAGAGTAAAGGCCAGCTCTTGTACAGCTGTTGCCCCAGCTTCCCTTATGTGATATCCGCTTATGCTTATAGGGTTCCACTGAGGCAAATATTTTGAGCCGTACTCAAAAGTGTCTATTACAAGCTTGAGCGAAGGTTCAGGCGGAAATATAAAAGATTTCTGAGCCATATATTCTTTTAATATATCGTTTTGTATCGTCCCTCTTAGGCTTGATGGGCTAACGCCGTTTATCTCAGCAGTAACTATGTAAAAGCCCCATATAATGGCCGCTGGGCCGTTTATCGTCATGGAAGTTGAGATATCTGCTAAATTTATTCCGTCTAACATCGTTTTCATATCTTCGAGCGTGCTTATTGCGACTCCAGCTTTCCCTACTTCTCCTCTTGCTAAAGGATCATCGGAATCAATTCCTAAAAGCGTTGGATAATCAAAAGCTATGCTTAAACCAGTTTCCCCATGTTCTATTAAATATTTTAACCTTTTGTTTGTCATAAAAGCATCTCCTAGCCCTGAAAACTCCCTTATAGTCCATAATCTTGATCTGTACATAGTTGGATGTATGCCGCGAGTAAACGGGTATTCCCCAGGAAACCCTATTTTATCAAAATATTTGCCCTTAACGTCTGAAGGAACGTAAACTGTCTTAACCTTTATTCCTGAAGATGTGTAAAATTCGCTTTTTTCAGGTATAGGGTTCTTGAGAACCTTTTCTTTGTACCACCTTTCGTACTTTTTCTTATAGATGCTCATTATATACCTATAATTAATTTTTTTACAGTTTCATTTAAGCTTTTGCTTTTAATATAATCTTGTAAAAGTTCTTGCATGTTTGCTTTTTCAACTTTAGCATCAATGATGTATTTAATCCTTGAGTTTACCATAAAGCTGAACCTTTTCATCACGGTTTTTTCCAGCTTTTTCTTATAAATTGGGACATAATCCTCAATGGTTTTTATAAGAACATCTATATTTTTATTTTTGAGCGCAGAAACTCCTACTATTTTTGGATCCCAGCCCCAGGCGTTCTTTTTTATAGCAAGGTAAAGATATTTTGAGTATGTTTCAAAACCTCCAAGGTCAACCTTGTTTATAACATAAATGTCAGTAACCTCATTTAAGCCCGCTTTTATCGATTGAATTTCATCCCCAAGGTAAGGCACGCTTACGTTTATAACAAGATCAGCTACATCAGCTATTTCTACTTCATCCTGCCCTACTCCAGTAGTTTCAACGAATATGTTTGAATACCCAAATTTATGGAAGGCGTAAATCATTTCAACTACAAAATAGTTTAGCCCTCCACCGTGCCCTCTTGATGGGACGCTTCTTATGTATACGTTATCTAGGTTCCACAGCTCATCCATTCTTATTCTATCACCCAGCAATGAACCTTTGGAAATTTTGCTAGTTGGATCGTTAGCTATGATGGCAACCTTCTTGTTTTGTTTAGACATTTGTTTAGCCAACTTAGAAATCAAAGTTGATTTTCCAGTTCCTGGGGCGCCAGTTAGGCCTATTACGAACGGTTGGTCTTTTGAAATAAGCATATCAGATACATCAATTTCTTCCCCGTTTTCTATTAACGTCAAAAGCTTTGCTAACTGATACACTTGATTGTTTTTCAATTTCTTTTAACTCTGTTTTTTATAAATTCAACGATCTCTTTTATGTCTGTGCCTGGCCCAAAAACGGCTGCTACGCCTATCTTTTCTAGTTTCTTTTTATCTTTTTCTGGTATTATGCCACCTCCGATTACAAGCTTATCAGAGGCGCCGTATTTTTTTAAAAGCTTTATAACTTCCTTAAAATGATACATGTGAGCGCCAGACAGAACGCTCAAACCAACTACGTCTACATCTTCCTGTATTGCTGCCTTTACTATTTTTTCTGGCGTTTGTCTTATGCCTGTGTAGATTACGTCAAAGCCTGCTTCCATAAGAGAACGCGCAAGCACTTTCGCTCCTCTATCGTGTCCATCAAGTCCTGGCTTAGCTATGAGTATCTTTATCCTCTTTTCTGGGGACATCTACTATTTATTATAATTTAATTGGTATATAAAAGTTAAAAGTAAGTCTTTGTATTTAAATTATTTTAAACCTTTTCTTAATGTTACTTATTTTTATAAAAAATAAAAAGCCTAGCAATGTTTATATGATCGATATCGAAATCGATAACATCATGGAACCTGATGTTGAGCTTATCAACGTTTCAAAAGTTTATGGCGAAAGTATAAAGGTAAAGGCGCTCGAAGGCATAAACTTGAAAGTTGAAAGAGGAGAATTTTTATCAATAGTGGGCCCTTCAGGATCTGGGAAAACTACCCTTCTTAACATATTAGGAACTCTTGATAGACCAACAGAAGGCAAAGTACTTATAGCAGGAAAGGATACAACAGAAATGGACGACGATGAGCTTTCAGAGATAAGGAACCGTTTTATAGGTTTTGTATTTCAAGCTTACAACTTGATAAACAGGCTTACTGCGCTGGAAAACGTAGAGCTTCCTTTGATAGCCAGAGGAGTTCCAAAAAAAGAAAGAGAAAAAAGGGCTATTGAAGCGCTAAATATAGTTGGTCTTGCAGAAAAGGCAAATAAAAAACCAACCGAACTAAGCGGTGGAGAGCAACAAAGGGTAGCAATAGCGAGGTCCCTTGCAAGCGACCCTACGCTTATTTTGGCTGACGAGCCAACAGGCAACCTTGATAGCAAGAACGCTTTAAAAGTAATGAACGTGCTTCTTGACATAAACGAAATGTTTTCAAAAACCATAATAATGGTGACGCACAACGTAGAGCTAGCTAAAATGACAAAGAAAATAATACGCCTAAAAGACGGCAAGATAGAGGGAGTTGACGTTTTAAGATGAACAAATATATAAAGCTCTTTGTTCCCTTTCTAATTTTGATCAGCGCTTTTTCAGTACCTGCTGTATCATGGGCTTCGAGCCCACTTATCATTTATTATAATTGGGGTACACCACAATCTCCAATAACGGTAAGGCCAGGTTATACAAACCAGCCTTTTATAGTTATATTACAGCCTAATACTGAATATAAGTACGGGTTGCTGAACCTTACTGGAACGCCTTTTACAAACGTTTCAGGAGGGAGCCTAGCTTACAGCCTACCTTCTCAGTCCTCTACGTTTACGTTTTACTTAAATGTAAAAGCCTCTGCAATCGCAGGTAAATATCCCGTAAACTTTACCGTTTACTTTTTAAACGGAAGCTCTGCCACATCAATTTTGTATGTAAACATAAACTCACCGCCCAACGTTTCTGTTTTAGAAGCTTTCTGGGAACAAGGAAATGGACTCCCAACGCCTTCATCTGGAATTCAGTACCTGAACATAGTTATAGGTAATCCCGATAAGTATCCGGTTAGCTATGTAAAACTTACTGGAAGGCTTCCTGAAGGTATCAGCTCACTCTCTGGCACGAACGAGATTAAGGCTTATGTTCCTTATATAGCTCAAGGTTCGTTCCAAACCGTTCAAGTGCCCGTTAACATTACGAGTGAAATAAAACCTGGCACATACTCTTTAACTTATAACATAAGCTTCGAAGATTATGAAGGAGTTAAGTACTTTACAAAAGGTTCTTTTAACATAACAATTTATCCTCAAGGGAAAGTCAACGTCGTAGTTTTGCCAGCAATTACGCCGCAGAACTCAATTGCAAGCGTCTTTATAAAAATATTCAACGATGGCATAACCCCTGTAACACAGGTTCAAATGGAGCCTATTCAAGCTCAATTGCAACTCATCAAAGATAACTATTCTCAGGTTCAATATCTCCTTCCTGGGAAATCTTTGACTTTTGTGTACAATTATTCAACGCAGAACGTTCCCCAAGGAACTTACCAACTGGCGTTTCAAATAAGTTATGTGGCAGCTAACGGACAGCTGTACGAACAAAATTATGTATCTTACGTTTCTGTTATAGCACCTATAAACTATGTCAGCCTTTCTATTTTCCCTGCAGAAATTTATTATATGAGGAACAATACTTTGAGCTTAGTTCTGAGCAACTCTTATAATAACACTTTGAAGAACGTACAGTTTTACTTACAGCCTGTGAGCAACCTCTACATTTACAACTATAGCGGGATCATAAACATCGGTAACCTGAAGGCTAATTCGCAAAAAACGATTAATATGTATGTGCTGCCAGAGATGAACGCGCCAGCAGTAATACCTTTGCAAGTAGAAGTCAGCTACCTTAACCCATACGGATTTTATCAACAACAAACTTACCTTTTTCCAATTTTTGTTAACGGCAAAATACAGATATCATTTACTTCCTTAAACATAAATTCAACAGCCTATAACGGGTCAACTGTAAGCATCTCAGGAAGCGTTCTTAACTCAGGCACTCAAGAGGCCTATTACGGCACTATTGAAGCGTATTTGCCAAATTTTAGCGAAAACGTCACATCTTACATAGGCGATCTGCCTGTTGATTCTCCAACGCCTTTTGCTTTTTCGCTTTACATTCCTGAAAACGCTCAACCGGGATTGTACACGATTTACCTAAGGTACGTTTATCAGGATCCTTACGGTAACGTGTATTCTTATCAAGCGAATTTACCGATAACAGTGTACGTTACACATATCGCACCAGCAAAGCCAAATACATACTACTTTAATGAGACGTTCGCTCTTATTTTTATAATAGCTATAGTGCTTTTAGCGTTGATCGTAATTTACGTGAGAAAAAGTAAATGAAGCTAACAGACGTATTTTTATATTCTTTCAAATCCTTACAGGAGAGGAAGCTAAGAGCAGCCCTAACTATTCTCGGAATATTGATAGGGCCAGCAGCTATAATAGGCATAACGGGTTTGACCTCAGGCTATGGCAACAGCATAACAAGACAGCTTCTTCAGCTTGGAACAAACACTATACTTGTCGAGCCAAACTCAGGTAAGACAATAACCCAGAACATGATAAATACAATAAACAGCATAAAAGGCGTTAAAGGGGTGTGGCCATTTTACGTAATACCTGCTCAAATAAGCACCCCAGGGGGAAACGAAAACGTTGAGGTATTTGCGATAAATCTGCAACAGGGGCTTCAAATGGCTGTACCAGGGTTAAAGCTTGCTGAAGGTTCTTTTCCTTCTCCTTATGACACTTATGGCGCTGCAGTAGGCTGGAATATAGCAAATCCGACTAATACACAATACCCGCATTTCAAGCTTAACGAGGTTGTAACCGTAAAGTTATTCTATGCTGGGCAGACTTTCAGCAAAACGTTTTTGGTCGAAGGTATACTACAAAAGTTTGGGCCTTCTTACATAGTAAACGTTGACCAAGGTATTTTTGTATCTTTGCTGACAGGTAGCCAAATAACTGGGAATTCGCCTTACAGCGGGCTTCTTGTAGTAGCTCAGAACCCTTCTGATGTAAACTATATAATGGGGCAAATAGAAAAAACGTACGGAAATCAGCTAACTGTGATGAGCTCGCAGCAGGCCCTTAACATAGCTAACTCTATTACCGGAACTTTGAACCTGCTGTTAGCTTCAGCAGCATCAGTTTCTTTTCTTGTAGCTTTTGTAGGGGTAACTACGACCATGTACACTAGTACTCTTGAAAGAACAAAAGAAATAGGTATACTAAAAGCTTTGGGCTTTAAGAACAGGGACGTAATGAACATCTTTATATTTGAATCAGCTATAATGGGGCTCATAGGCGGGGTATTAGGCGTTATAGCTGGAATGGGAGCATCTTATCTTTTAGCAGCTATCATACCGCATTTCTTAAAGTTTGGGAACGGGAATTCTTTCTTCCTTGGGTACGTAGCGCCAGTTTTTAGCATTAAAGTAATTGTCATAGTCATAATAGCTTCGCTTTTAATAGGCATTCTTGCTGGGGCAGCTCCTGCTTACAAAGCTACAAAAGTTGATCCGATAAAGGTATTAAGGAACGAATAATATTTTATTTTAAATTTCACCCTTTCCAGAGACCTATCGCTAAGCCTATTAAGAAGAGTATGGGCAATCCTGTTAACTGCAAAGGAGCTTTAGATAGCATGTAAGATGCGAAGTTTAAAGCTTTTGAAAGCAGAAGCTCAAAAGATACCCCAGGAAGGGTTATCCCAACATAAGAAGCTATAAAAAGACCTATAAGCATAAGTATGAACGATGTTAATCCTTTTTTAATCGCAGCTCCTATGATTATTCCATCAACAAAAATAAGCGCTAAATCGATCATCTGCTGGTACTGAGTTGGAATAATGAACGTCATACACCTTTTTTAAATGTTCGAGAATATAAAGTTTCAGATTTTTAGTGAAAGGACAATGTCGAGAATCTGATCTAACTTGATTGTTTCTTCTTCAGAAGGTCTAGGAATGCTGGAGATGTATATGCCGTATGGTTCATAGCTTGTACCGTTGAATCCGTACGGCGAAAAAAACATATAGTTGTTAACTGCTTCAAAAGCTGCCTTTAAATAATTATCAACAAGCGATAGCTCTTCACACACGTTCTTCTTGTTTTTAAGATCCCTTTCATAAGCATTTATAGAAAAAAGAACAATATATTTGTCGCTGTAATCGTTTATTGTACTTAACATAAGTTCAAGCTCTTCTCTTAAGCTTACCTTAAACATGTCTGTTGAAGGTCTGCCGTATGTTGGGTTTGTAATAGGTATGTTTGAAAATAGTACGCCTTTTGACAAAAGCTGTTCAAAAGTTGCATTTTTAAGAATTAACTTCCAGACCTTTAACGGTTCAAAAGAATCTCTATTTTCAACTACGCCTCTGTAAGTGGAACTAAAAAGGTTCAAAAGGAACTTTGGATTACAATCTGCAAAGCTTGAGTAAGAAAGCCCATTTATAGAAATAGCTGCCGCTTTCATTGTATTAATTTATTCAAAGCTTCTACTAAGTAATTCTTTGAGACGACTCCTACTATTCTATCAACGACCTGCCCATTTCTAAAAAGAAGTAGCGTTGGAAGCCCGTAAATTTCATACATTTCAGCTGCTTCTGGATATCTTTGAGTGTTTATCCTACCAAAGTTTATCTTTGAAAAAGCAGGAGCTACTGTTTGCAAAATTCTGTGCAAAATGTGACAAGGAGCACACCATGGAGCCCAAAAATCAACTACAGCATAATCTGAATATTTTATAAATTCTTCGAGCTCATCGTAAGTCAAACATTCTATCAGTTCTTGCATAACTATGTACTCAAAAAATCAAATTTAAATTTACTTTTTCTTTTTTATGAATTTAATAGACCTTTAGGCCAAGCGCATAATGTATGAATAAGCCCAAAGAAAAGGTTGCAAGCGAAGCAGCTATAGCTAGCCCTATCATTTCTAAGATCTTCTTTTTGTAATCTACACCAGTAGTTATGCTCGTTATAAAAGCCACTATTGCCAAAACGATGATCGTAAAAACGTAAGAAAGCGCCTGATCAGCTCTTATGTTAAGCGATAAAAAATAGGGCAAAGTTGGTATGAGGGCGCCGATAAAATAAGAAAACCCAACGAAGAAAGCTGACTCTTTGGCAGTTGATTCTTCCTGAGCTTCTGGCTGTGGTGCATTTAACACGCGGCTCATGAGCAGCCTCCTAAGCCTTTTGTTTTCGTTTAGCTCTCCCTCAGACTTTGATGCAATGTAAGCCCCAACAGCCATTGAAAGGCTCCCTGATACACCAATGACTATGCCGGCTATTCCTACAAGAAAGCCAACAGCATAAGCTCCAACAAAGCCTGAAACAGCAGCCAAAAGTTCTATTAATCCATCGTTTATGCCAAGCAATATGTCCCTTAAGTTTTTTAAAAATGCGCTTTCAGTTTTTTCCTTGAAAAAGCTTTCGTGTTCCATTTCATCTTGGATTACCCTTTTAAGGGTTTCCTTTTCTTCTTTAGTCAAACGTTCGTCGTCGTAGAGCTTCAGGTAGTTTACTACGGTAGCTGACTCTCTTTCTTCAAAAAGTTTCAAAGTAAGGTTAAGGCCAAAAATATAAAAAAATATGGCTTCAATAGTTATAAGAAAATTGCTTGGGGACTTTGGTATTTTTATTGATAACCTATTCATTATTTTTTTAAAGAACTCAGAATGAAACTTCTCAACTTCAGAAAGCATGATAAACTTCTCTTTAGCTTCTTTGTCTTTTACTATCTTTGAAAGCTTTTTATAAAGCAGCATGTCATGAAGTTCATCAATATAAAATGACGCGATTAAATCCATGATAGGCTTATTTTAAAAATTTTATTTAAACATTATTAAAGCGCTCGATTGCCAGCTTACCTCCTTAAAGCCTTTAATGGCAAGGCTTAGTACATTTTGTCATAAGCTTTAGTTAATAAAAAATTTTAGTAAAACATTATGATAAAACGAACAGCAAACCTCGTCCATTCTAAAGGTGGGGTAAGCGTTCTATGTTGTTTATTCCTTTAATTTTAACTGCTCCTTTGCTAAGGTTTATCAAAGGAGCCTTGCTGATAGCTGCAAGAGCTTCTAGCATTTTCACTCCAATTTCGAGCTTTTTTCTCTTTCTATCATAATTACCGTTAAACTTTTCAAGGTTTGAATACTTTCCTATTGAAAAGTTAAAGTCCATTCCTGCTAAGAATATTTCTTTTGCCCCAAAGCTTTCAGCTATAAATGCTGCCCTGTCGCCGTCTGTAAAACCTCCGTAGTTTTTTACCAAATCCGTTTCAAAGGTCTGAGTTGTTCCAGCAACAAATTTCATCTGTGGGACGTACTTTAATAGCTTATCTATGTTATCCCCATGTGCATGTACAAAAGCTAAAGAACCTTCGTTTACCATCTTAACCTCTTCTTCAGGATACCCGTCTAGGTCCGTCACTATGATTTCTGGGTCTTTTTTTGCAAAATCTTTGTAAGCTAGAGAGGCGCCGTCAGCAGCAAGAATTGTAGAGCCTTCAAGTATGCCTTTTCTTTTTGCGTAATCTAGATCATCTAGCACGCTAGGCCCAGCGCCTACAACAAGAGCCCTTCTTTGTTTTAAAAGCAAGCTAGCTTTATCTAGTACATACTTTACTGGCTTGTTCTTTAGAAGCTCGCTAAGAATTAAAGTTGCTTTCCAGTCTTTTGCCGGATCTATGCCAAGCTCATTTATTACGTAAACGTAAAGCTCAAACTTAAGCTTGTCCATATATTATGGAATCAGCACCGCTCTTCCTATTATTTCCCCGTCTTTTAGCTTTTTGAGAACTTCGTTTGCTTCTTGCAGCTTAAACTTTGTAACCTTAAGCCTTATAAGACCCTTTGAAGCCAGCTCGAGCACTTCTTTCATGTCCTTCCTTGGTCCTATGACGCTCCCCTTCACTATGATTTCCTTTGTAAACCTAAAGTCGTTTATGTTCCCAAAAACCCCTACAACAAGGGTTCCCTGTTTCTTTACTATGTTTACGGCAGCGTCTATAGCTTTCTGGTTTGGCGAAAAAACTATAACCGAATCGCCTTTTCCAAAATGTTCTGAAAGGTTTGAATAATCTCTTTTAGCCATCACCACTTCATCGGCTCCCATTTCTTCTGCAAGCTTTGCATGAGCCTCGCTTGTTGACACAGCTATAACTTCGCTTCCAAAAAGCTTAGAAGTCTGTAGCGCAACGTGCCCCACGCCGCCTATGCCTATTACGTATACTTTTTTGTTAGGGCCAAGGTTAGCTAGCTTTGACGCCCTGTAAGCAGTAACCCCAGGGCAGAAAAGCGGCGAGCTTGTCTCAGGATCGATGTTCTCAGGTATCCGATAAATGTAGTCAGCCTTTGCTAGAAAATACTCTGCGTATCCACCGTCAACGGTTTCGCCAGTTATCTGAACGTTGTTGCAAAGGTGCTCATTTCCTGTTATGCAGTAATCGCAACGGCCACAAGCTGACCAAAGAGGTTGTGCTCCAACTATATCGCCTTCTTTGAAGCTTTCAACGCCTTCTCCAAGCTCAGCTATCTTACCTATTATTTCATGACCAGGTATTATCGGCAGCTTTGCAGGAACTCCCATTCTTACCCAGTCACCTTCTATCATGTGAAGGTTCGAATGACATACTCCACAAGAAATGACTTTTATCAGAACTTCGCCCTTACCAGGTTTTGGCGTTGGGTAATCCTCATACTTTAAAGGAAGTGTTTCAACAGGAGCCGGTTTATGAAGAACCATCGCTTTCATAAAATAATAAAACTTATTTCGAGCTATTAAACATTATGCGACAACATGTAAAACAAGCTCACGTTAACTACCATAGCTTTATTTTCTCTTTGACAAAAAAAACTCTTGAGCTAATTTTTATGATCATAAATGGAATAAAAAGAATATAACAGCTGCAACTATAACGCCAAGAACAAATCCTGCGGCTATGCTTCTTTTGTTTCCACTTTCCCTTTCCCTGCTTATCTCAAGCTGGTATCTTTCCTGCATGAGAGAAGGCAGCCTGAGGCTTATGTCGATCGCCTTTGAGATCCTTTGATAAAGCCTTTTTACCCTGAATATATAGTATTCTCTGATAAGCCCTTCTTCTCTCATCAGGTTAGGCAGTATCCTTAAAAAGTTAAAATCTGGGTCTAGCGTCCTGCAGACGCTGTCTAGCAAGAGGCCCATCCTGAGATAAAGCACAAGGTCTTTTGGAAGCCTGAAGGGAAATCTGTAGATTACCCTGTTTGCTATGTACATAAGCATCCTGACGTCTGCCTCTGAGACCTCAAAGCCTTCCATCTCTTTGAGCGCCATCTCTATGCCCTTTTCTATTACGTAGCTGTTTGCAAAAGGATCTAAAGCCCCTATTTCTACAAGAGCTTCTCTAATCTCGCTAGGGTTCTTTTCAGCTAAAGACATGTAAAGCCATATCATTTTGTCCCTGAGGTCCCTACTCATAGAACCTACCATGCCATAGTCATAAATTATTATCTTACCGTCTTTTGAAACAGAAATGTTCCCAGGGTGAGGGTCAGCGTGAAATATTTCCATCTTAAGGACCATTCCTAGGTAAACTCTTGAAATCTTATAAGCGAGAGACTTCCTGTTAAAACCGGCCTTGTCTAGCTCGCTAACATCAGTTATCTTTATGCCGTTCAACCTTTCCATTACTAAGACCCTTTTAGTTGAAACCTCCTCTATGACTTCTGGAACAATTACATAATCGTAGTTTTCAAGGTACTTTTTTAAAAGCTTCATGTTTTCTGCTTCTTTTCTGTAGTCCATTTCATCCTGAACAGTTTCGTAAAACTGATCGACTACAGTTTCAAGAGTATCCCTAAATACTCTGCCAAATATTAATGAAGCGAACGGCAACAGCTCTTTGATCGTTTTAACGTCTTCGTCTATAATCTTCTTCACGTTTGGCCTCAGGATCTTCACAACTACTGGTTTTCCCTTATATACTGCCTCGTGCACTTCCCCGAGACTTGCTGCGTTCACAGCTTTTTGTTCAAAGCTGTCGAAAACTTTTCTGTAATCCCCGTACTCTTCGTTAAGCTCCTTTTCAATAAGATCAAAAGGAGACTGCGGCACCTGATCCTGAAGCCTGTAAAACTCGTCCATGTAAGGCTGTGGTAGAACGTCAGCCCTTACAGAAAGCAACTGTCCCAACTTTATGAAAGCAGGCCCAAGCTTTATGAACCTATCAACCATCTTTTTAGCGTGAGACCTCATCTTATCGTAGTACCTCGAAACGTCTTGATCTTGCATGTACCTTTTCCTGTCAAAGTAGAAGTTTATAAAACTAGGAAGAAGTAAAAAGAATACATAAATAGTCCTTTTTAACCCCAATCCGTTTATATAAAGATCGTATCACTTTAAATAGTTTCTAAAATTTCCAAAGAATGCTAAACCTTTTTAGCAATGCTTGATTCCAATTACATAGAACTATGCTAAAAAATCGTTATCTGAAAAAGCTGTTTAATTTTATTTTGGTTAAGAAAGTCCATTTCTAAAAGCTTTGTGTAGCCTTTTATAACAGGTTTTTTATAAAGATAAACGTTACATCGTTAATGCCAAACTAAGAAAAAAATTCAAAGATCAGGGAAAAAGCATAGCCCTATGATGTGAGGATGTAAGTTAAATATTGTTTGTGCTCTTATTCAATATAATTTATATCACGTAGCGCCTTGACGATTATCATAACTTCTTCGCTTTCCAGATTCAATTCATACTTTTTTATTCTACCAGCAATCTCTTTTACCCAATTTATGGACATCAGTGCATTTAAGTCAGAAACAAGAGCCTTTCTTCTGATACCAGTTTTCTTTTCAATCATATAGATAGAAAGAGGTTTCCCTGCAAGCCAAAGCTCCCTTATAATCCTGAGCCTCCCTTTGCTTGCCAGACCAATTTCAGCCGTTTTGTTCACCATTTACATCAAGCCTTTTTATAAGGTAAGTAAGAAAATCGTTCAGGTTTTGAACCGGCGCACCGCTTATTCCAATTTTTGCTACTCCTTTTACCTCAATCAAACCTCGGTCCTCGAGCTCCTGCAAAAATCTGATAAAATCTTTTAATTCATATTCGCTTACATTGATTTCTTTGCACACTTCTTTCTGCATCTCTACTATCCTGTCCAGCGAAGTATAAGGTTCTCCATCCGCTTTAAGAGCCCTGGCAACTGACAGCAATGCAATCTTTAGGCTCGTGTCAAGCAATGTAAGATCTTCCTGAGTTATTGAAGGGCTGGTGATACTTACTACCTTCCTTATATGTTCTACAGTTATTCTGTCGCTGCCCTGAGATTCAGCCAGCATACCTGCATTTAACAGTATATCAAGCGCATACCTTATGTCGCCATAAACTGGTGGCTGGGATGATATATCTGCGATATATTTGATAATTTTTTCGTCATAAGCTGATGCTCTTATTGATTCTTCGGCCCTCTTTAAAACGATATCAAAAACTTGCTTGGGCGTGTAATGCTCAAAAATTGTAATCCTGTTTCCCAAGGAGCTCAGTTCAGCTCTGTCCAGTTCATCCCTGAACTTAAGCGATCTTGAGCTTATGATTACAACAGGTATCATTATCCTTCCTGATGGCATTGATTCGTTCAGGCGAGTCAGGTTATAAACAATAGGTTCTTTACTTCTTTTAAGTGCAAAATCTATTTCATCAAACAGCAGTATACCCAGCCTTTCATTTTTATCAAGCGCCCTAAGCGTTTCTAGCAACAATTCTTCTGCGCTTAAGCTTGTAGAATATGATTCGGGCGCAAGTTGGTATGCTAGCTGCCTGAAAATCATTAGTCGGCTTGATCCGTGCTGCCTTGGATTTATGTATGCATACCTGATATCCAGTTCCTTCTTTTTACTAACGACGTTGTGGGCAAACCGTAGCATTGTAGCCGTCTTGCCTGTGCCGACATCACCAATTATCTGGTGTACTCTATATCCTCCTTCACGTACAGATTCAGCAAACGATTTTTCGAGTTCATTTAGGGCTGATTCCCTATATGGCAGCTCTTGTGGTACGTATGATGGAAGCAACTTGCTGCTGTCAATAAATATTTTCTTACCCACAAAAAATATGCGTAATAGAAAATTAAAAAATTTTATCTAGACTGCTGCTGTCAGCAATTTCAAAATAGATAGTTTTATATATTCTTCTAGATTTGAACAATTTTGTATAAATGGGCATTAGGGTGTTAGCAAATACCCAAGACCTCCTTTAAAAAGAGAAGGAGTACACGGACACACAAAGTGAGACTAAAGATGGTCGGCGTTCTTTATGATGCCTTCGACAACGTAAAAGGCATTTGGATGGGTACGTCGAGACAGTTACGGAGTGGGAGTTGCATGAAGTTGTGAAGCTCAAGCTCTACGCGTAATACACTTATGTTGATGCGTACCTACTTGCGCCTACGGAGCGAAACCCCCCCTCCCCCCTAATGTGCTGCTTATGTTAAATATTACGTGAACGAAAAATGGTCATGATGCTGCTCATGCGTTCAGCCTGCGCCAAGTGGGTGATCAAGATTGATTAAGGCATCAGAGCTCAGGGAAAGCAAGCTAAAATCAAACTGGTGGATTGATGATATATTAGGCGGCGGTCTGATTGACGGCCAGTCATACATACTGTGCGGCTATTTTGCAGAAAGCATAATGGCAGCTTATATGATTTCAGCATCTGCTTCTGGCAAAGTAATTTATATAAATTCAACTGATTATTATTCAGTGAGGAACATAATAGACCAAGAATCTCTTGCATTTTATATAAAATCAGCTGGGATAAGTATAGATGATGCGTTAAAATCTATAATCGAAATTTCCGCGCACAGTTCACAAAGGCTATTAAATGCAGTTAAAGCTGCCATGAACATAAGCGGGGCAAGGCTTTTGATTCTTCACGGTTTGCATTCATTTTTAAAAGATAGGGAAGTTTCAGATACAGTTTTTTATAAACTAAAAAGCCTTGCTGCAGAATCAAGAGTACCGTTTTTGTCGATAACTGATTGTAAAAGTGGTGCGCCGCTTGTAACCCCCACGATGGCGTCTATGTGCAACTACATGGTTGCCGTGGAAAGGGTAGAAGGCGGCGCAGAATTTCATTTTTTGAAGCCTGTAGAGCGGCAGCTTACGGTTGGGTGGGATAAAATGGGTAGGCTTACACATTCTTTTAGGAAAAGGTATGAAGATTATATTGAAACTTTAAGGAGGGACTTTGAACCCTTGCTCAGGGATGGAAATGACAAGGCATTAGAAGACCTTATAGAGCTTGCCTGGAGCCCAGAAACTGCAGCCATGTCAGCGCTCAATCTGCCACAGGTATCGGATTCTATGGTGCTTGTAGCGGTGATCTATCTAATGAAGGAACTGACAAAGACCAAGAAAGAGCTTGAAGAGTTGAAGGGGAGGTTGCACTGAGGTGCAACATGGCTGGCTTTTTGATGTTTACTTTGCGGATGGGAACATATACATATGGATAATGGGTGAAGATAAAACATTCTACAGATACATTGAAAAATATAATCCTTATTTTATTATAGATGCAGGGGATAAAAACTCTGAAGTTTTGTACGATATTTCAGAAAAAGCCAAGGCGTATTATGTTGAAAGGTTCTATCCTGTAGATGATCCTGAACGCAGGAACATGATCATGGTAGAACCTGAATGGAAAGATTATAGAAGCATGGTTAAAGCGGCAAGACGTGACCCCCGCATACTTGCAATTTATGATTCTGACCTCCTACCAGTTCAGAAATATCTCTTTAACAAGCTAAGGATCGAGCCTGGCAGCGCAGTGGAATTTGACGATAAAAATATGCGTATTTTACCTGCTAAAGACAGGGACGATACATATCCGCCGCCGTTTGACCTGTCTAATGATATTTTATGTGGCGAGTCATGTTGGAAGAGAAACGAAAGTGATCCGGTTGATTATAATCAGGGATCCTGTGCTGGCAGAATATTGATGAATGCACGCGCCAGGTGGTTCGAGTGCAGTGAAACTGGGCTGGCAGCGCTGATAGAAAGGGCGAAGTTCGCTTTTCTGCCGTTGGGTCTGGCCGCAAGGTGGAGCAGCAACAGAATAATAGATTCTAGGAATGCGTTTACACTTATCTCTAAAGGGTTTGTGGTTCCTGTATTTCATGCAGAAGAACCTCCTATGGCTATGATGGACTTTCTGGCTCGAGATAGAGGAGGATATACAATACCGCCAAAAAGCGCAGGCGTATTTGAAAATGTTGGAGTGATAGATTTTGATTCCGAATATCCTAGCATAATAGTAAAGGAAAGGATAAGTTATGGCGGTCATGGCTGGCTACTTCCAGAAGTAATAAAGCCATGGTTGGAACGCAGGCTAGAGATAAAAAGATCAATGAAGCTTGTCAACGATCAAAGATTAAAGGCCATATATAAGGCCCGTTCAGATTCGCTTAAATTGTTACTGGTTAGTGAGTACGGCATATCAGGGTGCTCTAGAAACAGGTTCGGTAATCACTTTGCATTTGAAGAAATAAATAGGATTTCCAGAGAAGTCATGATTAAAGCGAAGCGCATAGCCGAGAGCCTAGGTTATGAAGTAATTTACGGCGATGTAGATTCCCTCTTTGTAAAGAGGGATAATGCAAAAAGGGAGGATTATGAGAACCTTTCTCATGTTATTTCTCAGGAAACAGGTCTACCAGTATCTCTTGATAAGCTTTTCAGGGTAATTGCATTTACGAGGAAAAAAGGTGATGCTAGAACAGCTGCGGTAAAAAGGTATTTTGGTATATTAGAAGATGGACAAATTGAAGCCAGGGGTATAGAGGCAAGAAGAAGCGATGTACCTGAGGCAATAAGAACATTTCAGCTAAAGCTTATAGAAAAAATTTACTCTTCAGGTAGCTTAGATGAAATTAAAATGAATGCGAGACGCATAAGTTCTGAAATGCTTTCTAGATTTATAAAGGAATTAAGGGAAGGAAGCATTCCAGATAGTTTGTTAATGTTTAAAAAAATACTAAGCAAAGATCCTGAAGAGTACGCATCTAATGTACCACAAAAGATTGCAGCAATTCTTTCAGGCTCGAGGAAGGGCGATGAAGTAAGGTACATAATATCAGTAAACGGCATTTCTGTAAAAAGTGGACAGCTGTATGACTGGAAAAAGTATGCAGAGCTTGCAATATCAGCCGCAAGAACTGTGTTAGAACCTCTCGGCATAACTCCGACTGCAGAATTAAAGCTAGAGGATTTTTTAAATCTGCGGAGTTTGTCTAAGCCGGTCGACCCCCTGTTTTTTGATTAGGCAACTGACAAATTTTTAGGCAGATTTTTGCATGAAACGAACCCGGTCGACCCACGCACGACACCTTGCTGCAAGAGGTCGACCGGCAAGGGCACAAAAAAGAGGGCCAAAATGAGCTTAAAAGCTTAAATAGAGCCAAAAACAATGCTGTTTGTAGAATACCTATAAGGGTTTGAAACTCCGAACATTCAAAAAGCTTGTGGCTTTCTCGAATGCGTTTGTATGGGAAAAGTGAGGTATTCTTTACGTAGGCGTATCGATGAACCGGGAACCTGTGCGTAAGGTTAAGGCAGATCGCTAATGCACGCTTTAAAATATAAACCCTTTTTGCTGAACCTTTGGTAAAGTCATTAACATAATGCTACCTAGGAGCATCAAAAAGATTAGCACAATAAAAAGCTTATTTAATTCTGAGCACATTGCTATACTATGATTGAAAAAATAGTTGAAGAAATGAAGGATGAAATGGTAAAAACGATGGTTGAGATGATACCTATAAAGGCCATAAGCCCAGAGCTCGGGGGCACAGGAGAAAAGGAAAGGGCTGATTACTTGGAAAGGGTTCTTAAAGATATAGGCTTTGATGAGCTAAAGAGGCTAGATACAAAGGATAAATATGGTTACGTAAGACCTAACATAATCGCGAAGATAAAGGGGAAAGAGGGCAAAAAGACGCTTTGGATTGCAGTTCACATAGATACAGTTCCTGAAGGGGACATAAGTCTGTGGAAAACAGATCCTTTTAAACCTGTAGTTGAAGGCGATAAGATATACGGAAGGGGAACAACAGATGACGGACAAGCTGTAATTTCTTCGATTTACGCTTTAAAAGCGTTAAAGAAATCCGGAATAACTCCAAAGAACGATATAGGGCTTATGCTGCTTGCTGATGAAGAGGTGGGGAGCAAATACGGAATGCACTACGTTCTTGATAACTATAACTTTGGTGAAAATAATGAATTTATAGTTCCTGATGCAGGCAACTCAAAGGGAGATGCTATAGAAATAGCAGAAAAAGGCCTGCTTTGGGTCTGCATTAAGGTTATAGGAAAACAGGGACACGGGTCAAGGCCAGACCTCAGCCTAAACGCGAACAGGATAGGGATGAAGCTTGCCCTAAGCATAGATGAAAGGTTACACTATAAGTTTAGCGCAATAAATAATATATTTGTTCCCCCTTACAGCACTTTCGAGCCTACAAAGAGGGAAGCAAATGTACAGAACATAAACACGATCCCAGGAACAGACTTTTTTTGCTTTGACTGCAGAATATTGCCTAACTATAAGGTTGAAGACGTGCTAAACGAGATAAAGGATGAAGCTGAACACTACAAGAAGAAGTTCAACGTTGAAGTTGAGCTAAAAGTTGTACAGAAATCTGAACCTGCGCCTCAAACTGATCCAAACTCAGAAGTAGTTGTAAAGCTTAAAAAAGCCATAAAGGAGCTCAGGGGGTTTGAGCCTTCTCTTATAGGCATAGGAGGAGGGACTGTAGCTGCGCCTTTAAGAAGGAGAGGTTACAACGCTGCTGTATGGTACACTATAGATAATGTAGAGCACTCGCCTAACGAATACTGCAAGATAAGCAACATGATAGAAGACGCAAAGGTTTTTGCAAAGGTAATTTCAGAATACTGATTGCATAGGGCTCTTCCTTAACCTTTTAGCTTCTTCGCTCTTGTACCTTTCTTCTAACCAGACATTTCCCCTTTCATGGTATCCATACATTTCCCAGTATCCGTCAATGTACTCATTTAAGAACTGAAGCTTCGTGACCCATTTGGCTGACTTCCAAGCGTAAAGGTGTTCGAAAAAAGGCCTAGCTGGAAATCCTTCCTCGTAGCTTAAAGGTCTGTCGTTCATCCTTAGCAGGAGTATACCTTTCAAAAAGTCTTCATAAGGAACAACAGTTGTATAGCCGTCTAGCGAAATAAAATAAGCGTACTTACCTTGTGGCTTAACTATGTCCGATATCTTTTTAAAAGTTATGCCTTCCATCTGAACGTCGAGAACGCTCCACCCGGTTACACAGTGAAAGTTCATCTTTCCTTTAAAATCTATCATGTTTATTAGCTCGTTATAAGTAAAGGACCTTGGGTTCTCAACGTTTACAGAAACTTCAAAACGGTAATCGTCAATATCTACCTTCGGGGGTTTCAACGCAGAGTAATAAATAAAGTGCTTGAGCACGTGCTGACCTGGAGGTATATCCATGATCTTATATATACGGATCAGTTTTATAACTTATCTGAACTTTTTATAACGTTTATTTATCTACTTAAACAAAAAATTTGCGTGATCGAAATCTATGAACTTAACAAAATATATAACAACGGGGTTGAAGCTTTAAAAAAGATAACAACCAAGATCTCGAAAAAGAGAACCGCAATAATAGGAAGGAACGGGGCTGGTAAAACAACACTTATAAGGATACTTTCGACGCAGCTCATGCCTACTTCAGGTTACGCTCTCATAAACGGGCTTAACATACTAAATGAGGAACAGAAAATAAGAAGAAAGGTTTCCTGCATACCTCAGGAAGCAAGGCCAGTTGGGCTCCTTACACCTTACGAGCACATCCTTATTTACCTAACAGCAAGGGGGTACTCTTTCAAGAACGCTTCAGAAGAAGCTAGGAAAGCTCTCAAAGCTGTAAACCTCTGGGAAAACAGGAACACTACAGCTGATGAGCTTTCAGGAGGTATGAAGAGGAAGCTCTTCGTTGCTATGGCTCTTGCATCAAACGCAGAGCTAGTTTTCTTGGACGAACCTACAACTGGCTTAGATCCTTTATCAAGGCTTGAAGTATGGACAGCTATAAAAGAGCTTGGATCAGATCTTGTTCTAACAACTCACTATATGGAAGAAGCTCAATCTCTTTCTGAAGAGATTGTTTTCATGGAAAACGGAAGCATAATAAAGCAGGGTACCTTTGAAGAGGTCCTGAGCGAGTTTAAGGGTAAAGTAAGGGTTGAATCAAGAAAGCCTGTAGAAGGCTGGAAAAAAGTTGGAGGCTTGTACATAAAATACGTTGATTCTGGGGAAGCTCATGAATACGTAAAGATGGGATATGACATAAAGCAGATTACGCTCGAAGACCTTTTCTTCAAGTACGGTGTTGAAATTGAATCTTAGGTTCATACTTGCTATGGGCATTTACTACGGCCTTTACACGATTAGCAGGGGTTTCTCTTACGTTATAGCTTCGATGAGCCTGCCCTTAACCATGCTCTTTCTGATAGGGATAATTTCAAGAGGGTACTTGCTAAAATTCGCCGTGATAGGAGGTTTTATTTCGCTTATTTCAACTAACGCCCTTTCTAGCGCTGGAGACGCTTCTTTCTTAAGGCTTGAGCTCAAGTTTCAAGACCTTTTGGTTACAACAAGGATCACAAGGATTGATTACATGCTCGGGCTTATGTTAAGCTACCTTTTCTTTTCATTGCCTGGCATATCGATCTACGCTGCAATAGGCGTAATTCTGAACCTTTTTACAGCCTTCAGAGCTTTTGCGCTTTTCTTGATAATGCTAAGCCTCCTAATTTCTGAAACTTCTCTAGCGTTTATAATAGCTGGAATGATGAAACATATAAGAAACGTCTGGGGCATAGTATCCATACTATCAATAATATTCTCTGTAATACCCCCGATCTTTTATCCATACACTTACCTGCCAAAGTACGCGCTTTACGCTCTTTCTATTTCCCCAGCTACCCCTGGAGCTGTTGTAGCCCAGGGCATTTTTGGAATGCAACCGTTAAACTACGTTATGCTAATATTACTTATAGCAGAAACAGGTTTTTACTTTGTGTTAGGGATGAACTCCATTAAGTGGAGGGAAAGCTGAAACTAATTTAGCAAAGAGCTCAAAGCCCAGTACTATAGACCTTTCCCCTCCAATAAACAGTTTTGTCTCTCAAAGCTGATATCATGACTGGTATTGAATAGTAGAGTGCCGGGACGCTCATCAAAGCCGGGATAAGCGAGTCGATCCCGTACTTTATGCCTCTGATTATGTTTTTTACGATCCAGAGCAAGTATGGAGTAATGTAGATGAAATTGAAAGTGATTAAGTATGCTAAAAGCAAGGCAACCATTATTGCTACAACGAGCATGAACGCATACACACCTTTCCTCGAGTACATACCGACAGCTCTTGCCTCTTTTTTTGACCAAAGCCAGAGCTCGCGCTCATCAAAAACGTTTAAAGGCATAGAGCATGCAACGTACCCAATGTTTCCTTTCTTTTCCTTAATTATTCTTGTTAGTGCGCAATCGTCACACCATTCATCGCTAAGATCTTTTAAAACGTCATCATCAAAAAAGTTTTCCCGAAAAGCCATTGAACCACCGTAAAGAAACCTGCCTCCGAGAGCCTGGCTCTCAAAACCAAAAGTCCAGAAACCAGCCCTTAAGAGGTTTCTTAAAGAAAGCCTAAGGGGCTTTGGCCAAGTAAAGGTTGTTGAAGCCAAATTATTCTCTAAAGCTGCTGTCATGTCTTTCAGCCAACTCTTAGGGTAAACAGTGTCTGAATCAGCGATCACAATTACTTTTCCTCTGAACTTTTTGGCTGCAAATATTATCGCGTTAACCTTGCCGGAACATCTTTCGCATAAGAGTTCAGAAACAATGTAATTTACATTATAACGCGAAAGCCGCTGTTTCTGAAATTCAGCTTCATCGCTGTCGATTATATAATAAAGTTCATAGTCTGGGTGATCTTGATTAAGCAAGCTCTGAACGTGTTCCTCAAAGCTTGGATCCTCACCTCTGAGAGGCACTATTATAACTGCCTTCCTTGGCTTACCTTCTGGTTTTTTAAACAGCTCCCTTTCTTTCACTATTTGCAGCAAAAGCAATAGATCACCTAAAATAGCTATAAGGGATAGAGCAAAAAGCATGTAGTTCAACTTAAATACAAAATTTTTTGTGCATTTTAACGTTTGCTCTAAAAAGTTTTGGGCATAATCAAATAATCTGAAAGTAATGGTTAAATAATATATGAAATCATACTAAAATGAGCTCCGGTGGTGTAGCCCGGTCAAGCATGACGGCCTTTCGAGCCGTAGATCGCGGGTTCAAATCCCGCCCGGAGCAAATTTCCTAAAAATATAAATTATGATAGTTGGCAGGTTGATCACCCTAAGATAAACTGAAAAGAAGTTCTTCGACATATTTGAGAAGAAGGTAAAATTCCTCAATTCGGTTGATGAATTTATGTATTGGTACAACTTCATGAGGCCACATGGAACCTTAGATATTGAAAGGCTTAAACGCTAGCAATAATCTATTATAAGAGGCTTCCTAAAAATGAGTTATAATGGACCCATCATTACTGGAGAACATTTGAGGGGTGAAATTATTTACAGATAAAACAACAGAAAAAGCATGCCAATAAATTAATAAGCATCTCACGTAGGTATAAGTTAAAGGCAAAATTATACCCAAAGCTATATGGTATTAAAACTCCATAGATTTTAAAAATGCATTTTTAAACGAGTCTGCATCAACATCAGTAGCGATCCTCGATTTCTTACAATTTTCCGAATAATTATCCACAGTAGTCATCCCTCTGAATCTTCCTGTTTTAACTTTAATGCAGTGATCCTCTATCTGAAAGCTTTCAGGGTTTATAAGATAGTATGCTGCTATTGGATCATGCGGAACAAATGAACCGTATGATTTTATATAATTTTTAACAATCTTACGAAGAATTGAGCTTCTTTTTGTTTCTTTTAAATTATCTATCTCATTTTTGCTTATCCAAACTTTGGGATTGGCTGTAACATCTAAACCAATGAATGTCGCATTATCAAAAGATGTGGATACTATTTTTGCCGCTTCAGGATCGAACCATATGTTAAATTCAGCAAACCTAGTTACATTTCCTACACCGTATTTAGTGAGATTAAAGGCTCCACCCATTACGACTAATCCTTTTAACATTTTAGGAAAATCTGGCTCAAGTATTGTGGCTATAGCCAAATTTGTTAATGGTCCAGTTGCTAAAAGCCATAAATCCTTGTTTTCCTTTGCAGATTCTATCATAGCAATTGGACCATATTTATTTGATAATGATTTTGTATTATGTAATTCTAGATTGGTATCCCCTAAACCATCTTTTCCGTGGACAATATAAGCATGGCGGGCTCTTTTTGCAAGCGGCCTTGATGCGCCTTTAAAAACTTCTACATTAAGCTCAAGGGCTTCAACAATTTTCATTGCATTGGCTGTAGTTTTTTCTACTTCAACATTTCCCGATACCGTGCTTATACCAATTATTTCCAATTCGGAAAATGCAGAAAGCATCATAATGGCTGCTGCATCATCAATTCCAGGATCCATATCTAAAAATACTCGTTTAACCATAAATAATTATATCAATTCCTCATTATTATTATTAAATGTTTATCTTACGGCTGTGGAATAAATTGTTGTAAGAATTTATATTAATATTTGCATTATCATAGGTTAGTATTTAATCCATGATGTTATGTATATTTTAAGTCATGCAAACTTATATCTATGATAAGCTCATAGAGCATGTTGGTAAAGGAGGAAAACATAATCTTAGTTCTCTTAAGCAGATTGAAGATCACATAAGAGATGAGGTGAAAAACAGGCCAGATGAGAAGAGGAACTGGAATACTTATGAACAGATTAATGCTGAGAGGATAAGGGATGCAATAAAGTTGCCAAAGCATTTAATACATGAAGCTGTGTCAGCAATATATATTGACGATTCTGGCACTGGAAGGTGTTTTCTTTGTTGTGGAGCATATGCTTGGTGAATACGTGTTGGCGAGAAAGTTAACATGGTGAAGGAGGTGCTTATGAAGGCGTATTTGTACAATATTTTCGTGGCGTTAACCTAAAGCTAGTGTGAGAAAGATACCTAGAAAGTGCACATCAATAAATCATGCAACACAACACTTATTACTTTTGGATTTTTTATGCTGTATCTAATTTTTGAAACAATAAAAGAATTTAATCATCATGTTGAAGAAGATTATAAGTTACTAGAGAGCATAAAATTTTAAATCTCGTTCCTATATGGTAGATTGTCGACTAGATCTGGCTTACCCCTCTTTCTTGATACAAGGAATGCAGCCGCTCTGTTGGCCATCTCTGCAGAATAAAATGGATCATTACCTTCAGCAAGGAAAATTGAAAACGCCGCATTCCAGGCATCACCTGCTCCTGTTGTATCGACTGGATTCACATTTAATGCTGGGATAAGCCTTTCCTTACCATCAGCTATAACTAGAACATCCCTCTCACCAAGAGTGACAGCCACCACTTTTACGTGCTTTGAAAAGTTTTTGGCCAGCGTCGCTATGTCTACCTGAGAATCTGGTGACAGCCCAGCCATTATTTTGATTTCACTTTCATTGGGCGTTATGGCGTAAATCCCATCCAGCTCCTCTGGTTTTAGGTAAATTGCAGGAGCTGGGTTCAGCACGGTTAACGAACGCTTTGAAGCTGTTTTGGCTGCAGCAAGTGCAGTCCTTGGTTCTATTTCAAACACTGTCATGAAAAGGTCAAAATCTGTATTATGAATTTTTTCCATAATCAGCTCGTTATCTAGTTTCTCATTGGCGTTGGGGCTTATGTAAATGTAATTTTTTCCATCATCCATCAGAAACACAAAAGCATATCCCGTGTATCCATCTGTAACTTTGACGTCACTTACATCTATCCCCTCTTCTCTCCACCTTTTTATGGCCATCTCGCCGAACTGGTCATTTCCAACGGAAGCGATTATCTTAGTATTTGCGCCCATCCTGCTTGCCCCTATTGCCTGATTTGAGCCCTTTCCTCCATGCTCAATTCTCATGTAATTTACCCTTAAAGTTTCTCCCACAACAGGATGTCTACTTGAACGAAGCACAAAGGTAGCATTGTAGCTTGCAAGCACCAAGGCCTTCATGTAAGTAGATGTCCAGGAACTTTAAATAAAGATTTTTATAAAGCTGAGGTGAACTACTTTGTTTTTTCTTTTAGCGCACTTAAATAATGGATGTACAAGCGCGATTATAATTAATTATTCAATAAAATATCGTATAATGAAATTTTTATAGACGCCTGTTGTATTCTCAAAACCTATGCCGAAAGATGGCCTTATATCCTATTAACCATATAATTAACCCACTGATGCTATAAAGCCTGAATTTTAATGAAAGATTCAGGAAATTCATAAGGCCTACCTTTCTTGCCCTCATTTATCTTATCCAATTCTTCATACCTATTACCAATTGGTAGCAAAAATTCACTCTTACAAGCTCTTCATTGTAACTCTTTCAGTTCCTTTTTGTCGATAAACTTATTACCCCATCTTTTGTTATTGCGACTATCTTTTGGGTTCATAAGCAAGAAATTGACAGCCGCGCTTTAAATAATTATTCAACACAGCATGTATTTTCCAATAATATATATATAATATATAAAATCCATATTTTACAAAAATTACATATATAAAGCATATTAATAGTAATTATTTAAAAAAAATTGACGATGAGCTCTGAAATTTTTAAATATCTAGATGAATCGAAAGTAACAGGTAGGCACTGGCAGATAACAATTCTTTCAGCCATGGGGACATTTCTTGATGGATATGACATTTCTATCATAGCCGTAGCGTTAACAATTATAACAGCAATTCCATCTTTTCACTATGCAGCCACTCCGCTTGGGAAAGGCTTAATGGCTGCATCAACATCTATTGGCATGTTAATTGCAGGTCTTCTTGGTGGATATTTGACAGACCTCAGAGGCAGGAAATTTTTGTACATGTGGGATATGGTCGTGTTTATAATTTTCACCGCTCTAATATCATTGGCTTTAAGTTACTGGGATCTTTTTACATATAGATTAATACTTGGACTTGCAATAGGCGCCGATTATGCCATAAGCCCCACCATAATTTCTGAAATATCACCAGTAAAGCCCAGAGGTAAGTTGCTTGCATTTAATACAACAATGTGGTGGGTTGGATCAGCAGTTGCATACGTAATAGGATTTTTGTTGTTGCCATTGGGTATAAATTCATGGCGTTATATGTTTGCAATAGGCCTTATTCCTGCAATAATTGTACTAATTTTGAGAAGAACAGTGCCGGAATCCGCTAGATGGTATGCCATGAAAGGGGAAATTGAAAAGGCACAATTATCGGAAAAGTCCGTTGTGGGTCAAGCAGACGACCTATCCAAGGTAAAAAAACAGAAGGTGTCAATTCGCACGCTTTTTGATAAAAGGTACATCAAGGGTACCATATTTTTCGGAGTTGCGTGGTTTGCATACGATGTAGCATTTTATGGTATAAGCCTGTTCAACCCATATATACTGAGTTTATTTGGACTGACCCACAGACTTGCAGTACTCGGTTCAGCCGTATTTGCCACAGTTGCCATATTGGGAGCTTTACTCTGTATCTTTACAGTTGACAAATGGGGTAGAAAGGTTGATACTGCGATAGGATTCTTGGGCATGACTGTTTCATTGTTAGTTTTGTCATACATTGCATATACGGTTCCCAAACATGCTTTTACTGTAGGGAGCACGGCCGTTCTGATTGTATCCATGTTCATTCTATTTGAAGTAACCCAAACATGGGGGCTAGGAACCACCGACTTCATATATGGACAGGAGCTTTTCCCAACATCGATACGCTCCACTGGGCAAGGTTGGGGCGTAACGATCAGCAGGATAGGTGCTGTCCTGAGCCTCACAACTTTCCCCACAATTGTCGCGCTTTACGGTTTAGGAAGTGGGCTACTTTTCTTTGCAATAGTGGGCGGTCTCCTGGGTCTTGTTGTGACATTGCTCTTGGCACCAGAAACAAAACAGAAACCTCTTGAAGAATTAGAGAAGGGATACTGAATTGGAGATCAAGTTTCTTGGCAACTGGAGTTCCAATTTGGAGAAGGGAAAGAGAAACGTGTCTTTTATTATAGATGACAAATTTGTATTTGATTTTGGACCTCATTCTTTAGAGTCTATTTTTGAATTAAACATAGATCCTGCCAAGATATCCACAATATATATAAGCCATTTGCATTTGGACCACTATTCTGGATTAGCAGAACTTTTTTGGCACAAAGCTAACAATCAAATAAAGTCCGAGTTAACCGTTGTTGGCCCAATCGGAATAAAGAAAAGTATGAATACGCTTCTGAAAGTTCTAAACACACCTCCTTCATGGTACGAACTGATAAATGATACCATAAAATACGTGGAAGATAAGGACACCGAGGAAGCCAGGGTATTTAAAGGCAAACATATAATACCTGATAACGGTTATAGATTTACTTATAAAGGCAAGACAATATTTTATAGTGGTGATACGGCATTTACCGAGGAATTTGTCAAGGGGGCCAAAGATGTTGATTGCTTGATCCATGAAATGACATACACAGACGAAGATAAAAAGGTTGCAAACTTCTGGTTGCATTCAACGTACAGCGATACCATGAAGGTTTATGAAGAAAGTGGCGCAAAGACGCTGATACCAGTTCATTTAAGTTCTAAATCGAATAAGCTTGCGATGGAATTGTCCCTTAAAAACAAGCACATAATTTATCCTGAAGTAGGAGAGGCAATTAAAATATAATTTTTTATATTATTTTTATATGAGATATGATGTTGTAATAATAGGTGGTGGCTCAACTGGGACCTTTACGACGCTGAATCTATCGCTTAGGGGTCTTAACGTGGCTCTTATTAAAAGGGATAACCTGGGGTCTGGAACCGCTGGCAAGTATCGAGGTATGCTGCACAGCGGGGCCAGATATGCTGTGAACGATCCTGTATCCGCTAATGAGTGCATCTCTGAAAACATGATAATTTCAAACGTAGCCCCTCATTCAATAACAGATACTGCAGGGCTGTTTGTAGCTGTAAACGATGAAGAACTAAATTACCAGGATAAACTGGAGGACGGATTAAAAGGTGCAGGAATACCATATCATGTGGTGCCAGTTGAGGACATATTGAAGGAGGCACCAAACCTTAATCCATCGATAAAATATGCCATATGGGTGCCTGATAAGGTTATTTATGCTTATGACCTAATTTTTTAAGTTGCATTGACTGCCTTTACAAATGGTGCTAGGTTTTTCCAATTCAGGAAATGTTAAATCATTTAATAAGGATGGCTCAGAGGTCACCGGTGTAAAGGTTTTCAATAAATTAAAGAACAGAGAAGAGGAAATTGATGCGGATTTATTTGTAAATGCGGCTGGACCATGGTCCGCAAACGTTGCTAAAATGGCCGGCATTGACATCGAAATAATGCCAACTGCCGGGGCAATGGGAGTTTCAGGCTTTCAGTTTGTAAATCACCTAATCAACAGAATGAGGTTGCCTAGCGACGGTGACATCATCATACCATACGTGAGTAACGTTACCATTTCAGGGACAACGGTAACGCCGATAGATGATCCAGATAATTTTAGTGCGCAGGAAGAGGAACTACAGCTGCTTCTTGATGAAGGCTCCATGATGGTTCCTAAATTAAAAGGCTTGGGGTTCAAAAGGAACTATGCCTCAATAAGGCCACTGTTAAAGGGGGAAGACGCTAGAGGCGGAAGGAATGCTGGCAGGACTTTTGATATATTTTACCATGAAAAGGATGGAATTCATGGCTTCATAACAGTATCTGGAGAAAAGTTTACAACTTCAAGATTAATAGCAGAAAAAATAAATTAATGGAAAGAATAAACCATGCAGGTTAATGAGCACAATATACCATATAGTCCAGTTTGAAGATGGCAGCGCGTATTTGATGTTCGACGTGTGCAATTGGAGATGTTCTTACTGTATAAGAAACGTAAGCAGTTGGTGCACTTCTCTTCCTGAAGCCACAATTAAAACCTTGAACAGAATTGAGCACAAGTACATCAACATTGATGAATTGCTTAAAATACTTAAAGAAAACGGCGTTAAATTGGCCTTCCTTGGAGGAGGAGAACCGACGCAAGACCCTGAGCTCAAAGCAATAATGAGGCTTTTAAAAGAGAACGGCATAGATTCATGGCTGATAACAAACGGCGAACTGCTTGATGAAGAAATCTTTAAGCTATCAAAGGGAATAACGTTCAGCATAAAGGCTATAGATGAAGCAAAACACATAAAGCTCACTGGTAGAAGTAACAGGAGAGTTTTAAATAACTATCAAAGGTTTGGAAATGATGAAAAGGTTGTAGCTGAAACGGTCTATTATCCTAACATTATAGGTTGCGAAGAGGTACAAAAAATTGCAGAATTTGTTCACAGCGTAAACCCAAAAGCAAGGTTCAGGATTGACCCTGCAGTTCAGTTAAGGGACAAAAGCGGGCTTAAGGATTGCGTAGAAAAGATAAGGTTAATCCATGAAAATACCTATTATTTTGAGTTTGCTGGCAAAAGCAAACCCCCTAAGCTGCTTTACCCAAAAATTTAATTTTTATTTATGAGCTTTGCTGAAAGTATGTTGGAAATGCTCACGTTCGCATAGTCAGATACGCTGTTAAGGTATTCGCTTACGTTCATCAACGTTTCTTCAAGGCTTACACCAAGTATGCCGTCAAGCTTTGGAGGCCTAATCCCTTTCACCGCAAGAACCGCAGACCTATATGCTGTTTCAACGCCAGATGCAACCTTAAGAGAACATCCCGGCTTTGCGCCGTCGCACACAATGCCTGCAAGGCTTGATATCTGATTTATTGCTGAAATTTCTGCAGCCCTTTCATCCCCTCCCATTAAATAAGAAAACCCAGCAGCCAAACCAGCCCCGCCCTTTATCCCAACACTGCAGAGCGGCGAAACGTAGCCTGTAAAAGCTGTAGCGTATACAGTTGTCAGCCATCTCACAGTTATGGATCTGTAAAGTTCCTCCTTACTTGCTCCTAAAGAATCTGCATAGATGTACAAGGGCAAGGTGCTTGTTATACCCTGGTTTCCTGAACCTGCTACTGACATTGCAGGAATCGATGAGCCAGACATCCTCGCTTCTACTGCAGCCGCTGCGTATTTTGTTGCTTTCTGTACTACGTCGTTTTCAGCCATGCCCTTTGCCAGCCCTAAAAACTTTTTTGATCTTAAGTTTTCGTTCGCCAGCTTCATGTCAAGTTCAATGGCATCGCCTATTAGCTTTGAAATTGAATCGTCCTTGGCCAGTTCATCTACATACTTGAGCATTTCCGAATAATGAAGCTTAACGGTCATTGTCTCTTTGCTATATATCTGTTCAAGTTGAGAGTTTTCGTTTGTGCTTCCTGCAGCCTTTATAGCTTCCTCAACTGAATTAAAAGCAATTCCGTTGTATACAACCCTGTCGTGAGCTCCTGCCAATATTGCAGCCCTTTTGTTTACCTTCGCGTAAACAAACAGCCCCTGAGTTTTGATAGGTTTAACTAACAGCTCAAAATTTTTGTTGTACGATCCTTTTGCAGTGCTTAAGGTTTCGAGACCTTTAGGCTCAGACATCAAGCCCCTTTTTACCGCTTCCTTTATACCAAAGCCCCCACCGGGATCTAAAACACAAGGTATAAAGCCCTAGGCAAAAAGAATATACTCTAAGCTTTATTTCAAAGATAAGCCAAAAAAATAAAATAAAAAATTGATTTGTGCTTACCTTTCAGATCTTTCGCGGACTATGACTGCTCCGATTAGTGAAAGTACGCCTAAGCCTCCCAGCAATTCACTGAGCGGCATTGTGACGTTGCTTGATCCTGCTGGTATAGATACATTTTGATTGCCGCTGCTTTGCCCGATAAAGTTTGCCTGTACATTCCATGAACCTTCCCATGTAGTCAAGCCTATAAGGACTGTGGTAGTTGATTTGCCCTGAACGTAAGATGTTACAGGGTATTGCACATTGAACTGTCCTGAAACTATATCAGTATAGTATGCCCCTATGCCATCCCCAAAAGATCTTCCAGATGGTAGTGGCTGTGGATTAACTACTTGTCCATTAACGCTGACAACTAAAAATCTTGGGTAAGGATCGCCTGATGCAGTGCCTTGGACCTGAATATATATGTTCTGATCGTTCATTATGCTCTGAGTATTAACTGTGAAAGTTTGCGGATTCCAGCCCGTATTTTGGAATGTAGCTCCACCTGAAGGTGTTATAGGGACTACTGTACCTTCATCCGAAGATGTTTGGGCATGTGTTACTAGCCCTACTGTACCCATGAGAATCATTGATAGGCTGAGAGCTAGGACAATCAGCAGAAATATGTTCTGCTTTGTTAAATGTTTTGTTATTTGCTTCATCTAGATCACCCCTTTGCATACACGGTTGTGCTGTTTGTTACTGGACCTGCAAGCGAGTATGTGATGGTGTAGTTTCCGTTTGCTTCAGCGAAGTTAAAGATGAATGTCAGAGTTATTGGCTGGTTTGTAATGGGTATCATGTATGTTGCGTTCTGAGTGCCTCCGCTTATGAGTGTTAAGCTTGGCGAGCTATACACGCTGATCGTTGAAGTTGAAGCTCCAGTCGTACCTGTCTGATCTGCAATGGATACAAATAGAGTTTCGTTCATGAATGAACCAGAAATTGGCGTGAGCGTGAGGGTTGCTTTCCCTACTGATGTGGTCATGTTAGTTGCTACCATGTCAATGTGAGTTGCTGGGGCTATGCTGTCTAATGGGCTGCTGACCGTTGCTAGTGGCTGTGCTGGTGGTGCAAAGTATGCATAGTACGCTGCCGCTGCTATAAGGAGTATTCCGAGCACTGCTAAGTATTGGTATTTTTCCATGTTCCCTCACTATATAGATTGTTCAGCGCGCAATTTTTTGTCATGCCTCATGCCTCCTCCACATCAGCAATAGAATAGCTGCTATTGCTATGATTATGATTAGCGCTGTCTGTCCATTTGTTGTGCTAAGATCTCCAAGTAATGATTGATTTGCGACCGATGATGAGCCTATTGAAACAGAAAGCGTTGGGTTCGCATATTCCCATGCAGCTATTTTTGAAAATGTTGCGGATGTTGATGCAGTCAGCTCTTGTCCCCATTGTGACCATGCGGTAGCTACTATTGAAACATAGTAGTTGGGATAGTACACGTCTCCTGAAACGGGGGATGACCAAAGCGCTGATAGCAACGTGCTTACGTTAATCGGCGAGGAGGTATATGTCGCGCTGGCTGACTGAGATTGAGATGCCGTACCGACCGAAAGAGTTTCTGGTTGATTGTTGAATATGGTGTAAGTTGCTGGCGTTGATGCGTTGTTTTCTAATTCTGAAGTGATAGAAAGATCTACTGTGCCGTTAAGCCATGAACCAGATGCAGTTACTGAAAACCCAAAGCTTGTTTCGTTGATTTCCTCAAGAGTACCTGGGATAATAACTACTGAAAGACCAGAATTGTATGGTATTAGCGTGCCGTTTGGTTCTACCCAATACAGTTTCCCTGTCTGTATATAGTCTCTAAGTATTTGCCCGTTTGTTGTGTAATAATCAATGAAAGGCTGCGCTACTGCCTGTAATGTTGCCCCGTTTGACCCTGAGCTTTTGGCAGTAAGGCTTGAATTATTAAAAAAAGGCAGATATGGATAGGCTAAAAGAACTGCGCCGATTATTATGATAGCTATTAGAACTGCATTGACTTTATCTATGTGGTGCTCGATTTCTTTAAATGGCATTAATCTTCATAATATAGATCTAGCTTGCTTTGAAAATCAACGTTTCAAAAAGATCATTCTTCTGGTTCTTCAAGGTGTATAAGAAATGTTGCCCCAAATATGACTGCGCAAATTACGCCAATATCTAAAAGAAACAAAGGCATTGTTGTTACAAAATAATCATATAAGCCATGACCTAGCATGGCTGCCAATAGCCCAGGCATGAAAGTGAATTTTCCGTTCTTAATCATGCTAAATTTCCAAACTACAATAGACTGCCAAATGCCAGCCGCGATTGCTATGAACATTTCAAGTTGGGATCCTCCATAAGCCCAATAATGAGCTAAGCCGAAAAGCACTCCAGCAATAACCCCTCCGACAATGTATGAAGTATCAGCTATTACCATGATTATGAGGGGTACTAAATAACGAAATATCATTTCCTCTGAAGGTCCGACAATGAACAAAAAGAACATGGCTGGCGTGGTAAGCACAGATGCAGGGGCTGTGCTAAATGCTGAAGAATATGACAGACCGAGCGCTATAAAGATTAAGCCCGCTAGCGATGCCGTAATACCGCGTATCATAAGAATGCCGTAATTGTCCTTTCTCATTAAAACCACCTAGAAAGGCGATTTGCCCTCTCCTTCTCTGTCCTGCATTTGTGTTAAAAAGATGCCGAATACTATTGAGAAAAGCATGCCGACCGCATAAATGATGTACACAAACATTCCGCTTAATGAAGAAGTGTAGTAATAATAAAGCATAGTATAAAGGAATATAATTGCGCTTATGCTGGCAAACAACAACGCGTCATAGGGATATCCTACTTCCATATAATATAGATCAATCAAGCTCAGACATTCTGATATCTCTGTATATTAGGTATGCGATTGCAGACCATAAAAGCACCAATAGCATGACGCCTTGAAATGGCAGTACTAACACAGGGGTCATATTGCCTCCTGTAATGTAAAAGTTTGACCCTTTGAATACATCCAAGGATGTACCCCAATATAAGGAATTTGTCAGCGTTACGTTTGCGGTATAGCTCATAGGCTGTTTCGTTATTGCATTTAACGCGCTCACGGTAAGCTCTATAACGTAATAGTTTGTGTATGAAACATTAACATTAGATATTGTTATTGAAGGCATTACGCCGTTAGGTGGATAAGCACGAACACGAAGCCAGTTCCAATAAGCATTTGCAGGATAATTGGAATTTTGGCTGCCTATTACGCCTAAATATAAGTTTGAACCTGAAGAGGAAATTGGGTTTGTAGTTGAACCTGAGTATGTAGGCGAATAAAGTGTTGATGAAGTATATGCTGAAAAAGTTGAAGACCCTGCAATATATGTTAAAGAGCCATAAACCCAACCTTGTCCTGCAGATCCAGCTGAATTTTTATTTGAATTATAAGATCCTGAAGAGATATATTCTTGATCAAAAAAATGATTGCCAAATCCAGGTACTCCTCCAACTGCTATTGCGTTGGGCGAAGATGAGGGGCTCTGAATTAAAGCTACAATATCTGTATCTCCAGTTGTTGAGCTTGTATACCATTGAGCATTACCTTCTGCAATATAACTTTCAGAAGCAGGCAAAGAAACAGTATTTAGATAAAAGTCCAAAGTCCCAGCTTTAGATGCATAACCAGTAAGTTTTAAAGCGTTAATTGTGGTAGAACCATAAGATACCCCAGTAGCCTGTGATAAAGTATAACCTGAATATACGCTAAAATCTGAAATAGGTGTATTTCCATCAGCGTAAGCTAAAAATACATATTGCCCGTTGTCATATTGTCCATAGGTTGGGCTGAGCTGCGGAGCTTCTCCAACATACGGATAATATGTAGCATAGTCGTTAGCACCTGGCGTTATGTTCATCTGTATTTGGATTGATGATGAAGCAGGGATGCCGTTAGGCAGGTTTACCCACCAAATGTAGCCTGTGCCGTTGTTACCTTCAAACCACGAATAGAGTGGGGATCCACCGCTTAAGAACATGACATTTTGGGCATTGCTATCTATACCCAAGGACGAAGCAACAGAATCAGGTATATAAATCATCTGTTGGAAAGGTGCTGGGGTTGCGGAAGATTGAGAATTAGTGATTGTAATAGGATAGAGATTAGGGGTTTGCAATTGTAACCATGGCGTTGTCCATGACAATGAAGATCCAGAGGCAATATCTGTCCATGTCTGTGAAGCGGCTTGAGTTAGGCTAGATAAGTTTAATCCTTGGTATACTGTAATTGTCAAATTCATGGTGTTGAGTGGAGCGCCAGGATAAGCTTCAACGAATGAGCCTGTGGGTACTATGTTTGAAAGCGAAATTTGGTAAGAGCTGAGTGTTTGAGGTACATTCACTATCATGAGCCCCATTAAAGGAAATTCTAAAAGATACCCTCCTGCTGTTACATTATTCGTTAATGGATAATCGCCTAATGAATACACTAATAAGGATCCATTATAAAAAGCGTATTGGGGTACAGGAGCCATATCAGCTTGCCCTTTGCCATAGTGCCAATAATTATTATTGGCTAATTGGCTAATGTAAAAAAGATATACATTATACCATGTTTTGCCTCCATTTGGTGAAACGTTTATGGCTTCATATTGATAACCTTCATATCCATTTGCAGATCCTGCGTAACCATAGGCAAGATAAATGGTATTTTCAATGTCATACAATGTAAGCCACTGCCAATACTCGTCTTGATTATACAGGGTTCCATCATAAATCAATGTTGGCGATGATGCCCCTATTTGATATGAATATAACGCGATTTGAGATACGGCTTCTTCCATGCCTGGCGAATTAGCAGGTACTTTATTATTCCATATCAACGCAAACAGTACTGTATTTCCCGTTGCTGCCATTTGATACCCGTACATAGGGGCATAATCCTCGTTTTGTAGTGTAATGATTCCCCAATCATTGCTATAATAGCCTGATGGAGCGCTAATTGTGTATACTGAAGACCACGTATTTGATGAAGGATTGTAATATGCAAAAGCAACGGTTGTTGAACCATCATACCATCCAACCACTATATCCCCGTTAGCTGTTTGGACTAAGCCTACTATATCGCCATAAGTATATCCACTGGGGGCATAAGTTGAAAGAGAACTCAGCGAAGACCCATAATAAAGTATAGCAGGACCGTTTCCAACTGCTACATACCATTCATTGTTCGCATAAAGTATAGCTTCCACTGCACCACTAGTTGCTATTTCATAGGTTGTCCATGATGAAATTGTGCCACCAGAACCCAGAGTAGCTGCAATAATGTATGCATCTCCACTCATTTGAGCACCAATGTATACCGTATTGCCTACCAATATGGCAGCTCCTAAATACGTTATGCCTGTATAGCTTGTTTTCGTCCATGTAGCTTTTGTTAGGATATAATCATAATCGCTGAAAGGCTCACTTGTCCAATATAACGTTTCTCCAGATGTAGATCCCTTTGCACTGCCCGTGCTAGTATAGAACGCATAAATATAATTATCATATATTATTATTTCTCCACCTGAATCGCCATACAATGGGTAACCTTCTGTTTCTGATGCATAAATATTAGGTAAAATAAGGGTACTGCCTGAAATATTACTTAAGGTGTTTACGACATTAATATTTGCAGCTTGGGCAGAACTAAACCACGACAGAGGCAAAAACGAAAGCTGCCAATTCTTTGGTACAGCTGGCGTGCTTTCATATCCATTATTTGTTAAGTAGTTGATTGAAATTTTGCCTATACTAAGCGTGTTTTGCCCGTTCTGGGCAACAAGAGGTACCTGAGCATAAGATGAAACAATCACTAAGCTTAAAACTATACCTAAGACTAGGTAAAAGTATGCAAGCCTCATCAATAAATAGATCTAATGCAGTTTACGTTTCTTTTTGAAATTCCATTGAAGATATCCAATCCATCCTTTTGTTCTATGGCTAGACATGATTATCATGAAGATGATGGTGGTGGGTTCACTGTAATTCCTTGGCTGGCGCTCGCTCTCAATGCCCATCCTGAACCTAAAATGCCGTTATTCCAATATTCATATATTTGTATTTGAAGCGTATAGCTGCCTGGCGCCACGTTTTGGATTGTGAACTGAGTTTGCCAGTTTGAGCTTAAACCAAACTGATAAGATCCTTGAGCTACTGTTTGTCCGTTTTGCACTAGCTGCCATGTAAGTTTTGCCTGTGCTGTATCAGCCGTTGAAAGCACAGCGCCGTATGAACTAGTTATGTATGAGTACAAAACATAATGCCAATCAGTGACCGAATATGTTATGGATGATATTGAAACGGTATCTGTAACGAATGGGATGTCATAATTCTGCCATGTCCCCTGCACTGTGACTACTACATCAGCCACAGGATTGCCTACGCCATTCACTGATGGTATGCCACCAGTTGTGGCTATAAGTACCATAAGACCGATTATAAAGGCTGCACCTAAGCCTACCCACCATTTTGTAGAACTTTCCTCCATATAATATAGATCTATACTATGATGATCGATCGATTAGTAACCTATTTGCCTTTTAACAGCATACATGAGGTCTTAGAATATTTTGAGCCTTCGATCCAAAACGTGCAGCCAAAAGAAGCAATAATCTATGTGGATAATGTTTTTCATCCGAAACAGCTTGAAATATTGAACAAAATAATCCCTGAAAACATCAAAATAAGGTATGGTAATTGGAGAAGCAGGGATATGACATGGATCCAGATGTTTGAGGACATGCAGGGCTCAGATGCTTTGTTCATGGACAGCGATAACGTAATAGATCCGTGGTTTCTTCAAATCCATGAGCAACTAAAAGAAATGGGGATATATTCAGTGCTTGACTTTGAGGAATGGCAAAGAGGCGCAAAGGTGTTTCTTGCCAAAAGCAAAAAGATCAAAACAATAGAAATTACAGTTGAAAGTATAGTAGCAGAACAGTATTATTACCAACACCAATTTCACATAGAAGAAAGCACGATCCCAATAGAGGTCTATTCATTTCCGATCTATGATCCCACAGTGCACAGAGGTGGCAATGTGTTTTTCATAGGTCCTAAGCAGCTAATATATTTCAAAAAGATGCCAGACTATGAAATAGTTGAGAAGCTCAAAAAAGCTGTTGAAGCAATACCTCCTGAATTTAGAAACCTTGTTTCTGACGAAACATTGTTGGGCATAGCCGCTTATCTCATGGGTTATCGCGAAATTCCTTGGGTTGTAGGATCACATCATCATCAGCACGGTTCTGGTTTTGTACAATCAAAGCCAGCAAAGGCTATCGGAGCTTCAGGGCATCTTTATTTTGCAAAGGCTTTAAGCAAAGAATTCAAAATGAAAGAGTTCAGCGTTTATAAGCAAAAATATATGCTTTCAACGCTAAAGAACGCTTTGAACCTTCTACATTAAAGCTGCTTCTAATCCCAATTTAGCTAATTTTGTTGCTATTTTTGTGAATTCCTCCAGTTGTTGCTGAGCATCAGTTTTGCTGACTTTCTTAGGATCGTATTGATACTTTTTTCCGTTTACCTCTATTACGTGCTTTGCATTAGGGCTAGCAGGTGCGATCCCTTCTTCCTTCAATGCGTCAAGCATGCCCCTTGCTATTGCTATTACTTTTTCAGCATTGCTCTGATCGATCTTTTGTATTGTCCTAGTTCTGCCTAGTTCATCTTTGTAGAACATGACTTTGTATTTGCCTTTGATCGCTTTTTCTATTTTCTTTCTGGCTGTCAATCCATCTCGCCTATTCCTAAAAATTTTGTTGAGATGTAATAAGTGATGTACGTAATGCCTCCACCGATTAGAAACGCGAAAAGAACTACTATGACAAGAGGGAGCCCTAGAAATATTGTAGTAATTACGTCTCCAACGGGATTGCTAACTAGATCAAAGCTTGCAACCAACGCCATAAGCGCTCCACCAAAGAACACAGCATAACCCATTCTGAGCTTAAAGTAAGGTCCTGCTATTCCTATCACAACGGGTATAAACCAAACTAACCATCCTAGGCTCATATAATATAGATCTGGCAAACGGTAAAAGATCGATCAGTGATAAAGCGCTGATTTTTGGTTTGCCACTTCTTGATTTGACAATTTTGTTATTTTAACAACGTTTGCGCTGTAAACCATGTATATTGGCAGTCCCGAATTTGGATCATTCCCTTTATAGAGTACCGCTGTTACCTCTGGCTTCATCTTTAGCTCCACGCCATTTTTTAGCTTAATCGTAATCCAGCACGAATCAGCTTCAAAATCTATTAGTTCTGACATATTATATAGATCTAGCACGCGCTCAAAGTTTGCCCAGAAGTCTACCGCTTTGAAAGCGCTAACCATCGAGAATTTCCTTTAGCGGATCCTTTGCTTTTTTTGTTAGTTTAGTAGTCTTTCTACTTTTGCTTGTTCAGCCCACTGAATAATTTGTCCAGCCGCTTTCATCGCTCTGTCTACGTTTTCCTCTCCGAGTATATTATTTCCAAGCCAGTTCTTTATGTATGACAATGCAATATCTGAATTATCTACGCCATAATGCGCTGCAACAAGATATGCAGCCAATTCAGCCTCTGCTTCTGCTTGCCACCTTGGCATCTTACCATAATTATGTTTTAATATTGCGTGCGCTGCTTCATGTGCTAGTGTATCAATAGGCTCTCTGCTTTCGTTTGGTACTTTCATAACTTCAATCACTCTTCCATCATCTTCAGTATGTTTAGTGTATCCCCTCGCATCATCGATTGGTACCTCTTTTACTGGGAAATGCTGAGATATTCCAGCCTTAAGGATCTCATATATTTGCGAGTTCCGAAGGTGTTCTTCAGGTGGTACTTTACCCTCTACTGACTTTGCATCATATACATACGCAGTACCAAAAACTCTTGCCGAGTATTTTTTGTTCTTTTTTTCAAGCAGCTCTTTGATTTTTGAAAGTATGAACTCTTCGCTTTGACCCTCCTCTCTCATTTTTTCTATTTTGGCTGCTATTTCAGCATCGCTGGGTCTTTTTGGGATCCCATAGGGTACAAGGATCGGTATTGGTTTTGCATCGGGCTTAAGCTTGTAGCCGAGTCTTTCCCAGTCTGCCTTTGACATTACACGCGTAGCGGTAGGATCATAAAATCTGATCAGTATTGCGTTGTATGGGGAATAATAGCCTAGCAACCCTGCATAATTTTTCAAATCGTGCATAAGAGCTTCTGACTTGTCCATATATGCTATTCTTTTGAGAGCTTCTCTAGCTACCGTCTCTAGCTCCTTGGGATTTACGCGGGGTTCTCTAATTCTTTTAATTTTTTCTTCCGATATTTTGCGATCCTCGATTGGGATATGCTTAACGTTTCCGTTCTCATCTTTTTTAGTAATCCACTTTACATTTTCCATAATATATAGATCAAAAAAATATCCAATATAGATCGATTAATGGTAAGGCGTTGATTTTGGATTTGTCGTTTCTTGATTTGGTAGCTTTGATATTTTAACTACATTTGTGCTGTAAACCATATATATGGGCAGTCCTGAATTAGGATCGTTTCCATTATATACTACCGCTGTTATCTCGGGCTTCATCTTTAGCTCTACGCCATTTTTTAGCTTTATTGTTATCCAGCATGTATCAGCTTCAAAATCCACTAGTTCTGGCATATAATATAAGTCAAACAAAAAATATTTATAGTTTTTGTTTAGTCTTTGAAAAATAGGTACGCTGCAATAAGGATTAAGCCAGCCCCAACCGTGCTTAAGAAATTCCCTATGTCCATGAGCACAGTGGCTTCAATTATGCTCCTGGCATCGCCATATTCAATCAGTGATAATAGCCCCAAAAAGAACAAGACTATTCCAAAAATGAATGGCGCTAATGCTCTGTGCATCATTCCGTTACCTCGTCTATAAAGTCTTTCATTATGCGTATTTCCTCATTAATTGCGTGCGGGATTGCAGCTATCGCACGCGGGATTGCAGCTATTGCGTATGGGATAGCAAATATTGTTAGTATAGCAAAAGCGAATACCTTTTTTATACTTTCTATACCGTTCATCACTATATAGATCATTTAACCAAATAGATTTTATGTGGGCATTTGTTTGGTAACAGGTGTAGCAAGGGTAACAGGTTTTACGCAGGTTGACATAAAAAATCAAACTAATCTAATTATCAATGAAACAGATAGCGCTAACCCTCAAAATACCCCTAAAAATAATAGTATAAACCCTCAAAAACCTGTTACCACCGTTACACCTGTTACCTAATCGCGTTCTCCATAGCTATCATGTCTGTGCATGCCCCTCCAATGGCTCCACTCAAGCAGTTTAATGATGCCGTGCTGGAGCAAAAGCAACACAAAAAATATGATTGCCACAAACACAAGCAACCCATATTGCAGTATGCTGGCTGCTAATCCAACAAGCTGATTAGCCACGAATTGCGGTATAACAGGTGGGATAATTAGTTCAATGAAACCCAGCGGGCTGGCATAAGCTGCCATTGCACCAAGCAAACTGGAGAAGATCATGTAGACTCTAGCCCAAAAACTGCCCATGATAAAGAACACTAGCGCAGGTAAGGCTACATAAAAGACTAACAGAAAGTAAGGTATCTGTGAAAGGTCAATGGGTATTACTGTCATCCACTATTCCCAGCAATTTGACCAAAACGGAAACACGGTCAGCAACTGGCATTAAATTAAGGCTTTTAGCCTTTGAGCTCAACTCTTTATACTCTTCAGGCGTTATTCTGTTTTCTTTCATGGCTTTCCCCAATGCGTTGAGAATGTCAGCTATCTCTTCATCAGAGACGATTGTTTCAGCCTCTAACTCTTCATAATCTTTTGTTGGCAGCGAGTTTATAGCTGAAATAATATCTTGATCTTTGTCAGTATAATGTCTAAGTCTGCCTTTATCATCTCTGTAAAATATGTCCTTCATCTTTGGTGCATCCTCATTAGCTTTAGTTTTGCCATTTGTACATAACTTTCAGCTAGGTTCTTCTCTTTCAGCGCTTCAGTCCTAGGGATAATCAGGTTCTCCATTTCAACCAGCCTGCTCATGGCTGTTTTGTATGAGATTTTGCCGCTTTTGTAATCCTGCAATATCCCATTACAAATCCGTTTCACTTGCGAAACATCATGAAGATGCTCATCATCTTTGAGATATATGTGCTTTCCCATATTAAATAGATCTATATTATGATGATCTCCTCTGGTCAACTCTTAGGACATGAGGGGCGGGAGCCGAATTCTCCCGCAATACCAGAGGAGGGCATCCACGAAGCTAAGCACACGAATAAGAGGACAAGCATTGTGCGTCTTTTTCCGAACGGTTTCCAAGAAAGAAAGCTCAAAAAGTTAGCGAACATATCAGCAAAACTCTTCAACGAAATTAACTACGAAAGGAGACAACTATTCTTTCAGCAACACCACGTAGATTTCGATACAACGTGGGACAAATACTACGAAAAGTACAAAGAAGAACTAGGGGTTAACGCTCAAGCAGTTATGCAAAAAAACAACGAAGCCTGGAACTCATTCTTTTCCTTGCTGAAGCTGAAGAAAGAAGGAAAATTGCCATCATTCATAAAACGCGTTAGCCCACCGAAGTACTGGAAGGACAAAGAAACTAAGAAGAGGAAGCTAATGCTCGTGATAAGACAAGACAGGTACGTTGTAGACGAGCAGAACCATAAGTTAATCCTCAAGGACTTCAACATGAAAATTGATTTCGCGGGCAGGCTGAGGTGGTACGGCAAACAGGGTAGGCTTGAGATATACTACGACAAAACTAGGAACGCATGGTACGCTTCAATCTCCGTTGATGTAGGAGTTGAAATAACTAAAAAGGGAAATAAGAGCAAATATATCGTTCACGGCGAAAGGAAAAGCATTCAGGTTGAATCGCCTAAAGGAAATAAAATGGCTTCAATAGACTTAGGCATCAACGTTTTGGCAAGCGTGATAGTAGAAGACGGAACTTGGTTGCTATACAAAGGCGTTAGAGCTAAGGAAGATTATTTTTACTTTGAAAAGAAGATAGCAGAAGTACAATCATTAGCAGACAAAACGAAAAACATTGGCGAATATGAAGCGTACGAGGAGTTGTTAAAAGAGAAGAGGAGGTTGCACGGGAAGTTAAAGAGAAGGCTTCGTCACTTGTACAGGAACTTTGCTTCCCACTTGGTAAAAGAGTTGTATGAACAAGGCGTTTCAACTATATACTTAGGCTACCCTTTCGACATAGCTCAAGAGAAGGGCAATAAGTTCACGGTAAACTTGTGGTCTTATCGTAAGTTAATGGATACAATAGAACTTAAGGCTCAAGAGTACGGGATAAAAGTGTTTGAGGTAGTTGAGTATAATACTTCAAAGTACTGTGCTTACCATGATGTAGAAGTCGAAAGAAGACCTAGGGGAGTAGTTAGTTGCCCTAAAGGACACAGACTTCATTCAGACCTCAACGGCGCATTGAACATTCTCAAAAAAGCAGTGAACGTAATTGTTTCAAAAATAAAAAAGCCTATATCTTTCATCGTAGATCACAACAGAGTAGCACCCGTAAAGGGGTGTAACCCTTAAGACCTCAGGGAACCCTCGCCTCTTCAAGGGCGGGGAGGAGGTCATGGAATGACATAAGAATTGAAAGGAATGGAGATGTCATTATTTCATTATTTCACTACATTATACACAGTATGAATAATGTATTTATCATGATCATCTTGGTGCAACCGTTGCTATCATGTAGTATTGCGATATAGTAATCAAGGCATCCCCTGTGACCTTTTGAACTAACGTTGTCGATGCCCCGTGATCAAATGCCGAAACTATCCAGTGGTGCCTTAACAAATGAGGATGGAGCCGTATTGGTATCCCAGCCTTTTTGCCAGCCTCCAATAGCCCTTCTTGAACAACCGTCTTTCTTATGTTGATGATCCTTTTGCTGTTATATTTCTCTTTGATCTCCTTCATCAGCATGTTTATTTCCCTTCTCTCTGACTCATTCAACATTCCTATGCTGATTATGTCATCAACGCTGATCTCCCTTTCGCCTTTTACGCCTTTAGCGCCATAGTCCCCAGGTCTATGCCTGATTATGATCACTGATTTTCCATTTCTTCTCTGCAAGTCTTCCCACCTTAAGCCCAGAGCTTCAGAAAGCCTTAATCCAAATTTCCACATGAGGTAAACAGCTAATTTAACGCGTGGGCTTTGTATTTCGTTTAGCACTTTTGCTATCATTTCATCTGTGAGTTGGTCATGAATAACCTTGCTCTTTGCCTCTCCTCTGGGGATTGTTACGTATTTGAGTTCAAGCTTTGGCATTTTGTATCTGCCTTTTTCCCAATTAGCGAAAGCAAGAATCTTCTTTGCATAGGCAATCAGCGTTGTTTCCTTAGCCTTTATGCCGTTTAAAGCTTCGCTGACATCCATTTCTGTTAGGTCTTTGACCAATACATTCTTTTTTTCCAAATAAGGAAATAAGTAATTCAAGATCGCGGTTGAATCAAGCATTATAGTGCTGCCATTCCGCATCGTTGTTGAAAGATAAGTATTCAATGTTTCAATGTTCTGCTTCATTGTTTCATTTTGGCTAAAGTTAGCTAACTTTGCTTTAACTTTCTGCAATGCCATTTCTTTGCTGATCGGCTCCATCCTCATTTAATAGATCATATGCCCACCCATCCCTTCTTAACCCGAAACAGAGATCTTTGACAGAAAAACCTCAAACCGTTTCATTGAAAGCCCATTTCTTTGCTTTTCTATACGAAAAGCAAGGTTTTTTTAAAAGACCCCCAGAGGCTCCCATATTGAGCCTTCTAGGATGCATGAAACGATCTATGTTATGTGGTAATTTGGACATTAAAGCTCAAGGTTGACACGAGCTATTATGCTCAGAGATCCATTTATGAAAACTTAACAACTGGATCCTATCCTGAACCCTGCTCAATCTTTGACTTAGAACAGCAGGCGTATTTGGTCAGAAATTTCTTTGAGATAGAGCTTAGGAATAGGCGTCTGATCATTCCAAACATCATGAAGGTGTTTGTACTCAGAAGGGACATCAGAACAAACAAAGAGTTTGTAATGCTTTACCCTGAAATAGGGATTAAGCCGTTGAACGATGTTCCGACAGGAGAGGGCATAATCGAATACATAGTTTCGCCACGTAACCCAACGCCTTGCTCAAAGCAGGTCATGGAAGGCTGGAAACTTAGGAAATGGCTAAAGACTAAGGATCCTGCGTTGCTTGGGATCCCGGATCCTATAAACTATGAGGATTTGTTCAACATCAAAGAGGCTAACTGGGCGCATTTCCATGGCATTTGAGGCAAAAGAGGGTAGATGTCTAAGTCAAAAAATGCCTTAGAAAAAAGGGTAGAATATAATGGATATAGATGATGTTTACTGAAACGTACGAAAACTTCGCCTCTAGAAGAGGCGGGGTAAAATTTAAATATCAAAACCTTATAAAGCATATTAAGGCGATGGTTCCTTCAAGGCGGGGAGGATGTCAGACTTCCTCAAACCATTCTCTCTTTTTCTTTAGCTCTTTTTCATTCAATATCATAGTGCACCATCTTTCTTAGCGCGTTCGGAATATTGCGCTCAACATACCTTTTAGCATCAGCCATATCTTTTGCTTTATACAGAACATACTTTCCCAACATAACTTTGACTTTTGCAGTCTTTCTCATATTATATAGATCGAATAAAAAGCGTTTTTATCATGAAACAAAAATACGCAATTAGATAAATTCCCCTTCATAATTATTGTCATGCCTATCCGTTTCTACATCAGGGCTAGGCGCTGGCTCTGGCGTTGGCGTTTTGCGTTTCTTAGTCCTTTCCCTTTCTGGCAAGAACGGTTCATAGATAGGTAGCGGTCTGGTTGGTGTACCTATGTCATTGAACAAAGTTGGTACGGAATTCCAACTTTCAAGCGCTAGCTTTGCCTCATTGAATTGATCCCATGAAGACATGTTGGGCATTTCGGCAGCTACTGGCGCAATTGCTGATCTTATTACCTCTATTTTTGCTTGCAGCATATTTACCCAAATAAACCAATGATAAGGATCAGATCTTATCTCGCTTTGCTGAAGCAAATTTTCAACGCTTTCTCTGTCTTTAGAACTTTTCGGGATCCTCTCAAGTATGATCTCTATGTCCTTTTCTTCGCCAACATCAGCTGCAAAGATATGAGATATCTGAGTTCTAATACCAGCTGAAAGCATTTTGGGTCTTTGAGTAGCTACAAAAAGAGAAATGCTTAGTCCTCTTGCGGTCATCATGAGGTTTACGGAGCTTTCAGTTGCCATTCCAAGTGCTCTAGCAAAAGTGTATGAAGGCATGTTTCCTGCACCTGCATAAGCCTCATCGATGCCAACAAAGATAGGGATTTGTTTGTTTTGCATCCTCCAAACACGAAAGCTTTCAATGATAGTTCTGAAGATCCTGGCTGTGGATCTCATATCCCCTGTATAGCGGATTGCAAAGATCTTCTTTGGGGCAACGATCCTTTCCCATGGCAAATGGAATGCATCAAGGCTTTGCACATATAAAACGCGATCAACCGCCGTCGGCTTCACTGGGATCATATCCAAGTCTGACTTTTTTTCAACAACCATAAGGCTGATAACGTTTTCAGCACCAAGACCTATGGGGCTTAACCCTTCAGATCTAAGTGTAGTATACGCAGGATGGTTTTGATTAAGCGGTAAAGCAAAAAGCTGAGGTGTCATAGCATCACGCATATCAATCTCAAGCCTAAGCGCAAAGTTTCCGTTCACAAGGGCATAATAAGTTAGAGAATTCAACAAAGTTGTCTTTCCTGAACCCGTGCTGCTGTATATGCCTCCTGAATGTGGCTTGCCCTCAGTGGCAACGGCTGGAAAGTTTGGTTTATAGAGCGAAATTGTACCGCTGCTCTGTGGAGTACCAGAATACCAAGCATTGCGATCAACTATGAAAAATGGGGAATACGTGATCATTTTTGGATAGAAATAACGTATGTATTTTTCAGTAGAAACTTCTTCAAGCGATCTTATGGCTTCAGCAAGCGAAGCTCTGGCTAAATCAAAAGTTTGGTTGAAGATCACTGAATAGTATAGCGATTTGCTTTGAAACTCAGGTCTTCTGTATATAGGTCCTGTTTCTGAAAGCTCTTTATAAGCCATTTCCAAAAGCGCATATTTTAGCGTTTCAAATGCACTCTTTTTCTCTTTTCCTGTCAAGCATGCAATTAGAGAAATCATCATAGCCATGAACAGATCAGGGGATGTGTTTTCTGGTGGGGTTGTTACAGCTGAAAGGCTCACAATGATGGGCTGGAGCACCTGCCCTGTCATGAGTTGAGTAATGTTCACGCCATAAACATCTTCAACCTTTCTGGCTGCATTATACAAAAATTCAAAGAAATCTAGGTATGTATCGAGCATTTCGCGGTAATAAGTCAGCACTGCATTTGTCTTTGTCATCGGAGGGTTGATCTGTATGTTTTTCAGCGATGAAAATTTTATGCCTAAAGGCAAATGAGAGTAAAGGACTGACTTTAAGATTTGAAACCTTTGATAACTGAGGTAGGGATTTGGTAGCCCCAGCTGACCTGCTAAGATATCAGCAAGTTTGAAGGCATCATCAAGCCTGCCGTTTAGTACGTAAGAAACTATTCTTTCATATCCGTAGATGGCTTCAACCCTGATGCTCATTTGTTTGTGCTAGCCGCTAGCGCTGTACTTTCACTCTGTATCCATGAGCGCGTGAGTTCTTCTCTCAACATCCTGAGATCTTTTTCCTCAATCTCATAGCTTGCTTGGATGTAGTTTATTGCCTCGCCAATGAAATGCGAAACAAATAGCCTCCAGTGCAGTAAGATTTCATCTCTCCTATGCCCTATGTCCTGAAATTGAAGCAAGGCTGAATGGTGCTCAAACTGCTGCCTAATGCGTTTTAGCACTTCTTGAAGATCGGTTGTACGGTATGGCTCGGTTGTCTGCTGCAAAGCTGTTTTCGGTCTAAATATTGATCTGAGCTTATCCCATATGGATTGATGCTGCTGTGGTTGCTGCTGTTGCTGAGCCTGAGTTTGAGCCTGTAATGCTTGTATGCGTTTTTCCATTTCCATTTGTTGCTTCACGTATATTTCCATTTTCTCCTGAAGCTCGGTCAGCAATTCATTGAATCTTTGAGGATCTTTGAATATGTCATTTTGATTTAGAAAGTATAGTGCTTCGTTTGCCACTTTCACGGCTGCATCCCTGTTTTTCTTAAGCATGTCTAAGTCTGCTTTGATATACGCTAGAAAGTCTGTTGTTTCATCTGCCCATTCGTCTTTGCTCATTTTTGCCCTCACCTACCAAGTCCGCAATCAACAAAAAGGAAACAAGTAGATACAACAACATGATTAGTTGCGTCAATGAAAGCTGTTCTAAACTAATAAGTCGAGCTATAATGCATAACGCAACCCCTACCAATCCTACCGTAAACCAGAACGCGAGCTTTGACAAAAAACCCCATTTGTCCATGCCTCATCATCTCGGTTTTTGGACAAAAATAATGAATAATAGACCGAATGTCATTGCCCCTAACAGCGCTGCCTCAAGCGTTGAAATATTGTGAAGATATTGAGGGAGCAAGGTTCCAAACATGAGCATGCCCAAGATCGTTGTAACCAGCATGATCGCATAGTCTGGCATCTTTGGCTGGTTTTGTGGCAGCTTCTTCTCTTCTTCAGTTATTTCATATAGGTTCCTCGCTGATGCTGCATTCCGCGCTATATCCCTTTCAATCGTTAGCTCTGCTATCTTTTTGTCCTTTTCCTCATTAGCTCTTTTGTATGCTTTGAGCTGCTTTTCGATGGCTTTCTTGTTTGTTATCATTACACTCGCTGTATGTATCGCAGCCCCAAGCATCCCAATTGCTTCTTTGATTTCTTCAGGTAATTGCGTTTCAACTTTCATGGTTTCGGTTGGCGCCAAAATTGGCGTTACAACCCTGACCCTGACTTTGCCGTATCCTGTCATCTTTACCATTTTTGTGAGGTTTGTCTGCAAGACAAAAACCGCACGCCTCCTCAAATATCCATAGGGGAAGCTGAACGTAGTTATGTAAGAGCTGAATGCATATTCATCTATTGGTGCATCAGCTACCCATACCCATACATATCTTTGAAAGTCTCTGCGTGTCCCATATACCCAGATATGTTTCCTTAGCTCTGATGCGTCTATTTTCTTTACAATTTCTATGTTCTTTTGTATTGTTTCTTTCTTTGTTTTGTCTGGCTCTTTTTGGTATTCATGCTCTAGTTGCTCAAGGACTAATTCCTTTATGCCTATGAGGTTGCGGTCATTGATTAAGTCTGAAATATCAACCATGAGACCTTCAAAGCGCCTGAACATGTTGCCCTGAAATCCATAGAAAATGAGCGTATCAACGATCTTTCCAGGGAAGCCTGGCTTTATGTTGGAATATATCCAAGCGATGAATATCAATAGCCCTAATAATGCAATGCCCGTTGGTATAACATAGTTATGAAGTAGATAAGTAAGTTTTCCTGAAAGATATATGTACGCTGCTACAATTAGCGCAGCATAAAGGAATATTGGCATAATTTTTTGAGATCCTATATCCATTATTTCCTCACCACAAACAATCCAATAAGCAAAAGTATGATGCCACCAATTATGCCATCATTCTTTATCTGAGTGCTAGTCATTGATGTATGAAACAGAGAATTGATGAAAGCTGATGTGTTGAAAGCGTAAAATGCTAAAAGAGTAATTGCCCCAACGGCTATCAGGACAATGCCAGCAGGTCTATAAGTTCTTTTTGCTTTTGGCGCTGTCTTCTCTATTTCTAATTGTTCTTTTTGTTCTTTTGGCTTTGGTATTTCACTTTCATCTAAAGAAATAACTTCCTCATGCCTGTGGCTAAAGGAATAGTATACAGCTGCTATCAGGATCAAGAATATAGTTGCTATAAGTGCTAAGGTTGTCCAGCCATTTGCCTCCCATGATGCGAAAGCTTGGTTTAGGTTAGCTATTTGAACTGCTACGTAATTGTTTAGCCCCTGCACTGTATCCTGAAGCGTAGAAACTGAGCCAGTTAAAGATTGAATTTGCCCTGTATTCTTATTAATTGGTGGTACAACTGTTGCTGTAATGTTTTGCTCAACCATGGTGCTAAAGTTTTGAAGCAATTCTTTGTCAGTTTGGGCTAAGGCTGCTGCTATTTCTTGCGCTGTCGGATAATGAGGTCCAACTATGCTTATTATACGCAATAATATTGAAACGTTACTAGCGAAAACAAAAAATGGAATTGTAAGCCTTTCTTGCATGTATTGTGAATATTCGGAAACTATAATTTCACGCCATTGAGGCGCCCCTGGATAATCGAAAGTTATGTTTAGCAGATAAGAATTCGTTTCATTCGTTTGAAACGTAACAAGCCCATTTTGTACAGTAGCAATGTAAGGCTCATCATAAGCCTGCGAAACAATGATCTTTTCAACCATGTTTGGGGGTGGATTGATAGCCTGAATCTCTAAGCCTCCTGGGGTTGTTAACGTGATTGAGCTGCCCAATGAAACCGTGCCTAATGGAGGGGCAGGTACAGGTATAACAATTTGATAAAAGCCCGCATAGGGAGCTGTGATTGAATTGCTGTACCCATCTAGGCTTGCAGTGATTGTGGAGCTGACGTTTTGAAGATATGCAACCAGCATGCCGCTTGAGTTTGTCGTAGCTGTTAGCACTGTCGCCCCGTTCTGTACAATCGTTACGGTTGCATTTGGTGCAATAACGCCATTCGGATACACTGTTTGAATGATCCATTCAGCCGTTGTTGATGTGGTATTTGTGGCAGCGAAAGCTGGGGTTGTAATCAGAAAAGGCGATAATGCAATAAAAATTAAAAGAAATTTTTTTACATCCATGCTTTCAACGCCTCCATTCTGTATTCCTCGGTAGTTGGGATCCCAGAGTTATTGACTTCAGCCATGATGTACATATGCTTAAATATCGTGCCAACTTCTGCGATTTGAAAGCCTAAGGATTGCGCAATCTTGAGTATAAGCTTTCTTGTTATGCTTTCAATTGTTCTCCTAGAAACTGAGTGAGTATCTAGAGCCCATTGCCTTATGTAAGCTTTTAATTGCAATGGATCTATGGTTTTTGTAGTGCTTTTGGCTACGTGTTTGTCAAAATACTCATAAATTATTTGATCCGCGGTTGGTGGCTTTGGCTCTTCGTTAAAAAATTCAATGGTCACAATAACGCGTTTTTTGAGCAAAGAACGCCTTTCGGCTTTTGTTAGCAGTTTTATCGGTCTAGCGTTGTTTAGCACTACTGCTTTCCCATCGAGCGTGATGTTCTTATAGCGTGCAGCTGGCAGCGAGATTTCTAACGTACCCTTAGAATCCACGTACCTGACTGCTCCCTCTATTCTGATTTTCACAATATATAGAACGCACTCGGTAAAAAAATGAAATAAAAAATTAAGCTAATTCGGTATTTTCGCTTTTTTGAAGGGTTGGTGCTGGCTTCTCAATGAGAAAGTGAGATGCAGTATCCCACCACATCCAAAATGTATCTTCATCTGTGATTAAGTCTGCAATTTCTATCGTTTTGTTGTGTTTGAAAGCCGCAACTGCTAGGCAAGCTAAAGCAAGCATTTGAGCCTGTGAGCGTGGGACTTTGTATTCCGCATAAAGCCTGCGTATAAAATAGGCAGCTGTATCCATCATGACCCTGTTATTTATGCCTAGAACCCCAGCGTAATGGACCATGTAGTTTAAAATTTTCTTTAACAGTGGTGGATCAGTAGTTCTCCATGAGAATTCATTATTTGGTGCGCCATTGTAATTTCTTTCACTTGTAGTTGGGATGTACATTGCAATTTCAAGCAGATCTTCTACTGCAGGCATAATTTGTTTGAGTTTTTCCTTTTTTGGTTTCTTTTTCCCTGAAGCCCAATAATAAACTGTCACTGGAGAAACACCGAAGATTTTTCCTAGCGTTGCGTATGACATCGCTTTTTTGTCATGTATTTCCTTTATTAACTTACCAATATCCATATTACCTCACTATATAGATCATTAACCGATTAGTTATCAAGCCATTAACCCTTCATTAACTTCTTTCGTATGCGTTCTTCAGCTTGGCTGATCTTCCTTAGATAAGCCCGTTCATCATTTGAAAGCATGCGCAAAAATACTTGCTCGCTCTCTGGCAATTGTTCTTGAGTATCAACATTGTTTTTTAGCTCTGGCTTTACCGTTTTTTTGACCGCTTTATTTGTTCTGGGCTCTGGTTTGTTGCGTTTTATGGTGGGCATATTTGAATAAGACCTATCTTGCGCCATTATACCCACCCTAACTCATGTGCAGCAACATGCTCTTTAGCATCATTAAGGGTAAGAAACCTGCAACCGCAAGGTTCACGCTTTATTTTCCCTGTTTCATCCTTTCTGACAACTAATTGATTGCAAACATATTCCATCCAAGCCCTGCCGTTTTTTTCATGTAACTTAATGATAAAGTTTCTTAATCCCCGCTCATTCGGATCCGGACTTTTATATGCCTCATAAGAGGCTATCATGCCCCTTGCCCTCCACAAGTGTGAACCTTTGCACTCTCTAAGTCAGCAAAGATCTTTTGGCAATTCCCGCATTTGTAGAATTTTTTGCCATCTTTTGTTATTATGATAATAAAGTTACTTAATGCCCTTTCCTCTGGGTATGGGGATGCTTCTGATATGTACATGTCTGCTATTGGATCATCGATCTTGTCGGTAACCGGTGTAACAGCGGTAACAGGTTTTTGAGGGTTTGGACTATTATTTTTAGGGGTGTTTTGGGGATCATTGTTATCTGTTTCATTGATAATTAGATTTGTTTGATTTTTTGCATCAATCTTGCTAAAACCTGTTACCTCTGTTACACTTGTTACCAAAGTTTTTAGTTTTTCTAATTCCTCAATTGACCAAGAATACCCTCTATAAACTACTTGATTCTCTTTCCAGAGTTCTTTATGCCCAAAAAGTTGCTCCTTGATTAACTTTCCTAAAGATGTATATGTTAATACTTTTCCATCGGGGGCTTGGAGCTTTACTATATCCCCCGTACGCGGATCAGTAATAGGCGTACAATCTTCAGCCAACTTTTGCCAAATGTCAGCAAAGGGGATCCTTACTCTCTTAACATTGTCAATGCCTATGAGCTCTTTTTGTTTTTCTGCTAAACCAAGTATAGCCTTAGCAGTCAAAGCAACTACGCTATTTTGCTCATCTTCTGCTTTTTCTTTTATAATTTCTAAAATATACTCGTACATTTCTTGCTTTAGTTCAGGGCTTATCATGCCAGCTAATGTAATTATTCCACCGTAATGCTCCCAATCTCTGCCTTCGGTTATTTTCTCATCCTCTGGTGGTACATTGAAAGAAGAAAAATTAGCAAGTTTCCAAAGCAATAGCTTATTCCTTATATCATTTAGCTTTTCCATAACATTGGGATTCCTATAAAGATCTGAACGTGGTTTTGTTGGCTTGCCGTGTTCAGTCTTAATAATATGGTACCTATCCATATCCGCTTCATCCCCATGAAGCCGATTTGAAGCCACAATTTTTGAGCCGTAAATATGGTAATTCCTAACAACTATTCTATCGCCTTCTTTGTCTGCCCTAGGTACGACAGTACCTGGAATATCTCCCTCTCTGGATATTTCTTTCATGAGCTCAGAGGCTCTTTCAAATTCTTTTATTATGATTAAAGGTCCGTACTCTACTTCATATCCTAATGTTCTATATATTGCAGCTTCTGAAGGACCTACACCAGAAACGGGTCTATATCCCAATGATTCTGCTATTAGCTGTACGGTTGTCTTTCCAGATCTTTTAGCACCTATTAGCCATACAAATACAGTGCCTATTGATCGTGAAACCAAATAACTATGAATGATGTATAAAGATAAGAACTTATGAACTCTGGGATCGCTGTGATAAAAATAGTTTCTGAATATTTCATACACTTCATTATAAATATCTGATAGTTTTGGCGGTTCTAAGTTTTCTGGCAATGAAACAAAAACGTAAGGGTGCATGTATTGCACGGGCATAATCCTTTCGCTTTCAGTATCTATCCATTCCGTGATTTTGAACCCTCCATCATAGTAAAGGAATACATCTTTTCCACCAATTCTCACTGCTTCAAAAGTCTGACCTAAGATGGGATCATACCAAAAAGGTACATACAGTTTCTGCTTTACAATATCAAACTTAGAGAGTGCGGGCATGATTTCAGCTATTGCTCTAAGAATATTTGCCCTATCGTACTTTGATATTTGCAAAGTCTTCAATGTTTTGTCTATTGCGTTGAGCCAATCGTTTATAGTGCGTTCAGGGGAAACGATGAAAGTATAATATTCCCCGTTGATCTGAAGTCTGAACAATAAGCCATCTGATTTGACTTCTACTGTACCATAGCCTTTTATCTCGAATGATTTTTCCATTGTCAGTCATACCCATGGCGTTTCAACCAAAGCAAACCCTCATTCTTTTTGGTGTTGGGCTTAACGCTCAGGGTATGACCCTGTACTGCAAATGCTTCTTCTAATCTATATATTAGGGAATTAAGCAGATTCAACCTTTCATTGCCTGCAGGAATTTGATCAAAGAACCCATTTCCGCATAAATCACTTATGATAACAGCTATGCTCGATCCTTCAAAAATTTGCACTTTATCCCCAATTTGAATAACAATCCTGTTATATTCGTTTAATGAAACTTTGCCGTATCCGTTGTATAATTGTTTTTCCCATATCATTGGTCGTCACTTCAATTCTCTTATATTGTCTAATTTTTTGTACCTGAATATCATTTCTTTATCATCTGAAAGCACATATTTTATTCCGTTGATCTCTAATTCTCCACCATTCATTTCAATCTGTTTAGCCAGTGCAATAGCGCTTGAAGCTGGTGTATATTCAATATTTGGATTTCTGCTTTGTTTCCACTGTATATTAATTGTTTGTTGTGGTTGAGGTTGAGATCCTTGGGGTTGTGGTTGTGACTGCGATTCTTGGGGTTTTGGTTGAGATCCTTGGTTTGAAGCGGATGATCCTTCATCATCTGTTATGATCTCTTCAGCCGATACTTCCCCACCACCAACAAGATCTGAAATTGCCCTGTTTAGAGCCCGTGTAGTTGCTTTAGTTTCAATGTTATGTATTGAAGCTTTTAGTCTGCCACTTTCAAATTCACTGGAATCACAAACGCCTATTTCCTCTGAAACTCTGCCGTTTGGCGCTATTGCTCTAGCCTTAACGCGTACTATGTATTTCCCATCCTTTTCCTCTCTTGAAACCTCAACTATCTCGGTTGAAATATTGAAAGCAAGGGCTATTTTACGCCATCCAGAACGCTTTATGTATTTCTTTCCCTCTATTTGTACTACATCGTTCTCATCAAGAAGTTTGCTCTTAAGTTCTTGAAATGCCCGCATAGTGCTGACTGCTTCAACGACGTTTGGATAAACAAGCGTTATGCTGTTTTCTTGACTCTTTTCTTGGATCATATCCAGTCATCCCTCACATAAATGTTTATTGTTGAGCAATCCAGAGTAACTGAAGCCTTGAACTCTCCAAAGCCTTTCACATATAATTTTGCTAAGCCGTTTTCGATTCCATCTAAATATATAGTTACTGGTCCATAGCGCTGATATATCGTTATTATTTTAAATTCCGTTATTACTATTTTTCTGGCTTTTATCGTTATATGTAACCCTTGCCCGCTTATTGATCCTGTTACTTGTAGACCTTGATCCTGTAATGCCTTTGTAAGCTGACCGAAGCGTTCAATAGTAGTAGTAGTTATCATGCTGCAACCATCTCCAACTTTTTGATGGCTTCATCAACCATTTCGGCTATTTCTTTCACATCTTTTTCTATCTTTTTTATTTCAAAGTCTACTTTTTTATAGCGCCTTTGCATCTTTTGCCACCTCTACTAGTCGTTGGGCGCCACTTTTACAGCCCGCTTCATATTTCATTGCTTCATCGAATATTCGTTGAAGGAATGTGTCCCATGTTTCATGAGGTTTAAAACTGTTGTATAGAATTTCTTTTGTTTTTCTTTTTATTAAAATATGCGCATAGTCAGTCATGCATGTTAGATATAATATGCCAAATATATAAGCTTTATGCATAACATGTAAGATTGTCTAAACATGCATAATATGTTAAAAACATACATTAATAAGATGCATATTATATATGTATGTCATGAAGGAAAAAGTAGGTAAATTAATCAGAGTGAATGAAGTAGCGCCAGGCGAAATGCGTGTTATAATACCTATTGAAGTTGTTAAAGAACTTGGTCTCCAGAAAGGAGATTATATTATATGGTACATTGAAACTGATGAACAAACAGGAGAAAAGTACGCAGCCTTCAAAAAGGCTAAAATTGGTTAATCTCATTCTAACTTTCCGTATCCTATCTGTTTTCTGCTTACAATATTAGCTGAATTGATAATTTCATAGAGCATATTATTTTCCTCTATAAGCCGCTCGTTCTCATATTTCAGCCTTGATATTTCTCTCTCACACCTTTCCTCTATCATCCTGATGTAGTCTTTTACTCTCTTTTCTATTTCAGATTCTATGTAGTTTTGGTACTCTTCAAGCACTATTTGCTTTTTTATCTCGCTGGTTATCGCGCTTATTTTCCTTTCAATTTCGGATTCTATGTAGTTTTGGTACTTCATCGCAGTGGTTTGCATAAAAATGATGACACAATAAGAAAAATATTAATTTTATGTGCACAAGGGGGGAGGGGTAGATATCTATTTTATATTTCTACTCTACATATTTTTCTTTTACAATCCCGATAGAAACTACTTCTTGCCATGGTACGTAAGTTCTAAAAGGTTCAGTCACACTGGATCCTTTTGAAAAGTATTCTTCTAATATAATACCAAAGTTATTCACTTGTAAAAGCCTCCCATACACATAATGACCATAATTTAATTTTACTCCCAGCCAAAAACTAGTTTTTAGGTCAAATATCCGTAGATTAACTAACATAAATTCCCATGAAGTAGTTATTTTAGACCTGATGTCATCGCTAAACCACCTTATCAGGGCTGTTGGAAAATATGTAAGAAATAACGAAGAAATCAAAAGTGTAAATAATATTTCTAGATTGTCCTGTATAAAGATTTCATGTCGAGACTGTAATAAGAACAATAAAAAAAGAAATGCAAAAATTGAAACAAATAAGGAGGCAGTTGTATCGTTAAAAATTCCCCACGCAGTAGCTTTTGCAATATAGGCTTGGCGGGAATTTTTTATTATTGATAATATGTATATTCCATTTATTAATAATTTATATATTCCATATGCTACTATACGTAATATTATAATACCACCAATAACCCAGACTATACTTATAAATAAAGAATTTAATGCGTAGCTATATTTAATTGCCAATAACACCACAGCAATAATTCCACTTATAGACAGACCAATTAATGAAATATTAATGTAATGTTTAACTACGTTATAGTCATTTAAAAACTCCTTATCATAATCTTTCAGAGCATATAAAAAATTTCTTGCGAACGTGTTGAGCTTATTCGACGGCGTACATATTCTGTAAAAATTACCGTAAAAAATGCAGTTAATATTGGAACAACTATAGGATAAATTATAGGAGTAATAATGGTTGTAAGCGTCACAAATCCAGATAAAGACATATTAGTTTTTATTTTTCCTTTGATTATAAAATTTTTCCTTCAACGTGTCAGGAGTTAAGAGGCGAAAGTCTTTAACGAGCTCTAAGCTCGGTGTCGCTAACTTAAATTCATAACTCGTTCAGCTCATTTAATTAGCAAAATTGGCTTAATTCATTCTGACAGCTGCTCATTAAACATTTATATTTATTTATATCATAACTTTTTATGATGAAAAATCCAATATATGCCGCTTCGCCGTCTGGATCTCAACAAAGCGGACCTTCACAAACAAAAAGTCGTCTTGGTCTTGGAATCGTTATAGGATTGATCATTGGACTTGTGATAGCTGGCATACCTGCAGCATATTTCTATATGAACAACTCTTCTTTGAACTCTAAATATACAACTTTAGAATCGAATTACTCATCCTTGCAGTCCCAATACTCATCACTTCAATCACAGTATTCATCCTTGCAATCTCAGTATTCTTCTCTTCAATCCCAATACTCATCATTAAACTCCCAATACTCTTCTTTGCAATCTCAGTATTCATCCTTACAATCTCAATACTCATCTTTGAACTCCAAATACTCATCCTTACAGTCAATTGTGAGTCTTTCTCAAACAGAAACTTTAGTGAATTCACAAACAATTAGCCAACCAGCTGGAGCCTATTATACTTTTACATTTAATAACATAAACTATGCAGGATACATAACAGTTGATGTTTTGTCATCTACGGTATATAATGCAACGGTTGTAATAAAAGGAACTTCTTCAAACGGTATTTCTTACAGTAGTGGTCCAATTAATGTTGGCTATTCAGGCACTGTAAGTTATCCTGTCCTACCAGGCACTGTACAAGTAGAGATAGGTTCAATCTTTAGTGGTGCTACTGAAACCGTAACAATAACATACACATACTAGAAATTTTTTTTCTTAATTTTTTTGTTGTATGCTTTCTTTTAATTTGAGGTAGTCTCTTTTCAGTTCATTGACCTTTCTTTTTAATTGTTTCATCGATTCAGTTAATTCATTAATTATCTCTTCATACTCTTTAATCTTTTGAGCTTCAACGCTAACCTTCTCTATTTCTTCAGGGTTCAATGGGGATCCGCAGCGCCCACAGTAGCGCATGCCCGGCGTGTTTTCATAACCGCACTTTGGACATTTAATCGGGAGAAGGGCTGGCTTAGGTGGTTCAACTTCCTTTCCTTTGTACAATGAAACTATCTTATTGTCTATGTCTCTGATGTGAACGTACCTTGAAGGCGTATCTGACCCAGGGGACCAGCCAAACCTTATTCGCATTTCATATTCAGTAAGAAATTGCGCAGCTTGGGTTGCTGCTGAATGCCTAAACATGTGAGGATATATGCGCTTCTGGATCCCTGCTTTCGCAGCTGTTTCCTTTAAATGTTTAATAGTTTCTTTATAAGAAATCCTTTTTTTCGCTTTTGACATCCATATCGGCGCTTCAGGATCATCCTTTTTGGGATGCACTTCAAGCCATTGGCTTAATAAAGGAACTGAAGTTATTAGCCTAACTATCCTTGGACCCGTCTTGCCTGAAACCACTATCTTGGCTCCATACTCATCAAATGAAACGTCCTTTATTTTTGCAGGCAATATCTCTCCAATTCTGAAACCTCCTTCATAGAGAACGGCTATGAAAGCTTTATCCCTTAAGTTGTTGGCTGCATCGATCATCCTTTTTACCTCATCCTCTGTGAGGATTTCAGGCTCTTTTATCTCATTTCTTTTTATGCCTGGTTTGATCCATGCCACCTCAGGTGGGTAAGGAGTACTTTTTTCCAAAGATCCTGTCCTGAGCCACCTGTAAAATATCTTTAATATTTTCAGTTCTGTATCCCTAGTCTGAGGCTTCATCTCTATAGCTTCTGCAACGATCTTCTCTATGTCCTGCTTTGTTGCATCCCTTAACGGCTTGCCTATTATCCTTTTGAATTTTTCAAGCGTATAGGCGTACCTTAGCATCCTAAATGTTGAGTAATTGCTTAATTTTAACACATCAATGAATTTCTTTATGTCTGGGTCATCTATCCTCTCATAGATGGATTGAAATTTGTTCTCATAGTTATAAATGTCCATATTTTTAGTTAAAAAGGCTTGGGCTTTTAACCTTTAATTAATTAGCCCCCACCGGGCACCCCTGCTGCGAACGCGTTTTTAAAAACGCCATAATCCAGGTAAAGCTCAACGCTATAAGGCTCTTCTGTTCCTATCTTTGCCAAAGAAATTGCATACCCTATCGCGGCTATTTCTGTGCAACCTGCAGAAGGTTTTACTTCTGATTTAATAATTTCCCGTAAACAATCATAACAGTCCATATGTGGGTCTAATTGTTTAGAATAAAAAACATTGCGTAAAAACAGCTTTAGAAAGTTCCCTTTAGGAGTTTTTACACGTGCTAATGAAGTAATTTCAGTACGCCCACAAGTAAAGCATTTCAATTTTGTTTTTAGATAATTTTTTATGTAAGTCCTTCAAAGAATTCACGTGGAAGGATACTTTACAAAATAATTAAATGAAATATAGCTGCGGTTTATTAGAACTCATTTGCACCTAGTAAGCTATTGTTTGCCTTTTTATTTGGTTTTTGTGAACCATAGTGTTAGCTAGTAACCAATGGTTCTTTTTCCATAACATGTAGTATGGTAGGGTTATTGTATTCCAAACTGTTCTATGCATATTGCCTCCAAAGTCTGCTTTAACCTGACAAAAGCCCGATTAAATACTGAAAACGCTCCATATTATGCTTCCCCTTTGATAATGCTTAGCATAACCATCAGGTTTTCTCTATACATATAAACATACTATTCCATACAGGATAATCATGAGATTTTGGCTTCACAATACTTTTTATTGCTATGAAAGGAACGGCCCCAATGTCTGCTATAAGCATTTGTCATTGAAAATTACCTATCAAGGTACATTTCACCAATATTGACATCAACGTTAGAGAACATACTAGCTCTGCTGCGTCTGAAGCTGTGCCATCAGTAACTTTTGCATAAATGAAGAAAGGCATGTCAGTGTCAGCTGTAACGATTGCGTGCAGCTTGATGTACTGTCACCTTCACCGTACTTAACAGTGTACCACCTGCCGTACATGTTAGTTGAAAGGCTGTCAGCTGCAACGTTAACAGTGCTCCTTCCTTGCAGGTTCATTATCATCAGCGCAATGACCCTCTGAAAGCAGGCTTGCAAGTCATTGTGGGCCTGCATAGTACTTGGTGCAGGTAGGTGTTCAACGCCGAGCTCCTTCCTGTACTCCACGTTGTAGTGGAGCTTGGAGAAGGTGTAGCGTTATGAGGTCTCCAAGAAGGCTTTAAAAATCAAAAGCTTTTTGTTTTGCCTTCTGTAATTCAAGAACAATGGTACGGAAAAGATAACTTTGCCCGCGCAAATTTTACTAAAAAAATATAAGTAAACTACTAAAGATAACTTTATATAACGATTTGATTTCATTACTATTATGAAAGCTCTTATATTGACAGAAAATGAAGCCGAGGATATAGAAGTTCTTTACCCTTACTACAGGCTTCAGGAAGAAGGTATAGAAGTTTACATTGCTTCTACAAAAAAGGGGCAAGTAACGTTTAAACACGGGTATTGGCTTAATGCTGATCTAGCGTTTGATGAAGTAAATCCAGATGAATACGACATACTGATATTACCTGGGGGTAGAGGACCAGAGAGGGTCAGGCTTAGCAAATCAGCCTTAAATATAGTAAAGAGGTTTTCCGAAAAATCCAAACCTATAGCGGCAATATGTCATGGACCACAGATACTGATATCTGCAAATTTGGTTAAGGGTAAAAAGTTGACTTCTTGGCAGGGAATAAAAGATGACGTAGTTGCTGCAGGAGGAATTTATGAAGATAAGCCAGTAGTTAAAGATGGCAACTTGATTACTTCAAGGCAGCCATCAGATCTTCCTTACTGGATGTCTGAATTGATAAAAACGATCAAAGGGTAAATGGACCTAATCCTATTATCAGTTTTGTTTGTTTTTGTTGGAATTGTTTTAATCATCGTAGGCACTATAATAAAAGCTGAGGAAATCGAAAAAGAAAAAGGAGAAGAAAGCGAAAACAAGGAGAAAGAAGAAAAGAAAATCAAAGGTGGCGGAATAATTTTGATAGGCCCTGTGCCTATAGTTATAAGCAACGACAAAAAATTGCTTGAAGCCCTTTTGATAATAGTTATCGCAATTCTTATTATATATTTGCTTTATTATTTAGAGATCTTCTGAAGTTATAAAAAATGTGCCGTCGCTCATTACATAAACGTAAACATCTTTTACGAGTTCATTTTTTGAAATTGAATCAGGGACGCTATACCTTATGTCATCAAATATTTTAGTAAAATTTCCTTTAAGCTTTATCCCCGCCTCATCTGCTTTGCTGACAAGCAAAGGGGGTATGTTAACTAGCTTTGTTCCTTTTTTAAATTTAACCTTCATTACAATGTTTCCCGCCACAGCAGCCTTTATAGTTTCAAAAGCAAGTTTCAGGTTCCTGAGAGCCCTTTTTTCCAGAATGTACACGTTTTCTGGAGTTGTGCCTAGCCTTTTTGCTATTTCATCGTAACTCATGTTATTTTTCCTAAGATTCAAGATCTCCAACTGTCTTTCCGTAAGAAGACCTATTCTTTCCTTTTTGCTCAACAATATATTTTCATATAAACCAGGTATAAAAAGCTGATCCTCTCTAGATTACTCCGCAAGTACAGCATTTTAATTGTAATTAGTAAATAAATGATTTTTGTTTTTAATCGACTTTTAATGTCATTTAGCAATTTTAAACCGATTTTTTAAACGTCAATTTTAGTTTAAATTTAGTTTAAACTGTGGGCCTAATACTAGTCATTTAACTTAACTAGGTTAATGGGCAAAAGTCCCTTTCACGAAAGATGGACAGCCCTTTTTAAATGGTTTTTAGTTGATACCAACCTAAAGAAAAAAGACGGCTTTCCATATGGAACGTAAGGAAGATATTAAGTATTTTTCCACATAAGCGCAAACAGCGACGCTGCAATTATGACCATGCCCAGTGTTGCAAAAACCCTTGCACCGTATTTGTCTGCGAGGCTTCCCCTAATCAGGCTCATTATAACAGTTTCAATTAGCATTGGCAGCATGTATATCCCTGCCCAGAATAATGTTTCTGTATATGCAAATTCAAACGTGGCAAGCATATAGCTGACATCCTTCCCGCCTTAAAAGGCGATGGTTCATTCAAAGCAGATCATAGGTTCGTGGTTTACCGCCTTCATCTTCATCGCTTCATAGCTAGTGGTTACCCACCCCGCTACGTTCGTCCAGAGATAGACCACGGGCTGCGCCTTCAGCCACTTACCCCTATCCTTAATGGACTCGGTATAGGGAGAGCCCTCGTGTAGCATTCCCTTACGGGACACGCTTTAATACGCTTTACAACGTTTTGGTAATTTAAATTTTACCCCGCCTATTGCTGCGTTGAATAATTCTTTTTATCTTAACCAATAGGCTTTAATCGATCATGCCATTAGCATTGCGTTCTTAGCATAATTGATCATTGCATCGTATGCCCAAACTTTTTGCATAGCTTCCGATAGCAAACCAATTACGCTTCTTGCCCTAAGGTCTTCTCTGAACTTTCTCTTTATAGATGAGAATATCCCTTCTATAGCCCACCTAAGGCCATACTTAACTTTCTTTGCCCATTTTTTATAACCTAACTTCATGTACTCCCTAACCTCTTGTCTTCTTCTCCGGCTACAACGATAAGTTGTAGCGTTCTTCCTTATCTTTATAGCTGATTCTGCATCGACAATTACATTGAATGCTTCATTAGTGTCGATGCACAATCTCCGTAGAACTTCTTCAGCTTTATCCCATTTTCTTTTAACAGCTTTATGTGCTTCGCAGCTACCTTTGGCTCGTATACTTCGCCGATCTTTACGTCAACAGCGATCAGCTTCTAAGTTCTATCCCAAGCATTGCCAGTCTTGAACCCATTTTAGATCTGAGCCTGCTTCAACTTTTCGAGAAGGGGAGCCTGGGGAGGCCCCCGCTTGAGTGGAAGGAGGAGATGCCCCGCGGCTGAATGGGCTGCATTCGATTTTCTTACTCGGGTAGGAGGTTAGCTTAAGGTAACGGAGCCTTTCAGCTGGCAAGTGGGGCTATAAAGCGGGAAGCCACGCCGTAAGGGTTGGATAGTTCACCGTCATCGTAACGGCGAGCGCGCCGCTCAGCGCTATGAATGCCGAGGAAAGCCAATAGGCCAGCGCCCTGAATCCACTTAGCCTGTGCTGACCCATGATCTCCTCCGAGGCCACGCGCCCCAGCAGGTAGAGCTGCGGCAACAGTATCAGCGTCACGGCCACCATTAGGTCCATCATTAGGTTGATCGGATTCCCTGCGATGATGACCAACGCTATGGCCGCTCCTCCCTCGATTACCGGCGTCAGCTCGACCACCGCCGCTCCCCTCCTGGCCCCGAGGACCCCTATGATCCTCCACGTGGATGACATAGATATTGCGGCGAGCGCCAGCAAGCTTCCTCCGATGAACCCGGCGCCGAGCACGTATGGTGCCATATGGCCAAGTGGCCTGAGGGCGTCGGCGAGGTTCCCGAGCGATAAAGTTCCGCCGAGGGCAACGCCGGTGATGATCGCCATGGCTATTATCGCCTGGGAAGCCATGGACCCGGCCAGCACCTCCGTCCTCAGGGCGCGCGTCTCCGTGCGGATCCTCCGGGCTCCGGAGTGAAACGCGATTGACCACGGCGATATCGTTGCCCCGGCTAAGGCCGCCAGCATAAAGAAAAACTGCGCGCCCAGTCGTGGCCCTCCCGATGTACAAGAGTGCACTAGAAGGGTAGAGGAACCGACTGCCGACGCTATCACCGTGCCGACCAGGAACATGCTCAACACAAGCAATGCCGCCCTCAGATGCCAGCTGCCGGACCGCCGCGCTATTGCCACGGTTGCCAGCAGCGCAGCTAGAAGTCCGGGGACTACCGGTAGCCCCATTATGCGCAGCGCGAGAGCTATGCCCGCGTACTGCGCCGCGTAGCCCACGACATCCGATAACGACATCAGGAACATGAATGCGGTAGCGGTCTTCACCCCAAAGAGCTTCCTGACGGCACCTCCCATACCCATCCCGGACGCTGGACCCATGGAACCTGCCACCTCATGCACGAAGAAGAGCGGTACGGTCAGCGCGAGCGCAACAAGCGCCATCAGGCAACCCTGCACAGCCCCCACATGCAGCCCGGTCACGATTGATGCCGTATCGACCTCTGTCAGGAGCGCTATCCAAGACGGTCCGAAGGATACCCGCGGTCTTCCACGCTGACCCGCATACAGGTAGCGGATTCCATGTTGTTTTGTCAATAAATCATTTCACCCCTCTAATGTTCTCCAGTAATGATGGATCCATTATAACTTCCTTCTTAGGTAGCCTTTGATAAAATATAACTGCTGGCGTTTCAAGCCTTTCAATGTCAAAGGCTCCATGTGGCCTTATGAAGTTGTACCAATTCATGAATTCATCAACAGAATTGAAGAACTTTACCTTCTTCTCAAATATATCAAAAAACTTCTCAACTTTTCCGTTTGTCTGAGGGTGATCAACCCTGCCAACTATCAAGAACTTTTCAAATCCTTTATCCATTTCATCTGATTCAACAGTATAGAAAGTTGTTCCGTGGTCAGATAAAATCTCCTCAGGCTTGCCGTACTTTTCTATTGCCTTCTTCAATACATTAACTGAGTACTTAGATGTCGGAGTTGGATAAACTCCATAACCAACTATAAACCTAGAAGAATCATCTTCATAAACTATTAACCATAAACCCTTCCACCTAGGATCCTTTATTTCGTGCCAATCAACGTGCCACAATGAGTTTGAGCATTCCCTTTCATACCTTATCAACTTCTTTCTGTGCCACTTTTTAGGCTCGCTCATTGCAAAGCCAGCCTCCTTGAGTACTTGGTTGATCCTGTTGTTGTCAATGCTGTATCCTTTCGCTCTGAGAATTTTGCCGATATAGCTCGAATTGGCTCTGTACATTTTGTAAAGCTTAATGATTTCAGGAACAGGTCTTTTTGTGTCTTCCAGCTTTTTTCTGAACATGTATAACACCTGTACTTTTGTATATTCTATAAAGCTGTTGTAAACTGCTAGCGGATATGCCTTGCACATCTGCTATCTCCTTATTGGTAAACTAGCCATTAACCTTTGCTTTTATTATCTACTCTATCTGTTCATTACTAAGATAATTCTGCTCGATGATGGCAAAACTTAATAAGGATCACCCTCACACATCGAAACGATGTTCAGCAAACTGCTCCTGGCATACGATGGATCGGAGAACTCCAAGAGGGCGCTCAACTTCGCCGTGGAAATCGCCGCTGCTTGCGGGGCCCATCTACACGTGATCAAGGTCGTAGACACTGCAACCCTGGTCGGGCTTGAGCTATCTGAGGAGTTGATCGAGGAACTGAGGAAACGTGCCGAGCGCGATGTGCGCGAAGCGGTCGACGTCGCCGAATCCAGGGGAGTGAAGGCCGAGGGATCCGTACTAGTGGGGGATCCCGTGGAAGTAGTGCTCCAACAAGCGGATGCGATCGGCGCGGACCTAATAGTGACCGGCAGTAGGGGGCTTTCAACTCTGAAAAGAGTGCTCCTGGGCAGCGTATCGATGGGTATAGTGACGGGCTCCAAGAGGCCGGTCCTGGTAGTCAAATGAGACAATCTACATCTTCCTGCGCAGCTCATCTATCGTGAAGCCAGTGTTTCTGGAGAACACCCCCTCATGCGCAACCACCGTCAGGGGCCTAGTCCTCATATTCATGAGCTTGATCACCCCGCCCGTGTGGTCAACGTGTCCGTGGCTCAGCACTAGGTAATCGGGATCATCAGGATCAATATTCAGCGCCCTCATGTTATTTATAAGCGCCATCTCCGTGAGGCCCGTATCGTATATTATCCTGGTTTCGTGCACATATGCGGAGAATCCCCACATAGCTGTGAGCCTCGATCCAAGGGAGGTCGGGAGCGCTGCGCAATTGTCTACGAGGATTGTGATCTTTATTCTGAATAGAATGGTTTCGCTCTACGTAGGCGTACGTAGGTACGCATCAGCATACCTATTGTAAGCGTAGAGCTTTGGCTTCACAGCTTCATGCAACTCCCTCACGAGTTCATCGGAGTCTTCCGCTCAGCCCCTCTCAGGACGCACCAACCTAGGAAGGGATGGCAGCACCACTTTGTCCCACCACTCCTGCTGGGAAGCGCCCTCCATCCTCAGTTCATGCTTCTTTTTGTCATCCCAATTTGTTTTGTACCAGAACGTGAGGCGCATGTATAGGTTTATTGTTGCGTTTAGCTGTCTGTCTATTCTGAGCCCACACCTGCTGCACTCAAAAACTGCTCCATTTAGATCTTTGTTTTCCCACCAACAACTGGAGCAGTATGATGATGAGCCGTAGGGGTCGAGCTCCTTAACTTTAGCTTCACCCATCTTCCCTATAAGTATCCTTGAAATGCCCCTTCAGTCGCTCCTCGAGATCATTCTGTACCACAAGCGAGAACGCGTGTACATGCCATGCTTTGAGGAGCAGAAAAGGCTCATCCCTGAGCTCATGCTTTAGCTAATAGCTCTTTAGCACGTTTCACAAACTCCTATTTTTGTGTATAAGGAACTTTTGAATATCTAATAATGATCCTTGGGTAAAGGCCAAGGAGCAATCATACCTCTTTTAAGATACATAATTTTTCAGGCAGAAAATATTATATGACAAGCACTATATAAAATAAAGCTATTTATTTTGAAACTGTTTGTGACGGCGAAGCTTTCAGTTATTATAAAAAATTCAAGTTATTTTTAAATAAAAAAGAAGGTAGCTACATAAGCAATAAGGGAAAAAAAGCAAGCGAGAAAAGCGTAACCCAGCAACGGGACGCCATATTCGTAAGATTCTGTCATTTTATCGTTTACACTGGGTCCTTCGCTTATATTTTTTTGTTTTCTATTAACAGGAAGCCAGAAATTTTTTTCATGCTCTTCGATACTGTTTCTTTTCACCTTAAGGCCTTTCTTTTTTATATAAACTTTGAAGAGGTCAAACGCTGTTATTAGAGAAATAAATATAGCTATAAAGTTTAACGCGTAGATGGCAGAAAATATTGCTGGAAGACCTAGCAGATCGCCGCTTGCTATGTAATTATATCTGTAAAGAAAATAAGAAACGATAATTATAATTGCAGCTATAAATAAACCAACAACAACTGTCATTACTCCAAACAGGGCATAAGTAACGATGTACGATATATATGGCATGAAAATAAATACATCCTCTACTTCTCTCTTTTTGAAATCCTCTAATGCTCCAGGTATAAACAGCATCGCTACAATCAAGATTATCGCTACATTTATGATCCCCTGCATCTCCTGACACCCTCCCTGCCCTTAAGTGCGAGGCTTGTCGTTTGCATTACTATAAATTTCGATTTTTACAATAAAAATTTTGTTGAATTTCAGTACCTCTACAAGTATAAAGATTCATAACACTGACCTCCTCCCCGCCCTAGAAGAGGTGAGGCTTTAGTTCGTTTTGTAACGCATTTCAAAAGCTCGCTAATTCTTCATTAAATTCCTGTTGGGTCTTATTGGTTTGAGCTTTTAACTCATTAAATTGTTCAAGCCGATGAGGTCTAATAAATTCCTCTAAAGGAGCAAAAATACTATTCTTGCATAAGTACTGGATTTAAATAAAGGTTTAAAAATGAAAAAAATACAAAAACAAAAGTTGTCGATATACCTGTATAACGTTTATAGAAACCCAAATGTAGGATTGTTTTTAAAGGCATCTGAGCGTGTGCTTTTGATACCTTATGGATACCCGGAGAGAAAAGGAAAACTTATGGCAGAAATGCTGAAGGTTAACTTTTATTATGCTAGCGCGGGAGGGGGTAGACTTCTTGGACCGCTTCTGGCGATAAATACTTATGGTGCTCTTATAACGAAGTTTGCTACTGATGAGGAAATAATGAGCTTAGAGAAGTCAATTAACGGTCCCGTAGAAAGGCTCGATTCTATATATACATCTGTAGGAAACCTCCTGCTCGTAAACGATTATGGCGGCATTGCTTCTCCAATACTTTCTGATAGAGAAATTGAACAGGCGTCTAAGGTTTTAAAGATAAAGCTGATCAGAATGCCGATAGCCGGATACTTTCAGGTTGGTGCTGTTGGAATAGCTACTAACAATGGGGCCATGCTACACCCAATGACCAGCGAAGAGGAGCTAAAGAAAGCCAGGGAAATTTTAGGCGTAGATGTAGATGTTGGATCTGTCAACGGCGGAGTTCCTTTTGTTGCTTCAGGAATAGTAGGAAATACTAACGGACTTATCGTCGGAAAAAGCACGACCGGGCCTGAGCTCATGATAATAAGCAGGGTCTTTAAGTTTGAGGGTAATCCGGTGAAACACGTAAAGACTCTTGAAGATTAAAAGTTTGTAGTAAAACCCGTTCAGGACAAAGAGGTAGGTTTGTAGCGAAGAAAATTTTGATAGAAACGTTTGGTAAAATACTCTTAACTTCTACGCTTGGATGTTTTTAGTATTTTTTGTTTATAAGTTTATATAAAAGCTTTTCATTATTATAATATTACGTATGAGTTATAAGTATGTTGGAAAAGAGATCCCTCAAGTTGATTCTTGGCTTAAAGTTACGGGGACCCTGAAGTACGCTTTCGACATATTTTTTCCTGGAACCCTATATGCAAAGCTTGTAACAAGCAAGTTTCCTCATGCAAAGATCAAGAACATAGATGTTTCTGAAGCGCTAAAGGTAAAAGGAGTAATTAAAGTAGCAACGGGTAAAGACTTCCCATATAGACTGGGCTTATACATTTCTGACAGAGATGTTCTGGCTGTCGATAAAGTTAGGTGGGTAGGTCATCCTGTGGCAGCCGTTGTAGCTGATTCTCTAGAGGCTGCGGAAGAAGGAGCAGAAAAGGTCAAAGTTGATTATGAACCTCTTGAACCAGTGCTCACAATTGAAAGGGCTCTTGAAAAAGATGCTCCGTTAGTACATAAGAAGCTAGGTGAGTACAGGGTCTTCCCCGGTTTCCACCCTGTTCCAGGCACTAATATAGCAAACTTCTTCGAACTCAAGCATGGGGACGTTGAGAAAGCCTTTCAAGAAGAAGATGTTGTAATCATAGAGGAAACGTACAGGTTACCCCAGATAAGTCACGTAACAATGGAAACACAGAACGTGCTCGCATGGTGGCGGTTTGACGATTACGTAGAGCTCTGGACCAGCACACAGTCGCCGTTTGCGACCAGGTTTTTGATGGCCGACGCACTTGGGCTACCAGTTAACAGGATAATAGTTCATGCGCCACCCGCAGGCGGAGGTTTCGGGTTAAAAGCCGGGCTTGGATGGGAACCGCTGGTTGCGCTTCTTTCAAAATTTGTTGGAAGAAAGCCTGTAAAGCTTGTTTTGAGCAGGGCCGAGCAGATGACTTCTGCTCCGGTCAGGGATGGTTTTATAGCCAAAGTAAAGGCAGGTTTTAAAAAGGACGGGAGGTTTGTAGCTTACCAAGCTGAATTTTACCTTGATGCCGGAGCTTATGCTGATTATACTATAAACGTTGCAAGAACAGCAGGGTATTCAGCAGATGGAGCGTATGATATTCCCAACGTTCACGTAAAATCTTATGCAGTATATACAAACAAGATACCAACAACAGCAATGAGAGGCTTTGGTCATCCTGAAAATCACTGGGCCCTTGAACTCACGCTTGACAGAGCAGCAAGCGTTCTTGGAATAGATCCGGTAGAAATAAGGCGCAAAAACCTTTTGAAACCAGGTGAGTCCATAAGAGCTACAGGAGAAAGGGTAAGAGAGGACGAAGGCGATCCTCAAAAGGTTCTTTCAGTACTGGCACAGGCATTAGAACCGGATCATGTTGATAAACCTTCAGAGCCCTGGAAGGTAAGGGCAAAGGGCATAGCGCTGCTTGCAAAGGCGCCTTCTCAGCCTCCAAACGCTGGATCGTCTGCTGTTGTAAAACTGAACGAAGATGGGACTATAGATGTTTTTACAGGAACCGGGAGCATGGGGCAAGGAACACCTACATCCCTAGCAATAATAGTTGCTGAAGAATTTGGCATTCCGCTTGAAAAGGTTAAGATCAATCAACTTGAAATGGTGAGCACTGACACAAACCCATATACATGGCAAACCGTAGGCAGCAGAGGGCTCTTTTCAGACGGAATAGCGCTCTTGAGGGCAATAGAGGACGCTAAGGATCAGATAAAGGATACAGCTTCAAGAGTTTTTAAGGTGCCCATTGATGACGTAGAGGTCTCAGGTGGTTACGTTTTCTCAAAATCTCATCCATGGATAAGGAAAGAAATAAAGGAATTTGCTATGGGCTATACGTATCCTGACGGGACAACCGTTGGTTCTCCAGTAATAGGGAGGGGCAGCTATGCGCCTGTGCTTAACACTTTCCTTGATGCCAGCGGACATGGATCAAACACAGTTTTTCATACTTATGGCGGAACTGGAGTGGAACTTGAGATAGACCTTCTTACTGGAGAAGTTAAGGTGCTAAGAGCTATACAAGTTTACGATGTAGGAAAAGCCATAGACCCTCTTTTAGTTAAAGGACAAATGGATGGCGGCTTTATAATGGGCCTTGGCTCTGCACTTTACGAAGAGTTAAAATTTGACGAGGATGGCAGAGTTATAAACCCGAACCTGATAAACTATTATGTGCCTCACTTTGAAGACATGACCGCAAGCATTGAAAGTTACATTATAGAAACGCCTCAGAAAGACGGACCCCTTGGGGCAAGGGGAGTTGGGGAACACGTAATGATTGGCGTTGCACCTGCAATAGCAAACGCGATACTAAGGGCCACAGGCGTAAAGATAAACCAGCTTCCTATTACAGCTGAAAAGCTGTGGAAAGCTATAAAGGAACAAAAGCCAGAGCTTATAGAAAAGGCTCAGAAACTGTTTTTTGAAGAAGGTATAAAAGAGGTGCAGCAGGTTTGAGCTTTACAACACCTTATTTTACGCTTCCAAAATTTACTTATTTAAAACCTAAAAAACTAGAAGATGCTCTATCTCTGCTAAGGCAGTACAGAGGTAAAGCAAAAATTATGGCTGGGGGAATAATGCTCATAAACCTTATGAAAGAGAGAAAGATCTACCCGGAATACGTGATCGATATTAAAGGCATAGAAGAATTAAAAAAGATCAGCAAAACAGAAAACGGAATTAAAATAGGGAGCGCAGTAACAGCTATAGAGCTACAAAGTTATCAAATAATCAGGGATAACCTCCCAGCTTTGGCAAAAGCCGCATCTTATATGGGAGACAGAACGCTTCAGCATACTGTCACAATAGGGGGCAACATAAGCGTCGGGATGCCAAGTACTGACGGGCTGCCGGCGCTCATGTCAATGGATTCTTTACTCACTATAAAAAGTCAGGACGGCGAGCGCACCATACCAGCTTCGGAACTTGTAATCGGTTTTGGAAGAACTTCTTTAAAAGATGATGAGATGATTACAGAAATAGTAGTTCCTTACAGCAGCGGTTTTAAGGGGACCTACTTGAAGCTAATCAACGCAAGCGAAGTAGCCATAGCCACTGTCGCCGTTTCCGCGCTCTTAAAAGAAAAAAAGCTAACAGTAGTAATAGGAGCAATAGCTCCAAGACCTTATTACTTTGATCATAAATCTCTGCAATGGAATTGGGAAGCTTCACTTTCAGAAAACATAAAGAATGCTTCAGAAATAATAGGTTCAAGCGTCAAACCAATGTCTGATGCTGTTGCTGGCTCAGAATACAGGAAAGAAGTTTCTAAAGTGCTTGCTGCTCGTGCGTTAAAGGAAGTATTTGGTGGTGCTTAAATGAAGACAATATCTCTAAAGGTAAACGGGATAGCAAGAGAGATAACAATAGAAGACAATGAGTTGCTGCTTAATGTGTTAAGGGAGAAACTCGGTATAACGAGCGTAAAAGCAGCATGCTGGAGAGGAGAATGCGGTCTGTGTACTGTACTGTTGGATGGCATACCAGTGAAGAGCTGCATGACCCTTGCTGTTGAAGCGGATGGAAAAGAAGTTATTACAGCTGAAGGTCTGTATTTTGACGAAAAAGCAAAGAAGTTGATGGAATCTTTTGTCAAACATGGGGCTATGCAGTGCGGTTTTTGCACTCCCGCTTTTGTAGTCACTTCTCATTACGTTCTTACCAAGAACCCTGAAATAGACGGTGAAGAACTGAAAAAAGAGCTTAACGGAGTAATTTGCAGGTGCGGCACATACTATCAAATATATGAAGCCGTTAAAGATGCAGAAAAATACTATAAAAAAGAAACAAAATCGTAAAGTTAATTTTTAAAATATTATTTAGAAAGGCACACCTTCTTCTTTTAGAGCTTTCTTTAACTGATTTATGTCTGCATCTATTTCTGGAGGCTCCTTATAAAGTGACTGTGCGAAAGCAAGATCTTTAAATCCTGATCCAGTAACTAGAACGACCACGCGGTCGTTGCGGTCAATAATCTTGTTATCAATTAGCTTCCTTAGAGCGCCAAGAGCTGCAGCTCCACTAGGTTCAGCGAATATACCTTCATACTTTGCAAGATCCTTTACAGCTTGTGCAATTTCTTCATCACTTGCTGATTCTCCTGTGCCGCCGGTCTTCTTTACTCCTTCCAACGCTGCATCTCCGTCCCAGGGATAAGGATCTGATAGCCCAGAAGCTATTGTGTGCGGGTGCTTTTCAGCTTCTATCTTTTCAAAGGGGATGTTGTTTTTTATGGCTCTAATAAGAGGGCTGTTTCCTTCGGGCTGAACCGGTACAAGCCTTGGATAATAGTTGGTTAAACCTATTTCCTTTAGATCCCTAACACCTTTCCATATACCAGCAAGCAGACAGCTGCTTCCTGTTGGAACAAGCATCCAGTCATAAGGTTTCCATTCAAACTGTTCAGCAACTTCGAACGATATGCCCTTCGGTCCTTCAACCTGGTAAGGGTTAAAAGGTCCAAAAGATGGTGAAGGGTACCAGCCCATCTCTTCAACAGCCGCAAGCATCATCTTTACTGTTGGATCCTCTCCTTTTTCTATACCCCTTACTTTAATTACAGATGCTCCGTAAAGTTTTAGCTGGGCAACTTTTGAAACGCTTGCAGTTGAGAGGACAAACGCAACAGTCTTTATTCCAGCTTTTGCAGAATATGCAGCCAAAGCTGCGGCAGCGTTACCGCTGCTTGCGGTAGTATCAACCTTTACTCCAAGTTCAACGGCTTTTGCAACGCTAACAGACATGGACCTGTCTTTAAATGAACCTGTTGGGTTTCTTGTTTCGTCCTTAATGTAAAGCTCTTTAAGCCCATATACTTCTGCTAGCCTTGTGGCCTTTATCAGCGGCGTTCCGCCTTCTCCAAGTCTTATAGCATACTTTTCATCTACTGGCATAAGTTCTTTCCATCTCCAAGTATCGTGAGATCTTTTCGCAAGAGATTCTTTGGTAAGCTTTTCCTTTATTTTTTCGTAATCGTAGAATATATCAAGCCTGCCAAGGTCTTTTTTGTCGCACATAACGTGCCCTTCTTTTGGATCATAAACTTTTCCGCACCTTGAACAAACCATCTTTGTTACATAGCTCATTTTTTCTCACCCTAAGGTGTTGATTTTGTTTTTTAATAGCTTTTTGGAAGTCGCGAGAATTATATTGTTCCATAACGTTTATTATTTCAAATATACGTTATTTTTATCATGGGTTTTAAGTTATCTGGCTTTGAAGGCGGAAAGGTCGAAAAGCACGAGATGTTGATAATAGGGAGCGGCCCTGCAGGCTTGACAGCTGCAATCTACGCTGTAAGAGGAGGGGCAGACGTATTAGTAATTGGTGGTTATTCCTCAGGAGGACAGCTGATGCTTACGACCGAAGTCGAGAACTTTCCCGGATTTCCAGAACCTATTCTTGGGCCTGAGCTTATGAGACGAATGCGACAACAAGCTGAAAGGTTAGGTGCTCAGATAATAGACAAAGATGCAACAGAGATAAGCTTAACAGAAAGGCCCTTTAAAGTTAAAGTTGAAGATGACACATACCTCGCTGAAACTTTGATTCTTGCCATGGGAGCTTCGGCAAAAGAGCTAGGTTTACCTTCTGAAAGGAAGTTCAAAGGCAAAGGGGTTTCTTATTGTGCTGTTTGTGATGGTATGTTTTTTAAGAACATGGATGTAGCAGTTATAGGAGGAGGGGACACGGCGATAGAAGACGCTATATATTTGTCAAAAATATGCAACAGCGTTACAGTTATACACAGAAGAGATAAATTAAGGGCGCAAGCTGTGCTGCAAAAAAGGGCTTTCTCGCTTCCGAACATAAAGTTTGTGTGGAACAGTGAAGTAATTGAGATTGTCGGAGACAGCAAAGTTGAAGGAATAAAGGTGAGAAACAAAATTACCAATGAAGTGAGCTACATACCTGTTAAAGGAGTTTTTGTTGACATAGGACACGTCCCCAATACGATGCTGGTTGAGGGACAGGTTGAGCTTACTGAGAACAAATACATCAAGCTTTACGGAGAAACTGGAACAAGCGTTAAAGGCGTTTTTGCAGCGGGAGACATAGCTGATCCTGTATACAGACAGGCCGTTATCGCGGCTGGCATGGGCGCTAAAGCAGCGCTCGATGCTTTAAGGTACTTGCAAGAATTAAAGGAAAAAGAATGACAACTGATAACGAAAAGCTATCTAAGATATTAGATTATATATTAGAAAAAAGGAAGGACCTTACAAAAGATAGGTTAATGGAGCTCATACAGGAGAAAAAACAGCAGATAGGTGCGGGATACCTTACGGACCTTGGGGCTCTTTACCTGATTTTAAACGATCTGGGAATAAAGCTCGATGAATATTTAAAACCATCAGAAATAACAGGAGAGAAGAAAGGCGTAAACCTCATAGGTTATCTATTATCTTATAAAAAATACGAAAAACGAACCGTTTTTTACCTTTATGATGAAGCTTTAATGAGGGGTATCTACTGGGGTGAAGAAGACGTTTTCAAAAATTTCCCCGTGGGCTCAAGATTAATTTTTAAAAATGCGTTTGTAAAAAAGGGTAAAAACGATCAGCTGGAAATTCATCTTAACTCGCAGACAAGCATAAACACCACTAACGAAGTTTTAAAGCTGGAAGAGCTAATCTCAAGGAGCCCAAACGCCAAAAACTTTATAATAAGAGGTATAATTGAAGGTCCAATAAAGAACGTCTCTTACAAAAGAAAAGATGGAACAGAAGGCAGCGGAACAAGCTTTTTTATAAGAAATACTTTAAAATACAGAAGCGTTTTATGGGACAATGAAGCTCCCATAGAAGAAGGTATGACAATAACAGCGGCTCCTGCTTTTGCCAAGAAAAGCGACTATGGCAACGAGATATCATTTTTAAAACCGTATACTGTTGATATTTCCCCATCAATAATGTCCGTCTTTGGAGAAAATGAAAATTTTCTGCTTTTGGATGAATTTGGTAACGTAAGGCCTGCTAAGCTGAGTAGCGCCTGTAAAGGCTCAGAATCAATAATAGTAAAAAAGGCCAGATTTCAGTTCCCATTTTTTATTGTAGATGATTGTTTAAAGTACGATAAAAAATTGAACTACCAGCCTCTTTTACAAAAAATATCTAAAGCTGAAAAAGGATACGTATCGTTAGATTTTATTGTTCTTTCTGAGCCAGTTGTGAGGTCATCTGATAAATATGAAATTATGATTGGAGATGATTCAGGAGAGGGGAAAATAATGGTGACAAGTGAGTTATCAACTAAGCTAAAGGGTTTAAAAATAGGAGAAAAAGTAAGAGCGTTAGGGCTTTGGTCACTTGGTGAAGGTTCTTTTCTAGCAAGCGAGTACACTTATTTTATAAAGGTCTAGTTTTTAAATAAATAATAGAACAAACCATTTCATTTTTACATAAAAGTAAGTTTAATTTAATAAAAGAATGTTAAAAAATTTTAACCTTGTGGAAAAGATTATAAAAAAGTTATAACCTTTTAAAGTTATGAAAATATACAGGGTCAGGACTTATGTACCGGGCTTTGACGAAATACTGTATGGGGGTATACCTGAAAGAAACGTAGTACTAGTTTCAGGAGGTCCAGGCACAGGCAAATCGATCCTTGCAAAACAGTTTCTCTATAATGGGCTTTTAAAAGGAGAACACGGAGTTTTTGTCGCTCTTGAAGAACATCCGGTATCAACAAGAAGGAGTTTTGCACACTTTTCATGGGATATAACAAAATACGAAAAAGAAGGGGCATTTGCGATCGTTGATGCGTTTACAGCCGGCATAGGATCATCAGCACAGAGAGAAAATTATGTTGTTAAAGACCCGGAAAGCGTTCAGGAGCTTGTTGATGTATTAAGAGCAGCTATAAAGAACACAGGGGCAAAAAGGGTAGCTATAGATTCTGTTAGCACCCTGTATCTTACAAAACCAGCTCTTGCAAGGGGCACTGTGATGATACTTAAGAGGGTTATTGCAGGGCTAGGAAACACAGCGCTCTTTGTAAGCCAGATATCTGTAGGGGAAAGGGGTTTCGGAGGCCCGGGCGTCGAACACGCTGTAGACGGAATAGTTAGAATCGATCTTGATGAGGTTGAAGGAAGACTTTACAGATCAATATTAGTATGGAAGATGAGGGATTCAAAAATATCGATGGTAAGGCATCCAATGGAAATAAATGATGAAGGAATAAAAGTTCTCTGGGATAAATCGCTAAACATATCGCCAACGGGCGCAAAGATTAACGAGCTACCAGCAGACATAAAGGAGGAAATGAAAAAAGCGGTAGAAGAAGCTGAAAAAGGAGTACATGAGGTTCAGGAAGAGTTCTAAATAAAATTTATTAATACAGTCAAATTATAAAATACACTATGAGCTCTAATACTGTACCATTAATACCGATAGGGAAGGAAGATATTAGAAAGCTGGAAAGCGCGCTCTTGACTGTTTCCCTTTTTTCTCAGGAAACGCTCCAGGCGATGGGGGACCCGCATGAACGGCTGACCTGGGTTGATTCTCTATATGTTGCTGCTGCAGCTTTTGCAAGGGACAAGGCTGGGATGACAGCAAGCCAGATAGCAGACGAAATTGGGGTCACTGAAGCAACAGTAAGAAAACACCTAAAGGGGGAAACCAAGGCTGGGCAGATAGTAAGGCAAAGCTATGAAAAATTAAAGAATGAAGGGTTTAACGTGGCTGTGCCTGGCTGTGAACAATCGCAGCAGATAAAAAATTTAGAGGATCAAGTAAAAAGTTTGCAGGAAAAAATAAACAAGGCAAAGGATCTTTTAAACCAAATATTACAAGCTTTTAGCTAAAGTTTCCTGTTTTTTAATTGGTACGGATTAAAGGGCGAAATTCCCCTTTAGTGATAGCAGACTAAAACTTTTATTACATGATGGCTGTTTAACTTTATGTAAAACATAAACAGCATCCTAGGATCTAACGTTGGTAATAAGTACTTATTACATATCTATAAATAAACGATCATTTATAGCATAATAAAGATAATTAGGAATAGCGCAATCTGATAGCTTAGCTTTGCTTAAGTTTTTTGGACAAAGATAGAGTTTAAAGTCTGGTATAAAGGCAAAAACATAATTAAAATCAACAAAAGTTTTGATTTACTGGTAATAACAGGGTATTCCACTCATTTTATTGAGTAAACATCAGGTAAGCCGTTTTAATAAAATTTAAAATTTAATTATTTTATCTCAAGAAGTCCGTCAGGACCTACATTGACAGCATATGTTTTAAGGGGAATCTTAATTTCTTCTTGCTCGCATTGAATTTCAGGTTTAACCAGTGGTTTTTCTATCATCTCCCCCGTTATTACATTGTACTTTGCTCCGTGAGCTGGGCAGATGGCTGTTGTACCATCAACTTCGCTTAAAATTGCACACCCCATATGTGCGCATACAGCATCCATACCATAGAATTTATCCTTGTCCTTAACAATTAGTATAGGTCTTCCTTTAAGCCACACAAGCATTGATTTTCTTTCTTCAAAAGCGTGAACGTGAACTCATTTTCATGAGTAAATTGACATATAAATTCAATATAAGTTAATCGGTTTTTTATACAGCCGGGGGTGGGATTTGAACCCACATAAATGCGGTCTGCAGCCGCACCCGTGGCCGTTCCGGCACCCCGGCTCATATTTATTTTATTCTTTTAATTTATTAATTTTTAGTAAATATTCAAGAATAGCGCTGTAATCTTCTTCTGCAAGCCCATATTCAGTTGCCGCAGTGTAAGTGCTCCATAGAGCTGAATGAACAGGAAGATAAATATTATATTTATCAGCAACCTTTGAAATCAATCCAAGGTCTTTTTTCATATGCTTTAAATAGAAAGTTGGTTCATAGTTGCTTACGAGCATCTTTTGCCCCTTTATTTCGCTGAACTCTGTCTTATAACCGCTGGCGTTTATAAGATACACAAACAACCTTGGATCGACTTTCATCTTTTGCACAAACGCCAACCCCTCAGCTATTAGTTCAGCATAGCCTGCAACGAGGAGATTGAAAGCCAGCTTGAGCGACAGCGCATCTCCTATGTCCCCCGCATATATTGTCCTTATCGCAAACGTCTTTATAAGGTCAGACATTTCTTCATATTTTGACCTGTCTCCTCCTATAAGAGCTATGAGTTCGCCCCTGAGGGCCTTATCAGGTCCTCCTATTAGCGGCACTTCTAACCTGTAAGCGTTTTTTCTTTTCAGTTTTTCATTTATGTACTTCGACATTATAGGAGAAATTGTACTGAAGTCTATTATCATTTTGTTTGGCCTTATGTAATCTGATATACCGTGATTTCCTAGAATAACATCTTCATCAGCCTCATCGTCTGTAACGGCTACAAGTAATACATCGCTCTTTTCTACAACGTCGCTTATGGATGGCAAAATTTCAACTCTATCTCTTATCGAATCTACTTTTGATTTAGTTCGGTTATAGCCGTAAACAGTATACCCTGATTGTATAGCTCTAAGAGCCAATGCTTGTCCCATTTTTCCTAATCCTACAAATCCTAGCTTCAATTTCACTACTTATTTAAAAAACTTAATTATTTAACCTTTATAAAAAAAATGATGGACTGCTTAGAAGGTATCTATACCCGCAGAAGCATCAGGAATTTTACCGACGAACCAGTTAAGGAGGAAGATGTAAAGGCGATAATGCAGGCCGCAATTAGCGCACCAAGTCCCCATAACGAACAGCCATGGGACTTTTTGATAATTACAGAAAAACTTTTGATTGAAAAACTTGCATCAACGTTAAAAGAAGAATACGTTAAAAGCGGAAAGGCAGACGTTGAAAAAGCTGAGAAAACGTACAAAATAATTTCATCAGCACAGGTTATTCTGATAGGTTTGCTAAACATAAAAAAGCTGAGAAAAGAAGATGAACTCGAAAAGATCATGGGGATTCAGAGCCTTGCGGCAGTTGCTGAAAACATCCTTATAGCGGCGAACTGTATTGGGCTTGGCGCCCATTGGAGAGCGGTTCCTCTTGCTAGGCCTGACATTTTCAAAAAGATGTTCGTTTTACCAGACTATGTTGAACCCCAGTGGATGATACTATTAGGACATAAGGCTTCTGCCCCAAAGCCAAAGTCAGTCATCAAAGAAGGAATTTTTCATTTTAATAAATGGATTTGAGTACGAAAGAAAGGGCTAAATATCGACACATAATAATCTTATGAAAACATGAGAAAGATTCCGAGGACTATGGCTACGCAGCATCCGGACAACGCGAACGTTCCGGAGTGGGTAAAAGGAAAAGAAGGTTCTATAGAAGGAGATGACGAGGTTTATGAGGCTTATCTAGCTTATTCTTTTTACGGCGTAGAAGAAGTAATGTGGGATGCAGAAGGGAAAGACGTTGACACTCACGTAGCGAGAAAACTTTTTACCATGTATCCAGAATACTTTAAGGATAACGTTCTGGGAAAACATATATTTTTAACGTACAGGTTACCAAACCCGTTCATCGAGGGAGTTGATAGGAAGGTTTTTGCTGAAACTTTGGAAAGCATCCCGATAAACCATGACGTAGGTGAAAAATTTTACGGTGAAGCTGTAACTGTTCCTGTTTTTGAAGCAATATTACCATTTACTACAAATGCAGAACAGCTTATTGCCTTAGCGAAGTACTATGAAAAAGCAGTAGTAAACAAAGAAGACATGCAGCTGACGGAAAACCTTAAAGTTAGAGATTTGATAGGGGAAATAAAGCCTAAATGGTTAGAAATCATTCCTCTGGTTGAAGACAAGGATTCACTTCTCAACATAAAAAGCATAATTGAAAAGTACGTAAATACGATCAAAGTTTCATACCTCAGGGTATTTATAGCGAGGTCAGATCCAGCAATGAATTACGGCATCGTATCTGCGGTTTTGCTAGCAAAGCATGCCCTTAGCGAATTGAAAAACGTAGAAGAATTTCACCATATACCAATATATCCTATAATCGGTGTAGGAAGCCTTCCGTTCAGAGGACATTTAAACCCATTAAACGTTGAAAACGTTTTTAACGAATACAGAGGAGTTTGGACATTTACTATACAATCTGCTTTCAGATATGACTATAAAGAAGAAGAAACCAGAAGCGCGATAAGGTTTCTTAACATAAGTAAGCCTTACGAAAAAGAAAGCTTTAGTGCGGACGAGCTCAATACGTTTAAGAAAATAATCAATCTGTACACTCCTGTGTATCAAACAGTTATAGAAGGCCTGGCACCTCTGATAAACGAGATAGCAAGCTTTGTGCCAAGGAGAAGGGCCAGAAAGCTACATATAGGACTTTTCGGATACTCGAGGAGTGCCGGAAAAGTGACTTTACCCAGGGCTATAACCTTTGTAAGCGCTTTATACAGCGTGGGGCTTCCACCTGAAATTTTTGGCGCTTCTGCTCTTGATAAGTTAAACGAAGAAGAATGGAATACGCTAATTTCAACCTATAGGTTCCTGGATGTAGATCTTAAAGCTTCGGTAAATTATTATTCTGCCGAAAATTTAACAATACTTAACGATAAAATGATTGTAAACGAAAAGATAATTCAGCAAATTAAGAATGACATCAGTTTTATCGAATCGAACTTTGGAATAAAGGCAAACGAAAAATACGACGTTTTAAAACACAGGCTACTTTCAACGTTAACTCTTGCTGCTCTACTTGAAAATAACAAAGAAGAAGTAGTAAAAAACATAACAGAAATGGCCAGGCTAAGGAAATCTCTTGGTTAAACACTAAAAAGCACTGCCCCAACCCAGAGCTTACCATGGAGCCCCGTGTTAACCTTAAGGATTTTGTAACCTCTTTCTCCTAAAAGTTCTGTAAGCTTTTTATATTCAGTTGTAATCATCACCCCACGAGCTTTATCTTCAAGAATTTTATCCATCCTTTTTACAAAAAGTTCATAAATCTTAAGCACCTTTTCTTTTCTTCCGCTTCTTATGCCGTACGGTGGGTTTGAAACGAGGAATTTAAATTTTCTTTGGAAATCGATCTTTATCGAGTCCCCAAGAATAATATCTATGCTTTCTCCAAGGTTGGCTGCGCTTACGTTTTTCAACGCGCCAGTAAAGTGCTTTCGAGAAATCTCTACGCCTACGATTTTATCTTTAAGGTCAAACTTTTTACCTATCTTTTTTAAAGCTTCTTCTTCGGCTTTATCATCGTAAAAGCTGAGCTTTTTGTACAGAAAATTGCCAGATGGCTTCACTAGCGATGATTTAGCATAAAGCGCGGCTTCAATTGGTATTGTTGCCCCTCCAGTGAAAGGATCTATAAAGCTTGATCCTTCCCACTGAGACATTATGATCAGCGAAGAGGCAAGGGTTGGCTTTAAGGAAGATGGATGATTATAAATTCTGTATTCTCGAAAGTTAAGCCCATTACCTGTAGTGTTTATGCTTATGAAGAGCTCGTTACCTATAAGGTCAGCTTCTATCTCAACATCTGGCTCATCAAGGTTAACTTTGAGAATTTTACCTGTGCTTCTCTGATAAGAATCTATTATTGCCTGCCCTACAACCCTTGCTATATCGAGAGATGTGAATTCATGTATTCCGCTTCTTTCAGATCTAACAGCAAATGATTGGTCAGGCTTTATAAAGCTGTAATCTATTGATAAAGCTTTGTTGTATATATCATCCAAGTTTTGGACAGTTTCCCTGCTTAATAATAGAAGAATTTTATTGACGGTTCTTGCAAAATTGTTCAACACATAAACGCAGCTATAATCCCCTTCAAGAACAACTCGCGCTTGCCTTGTTTCAACAGCCCTGCATCCAAGGAGTTCAGCTTCATAAGCTGAATATTCTTCAAAGCCTCTTATAGCTGTAGCAAGAATGTTCAATCCCGATTAGCTAATGATTTTAATGATAAAATGATTCCTATAAAATTACGAACGAACAGAACGATTAAAATATAGTTTGTTATAATGGGTATGAGTTGGAGCATGTCAGAATTATAGGTATAACCGGCATGCCGGGCGCAGGTAAGACCACTATAGCTTCTTACGTCTCCAGTAAGCTCGGAATACCAACTTTTTCTATGGGCAATATAATAAGGGAAAAGAGCATAGAGCTTGGTTATGGGCTGAGCAAAGAAGGCCAGAGAAAAGTTGTAAAGATACTAAGAGAACAGGGTGGAAAAGACATAGTAGCAAAGCTTACGCTCGAGAAAATAGAAAAAAGCAACTCGAAGCTCGTTATAATAGATGGTATAAGGTCTCCTAGTGAAGTTGAATTCTTTAGTAAGCACGCGCGCATATTAATTTTGGCGCTTCACGCAAGCCCAAAGAGAAGGTTTTATTTCCTTAAGAAAAGAGGAAGAGAAGATGATCCAAAGGACTTTAATGAATTTAAAGAAAGGGATAAGATTGAGCTAGAACTTGGCATCGGTTCTGTTATAGCTGTTGCAGATTATATGATCGTAAACGAATACATAACAGTTGAAGAGTTGTATAAACAGTTTGATGCGCTTCAGGAAAGGATTTTAAACGAGTTTGAACATCTGTAAACGTTTTTATTTTAAGAAGTTTATGATTTATACATGAGCTTAGAAAGCATTATAAAAAAAGATATAATAACTGTTGATAAAAGCAAAACAATTTCAGAAATACAGGATCTATTTGAAAAACAGAGGGATCTTATTGTTGTTTCTAACGGTTTTTTCTATGAGGGAATAATAAACGAAAGCCTTGCTTACAAGCTTAATTATGATCCTACTACGACCAAAGTAAAAACTCGTATGAAAGTGGCGCCGAAGTTATCTGGTAACGAAAACTTAGATGACGTAAGCAGGCTGATGGTAGAAAGCGGTTTTAAAACTCTGCCGTATGTTTTGCAAGATGGTAGCGTTGGCGGCGGAGTCTTTGCTGATGACGTAATATCTCAAAGTCGCAGCGTCTTCAGAAACGTCACTGCAAAGGACATAATGACTCCCGATCCAGTTACTCTTGACGTAGATTCAACAATAGGACAATTACTTTCTACCATGAGAAACTCGGGCGTTTCACGAGTTATAATTATGAAAGATGAACAGGTAGTTGGAATTGTAACCCTTCATGACATAATACAGAAGGTTATCAAGCCAAAATTTAGGCAGAAAAGGGATAGCCCTATTGGAGAGATGAAGGACATAGCCGAGGGTTCGGTAAAATCAATCATGACAGAGGACGTAAAGTCAATAGATGAAAACGCCAACGCTTTTGAAGCTTTTGAACTGATGAAAAAGTTCAGGTTTTCATCAGTAGTTGTTACGAGAAACCGGCATCTAAGCGGCATCTTGACCAAAGAAGATCTTCTCAAACATATAGCTTCAATAAAAGTTACAGAACCCGCAATATTCCTTCAGCTTTCAAAGAAAGGAGTAATAGAAGAACTCGAATACGACCCTGAAACGATAAGAAGAAGGATTACAAGCTTGACAAGAAAATACTCAAAGATTTTGCAGAATTCAACGCTAACAGTTTACGTAAACGGGGATCAAAGGCAGAAAAAAGGCAAACCGCACGTTATAATAAGGATACAGGTAAACGGTCCTTACGTAAAAACATCTGTTACAGGCGATGGATGGGGAATAAGGAATTCGCTTGTGGACGCTATTCACAAGCTGGAAAAGGTTCTTGAAAAAAGACAGGTAAGCTTAACTAAAGGAATTTCAGAGATAGAACTTCAAGAACTTCTGAATTCTGTGTTACCATAAAATTATTATTACTTTCTTAAAAATGCCCAGTTTTGTCCTGGATTTCTTTTTAGTTCTACTCTCTTAATATACTTAGCTCTTAAAGATATACGTGGAGGCGGATTATGTCTTTCTCTACCCTGAATCTTTGGCGTTTGTGATCTGACCTTTCCCGCTTTTGTGATACTGCCGTGTGTAGGCATGTTTAATGTTAACAACAACCGTTTAATTAACTTTTTGGCGTTTGCTATGTTTTTATAGTTTTGATGTAAAGAACTCTTTAAGCTTTTTGAACTATTTTCAATACTTTCTTTTGACAAAAGCCTTAGTTTGATAACAAATCTGGTGTTGGCTTTACCTCAAGTTTCTTGACAGCATAACTCTGCTCAGGTACCCAATTTATGAGCGGCTAGAGCCCTAAAAAATCGACCGTTTTATACAATAAGTTTTCACAATTACATCTTTTCCGTCAAAGACCTTGTAGGGCATTGTACTTCACTATTTATTATCAAATATACCTTTTCAATAAAGCTTAAAGGTCAGCGTAAATCGTATATATACGAAAAATTATAACTAGAGTAAAAGAATGAATTGTGAAATATGTGGCAAACCGATATTCGGTAAACCTATAACCATAGAGGTAGATGGCGCTTATTTGAAAGTATGTGAAGAATGCGCAAAGTACGGAAAAATAGTGAACGAACGCAAAAATAATGAAGCAAAAGTAAGCGGTATAGTCAGACCTACAAAAAATCAAGTTGAAGAGGAATACGAGCTTATAGATGGCTACGGAAGGATAATTAAAGAGATAAGAGAAAAGATGAACCTAACCCAAGAACAGCTCGGAAGAAAGATAGGGATAAAACCATCCCTTCTTGCTAAGATAGAACAGGAAAAAATAATCCCGGATTATCCAACTTTAAGGAAGATCGAGTACAGTTTAAAGGTGAAGCTCAGAAAGTGAACGAAAGATCCATAGTTGTAACTTACAGAGAACCTTACTCTGAGCAAGAAGCCATTGAGCTGGCTTCTTCAGCAGGGTACAGACCATTAGTTTCGTTCAAAGTTAAAAGCATGAAAGAAGGAAAGTACGGGCTGTCCAAAGGAAAGGCAGAAGAACTAAAGGAATTAACAGAAAAATTGAAACCAGAACTTGTGATAATAGATGAACAGCTGTCCGCTTCTCAGCTCTATAATCTCAGCAAACTTCTTGGCGTAAAGACCATAGACAGGATAAGACTGATACTAGACATATTTGAAAAAAGGGCAATGACAACTGAAGCTAAACTTCAGGTAAAGCTTGCAGAGTTACAGTATGAAATACCACGAATTAAGGAGATAGTCAGGTTAACAAAGATGGGGGAGCAGACTGGTCCCATGGGTTACGGTGCTTACGAAGTTGATAAGTACATAAGGTTCCTTAACAAGCAGATTAACAGTTTAAGAAAAAAGCTCGAAAGAGAAAGAATGAGGAGAAGCCTGCACAGGCAGAGAAGGCTTGAAGAAGACAAATTTATAGTTGCCTTAGCAGGCTATACTGGAGCTGGTAAAACGACGCTTTTTAATGCTCTTACAAACGAGAACAAAACTGTAACCGGAAAAATGTTCACTACTTTAACTACAACCATAAGGAAGATAAACGGGTTGGATAACGTTTATCTAAGCGATACTGTTGGATTTATAGAAAGGCTTCCACATTATTTGATCGAGTCATTTAAGTCTACTCTTGAAGAGTTAAAATATTCGGACCTAATACTTCTTGTTCTTGATTACAGTCTGGATGAAGAGCTTTTTTGGAGAAAGTACATGACGAGTCTGAACGTCCTTGAAGAGCTTGAAGTAAACTTAGATAACGTGGTTGCTGTGCTCAACAAGATAGATCAGAAGAAAAACGAATTTGTATTCCAGGATAGCAGAATAAAGGATTATGTAGAAATATCAGCCCTTAGGAGGATAAACCTTGAAAAGCTAATAGACATAATAAAGCAAAAATATAATGAAGGAAAAGTTCAGGTTATCAGTACAAAAGAAACTTTTTAACTTATCGGGGGTTAAGTCAAATTCTGTACTGCAGATAAAGTTTAAGCCTTCAGTACATCATCTTTACTGCCCTGAAAGCCACGCAGACCTTTGGGGAATCCGCACTGCCTAGAGCAAAGTCAAAACTTGATCTAATGAAATCAGAAATAACCGAGCTTTGCCTGTGGGACGCAGGCGAGACGCCCAAAGGATGAAACGTCTCTGTGATGGTGGAATACTTTGCAAGTATTTCATACGTAAGCGTATAGATGAAGCGGGAAGCACAGTTTGTGATGGCTGGTTAGTTCACTCTGCTTTGATTTTTCCTGTAAGGGTGTCAGATAACCATTTAATCCCCATAGTAGATATCTGATATTTTGTAGTCTTTGAATCCTGAATTCTAATAACGTGACCGGCTTTAACGAGCTCGCTCAGCCTACTGCTTATAGACTTTCCTGGAAGTCCAAGAACGTTTATTAGATCTTGTAATGTCATAGATTCATCCTGTATCTTGTTTAACAAATAAGCTATTCTGTTTCCAACCAGCTGAAGAGTTATCTTTTGTTTTATGCTCAGGTTTTCCCTAGGGAGTACGCGAGGTCCTTCGTTTGTGATCTTTACGTAGTCTGAAAACATCTGAATAAGTTCCTGTAAATCGTAGTTTAGCAGAATCTTTTTTGCAACATCTATGGCTGGAACGTTAGAAGCCAGAAACCTAGTCACTGCAACGAGTACTTCATCTGGGTTGCCGCTAAATGTTGCTGAAAGCTCTCCATAGCTTATGTCAACTTTTAGTGAAGTAGTACTCATGCGGTCTCACCTTGTTCCTGTACTATCTTTGAAGGAACAGAAATATATACATATTCTCCCCTCTCGTTCTTAAACCTTCTAATCTTTCCTTCTTTTGCAAGCCTCAAAAGAGATACTGCTACCGTCTGCTTTGGATAGACTAGGCCAAAGCTGTCGAGCACTTCTTTTACTTCAGAAAGCCTTCTGGGCTTTTTTCCCCATTCGCTTATGAACAATTTTATTATGTTAGCCGGTAAGGATGAATTTGGATCTAGTTGTATGTCCGGAAGCTGGATTATGTTTTCAGGTTGCTTTTCTTTTTCGTCCTCTTTTTCTATAACCGTAATTTTGCTTTGTAGCGAACTTGTACTTTTAGACACAGTATCATAAATTTTCAAAGCCAGCTGACCCAAATATTCCATGTCATCTTTTACTCCATAAATTTCTATCTCGTTTACACCAATTTTCAAACGAACTTTAGAATAATTCGTCGACATAGCCTTTCACTATAAATTATTTCTAGATTATTATATAAAAACTTTTCTTAAAAGAATGTAATAAAAAGTTAACGGGGGTGTTAATTATAAGAAATGTTTGCTGTATATCTAACATATATCATATTTTTTCATTACTTGTTTTAAAGATTGATGTATGCTGTTAATTTAGGGCTTAAAATTTATTTTTATTTGGCTTTATTTCCAGCAAATAATTGTGCAAACAGGTTAAATTAACCCAATAGCACTTTTTTATATTAAAGGATTATCTTTATTGATCAAACTGAAATAAACATTAGTTAAAGAATTAAGGAGACCAACTTAAAGCGTTCCTAAAAAACTTTTAATAAGACTGTTTGCACAAACGGAGCTTTTTGGTGCATTGATGCTTGCAAGGGTAGATAATGTTATTTATGTAAGAGCAGAACTTAAAGAACCTCATATATAAGAATATGAAAAATATCTTTAAGAACTTGCAGAAATCTAAAATTTTTCCATATAAGTAACTTGTTCAGAACGTTTAGGTTCTTCTATAAGTTAACGAACGATTAAATGGACCAATGACATAATCTAATGAGCAGCTACCAGAATTTATTAGACCAATTTTGAGGATTACAAGCATGTGGTGAACTAGTGACACATATTGATACAAAAAATTTAAATTAAGTTATTGTTTTGTAATTTCGTGCAAAGTATAGCTAAAATAAGCGGCAGCGCAATTGAAGACCTGAACCTAGAATACATAGGGGAGCTTATCGAAAAAAGGTATAAAAATTCCGGTGTTTTTGTTGTATCTGTTCCATCAACAATTAAAAAAGATATAAAAAGAGCCATTGAAACAGCCTTGCAAGATGATCAGAAGGCTAAAGAGCAATTTAAGAAAATATATGAGACATTCAAAATTAAAGGCTTTTATGATGAAAAGAAGACGCTTGAATCAGTTAACAATGCCCTTGAAATCCTGGAACTAATATCAAAAATAAAAGAAACGTATCCTGCGCTGAAAGGCCAAATATACCTTTCAGTAGAGAACATGATTATTTCATCAATAAAAAAATATTTAACAAAAAAGATTGATAGTAAGAAAATCAAAACGTACAACGGTTATGAATCAGGAATCATAGTGGACCAGTCAAGGAACGAAATAATGTTTAACGCGTCAATCCAAAGGTGCAAAAATTTTATAAAGAACTCAGATCCTGACAGTATAACGTTTATAGGAGGACTTACGGCTTCTACCTCAGATAAGAAGATAGTTAAGCTTCAGGACGGCGGTTCTGATCTTATCGCATCTTTTCTTGTTATATCTTCAGAAAGTAACAGGCTGGATCTTTGGACAAACGTAAAAGGGCTCATGAGTGCCGACCCGTCCATAATAAAGGGGGCAAGAAAAATAGACATACTATCCTACAGTGAAGCTTTAGAAATTTTTTCTTTTATACCAAGCATATTTAACCCAGAAGCTATGGAACTTTTAAAGTCCAAAGGCGTTGAGCTTTATGTAAACGATATAAAAGCTCCGCTCGAAAGCGGGACGGTGATAAGGGGAGAAGGTGTTGTTTCCTCAAACGTAGTTAAAGCTGTAGTGCATCTTGACAACTTAGCCATATTTACGTTGATGGGTACTGGGCTAAGGTCGCTTTTGCCAAACCTTCTCAATAGTTTTTTGCTTTCTAACCTCAAGTTTTACACGGTGACCCAAAGCCCGTCCGGCTCTGAAGTCAACATAATAATAGACAGAAACGACATAAACAGCTACAGGAACATCATAGAGATTCAGTTTATGGGTGAAAAGATTCAAGATTACAGGATAGTTGACAACGTTTGCGCTGTCTCAATCATAGGGGAGGGAATGAGGGGTACTCCAGGTGTTGCTAGCAGGCTATTTGGAGCCGTTGCAAAGGAAAAGATAAACATAATAATGATAATGCAGGGGTCGAGCGAGCTTAACATAGGTTTTGTTATAAACAGCCAGGACTGCAGAAGAGCTATAAACGCAGTGCACAACGAATTCATAAATTCAGCTTGATGTTTGACAACTCATTAAAAACTGCTCTTTCTTTTTAAACATCTTATAGATATTTTTGTTATGAGATGTCTAGCTATTTTTGAAAATAATGCGTACAGCTTTGTAGACTCACAGAAGCTCAAAACATTATTGAGATCTAACGGGTTGCAGGTTAACGATGTTAGGGTTGGGAAATACGTTGAAGTGGATTACATATCTAATTGTTTTGAGGGTGAAAAAATCAGTCAGCTTTTAAAACTAAATAAGGTTGAAGAATGCGAATTAGAAAAGTGTAACCATAGTCTGGAAGAGCTTGTAAAGAACGGAAGATGCTGGGAGGCCCACGAGCATCTTGAAGATTTGTGGCAGGGAGCTATTGGTAGCGAAAAAGAAGACATTCAGAGAATTATTAAAGTCTGCGTTGCCGTTGTTCATTATCAGAGGGGCAATGCGGATACTGCAAAAAGGATACTCGAAGAGACTCTTAAAAAAGGGATAAACGCTGAACTCGCAAAAAGGCTTGGTATAGGTTTTCTTATACAGAAGATAAGTGAAGATAAAGAAATAACGCTGAAAAACATAGCTTTGGCAATTCAAGATGATCTTGTTTAACCTTCATTAAGTTAAAATAGTTTGCAATTCTACTCTGTTTTAGCGTATGAAATTTGAATTTGATATAAACTATGAAGAGATAAAGAAATTAGTAGAACAAATAAAACAGCAGGTTACCCCAAGTCAAAAAGATAGAGAGAGGCTTAAAGAAATTGAAAACATTATATCTGAAAGGCTTAGAAGGAGAGGTTTAAAATTTATTCTTGGAGGTTCTTATGCAAGAGATACCTGGTTGCCAGAGGACGCAGATATTGATTTTTTTGTTCTGTTCGACCCCGCTCTGGGATCTGATGGAATAGGGAAAAAAGGGCTGAAAGAGCTTGAAGAGGTCGTCAAAGACCTGAATTATTGGAAGAATTATGCAGAACATCCTTACATTGAAGGCATGCTGAACGGCATAAAGTTCAACCTGGTACCATGCGCAGACGTTCCACCTGGAAAGTGGATAACCAGCATGGACAGAAGCAGGTATCATAACGAGTATCTTTTGAAAAAACTTAACCCTGAGCTCAGGGGCGAGGTAAGGGTCTTTAAAAAGTTTCTTAAAAGCAACGGGCTCTATGGCGCTGAAATTAAAGTAGGCGGCGTTAGTGGTTATTTATCTGAGGTACTTGCAGTAAAGTATGGGTCATTTGTAGAAATACTTAAAAACATCGTAGCATGGGAACAGGGAGAAGTTGTGGCGCTTGAGCCTTATGATTATGACCCAAAAAAAGTTTTTACTACGCCGGTAATAATTTTGGACCCTGTTGATCAGAAAAGGAATTTAGCCCTTGCAATCAAAAACAGGGTCTTGGGAAAGCTGAAAGTGTTAGCTTTAAATTTCTTAAAATCCCCTGATGTTAAATATTTTGCTGAAAGACAACCAGTGCCTGAAGATAGAACATCAAACAACGTTGTAATGATTTCTTTTAAGGCTCCTGATCTTGTTGAGGACATTAGATGGGGTATGTACTATAAAGCAGAAGAAGCTGTAAGAAACGCGTTTAAGAACAGCGGTTATAGAATTATCAGGTCTACAGTTTCAGAGTATGATACATGGGTAACTATTGCGGTTTTTCTTGAGTTTGATAAGAGAAACTTTGAAATAAGGTCAGGTCCATCCGTATACTTTCCTGAAAACGTTATAAAGTTTCTGAAAAGTCACAGATACGTTTGGGTAGAAAATGACATGCGCCTGTATTCTTTTGAACCGGGCAAATATGTTGATGCTAAAGATGTGTTGGCGAGCTTAAAAATTAACCCGATAAACTGGGGGGTACCGGCTGGAATTTCAAAAAATTTCTCTGAAGGGTTCGTTTACCGTTATTCAGAGCTCGAAGGTTCATCCTTATACTTTAAGAGCGCAAAGAACGCGTTTGCTTCGCTTTTTGAAACTTTAGCTGTGGATTCAAACAAATGTCTATAATCTTTTTCGCAAAAAATGAGAGGGTAGCTTAATTATTTTTTAGAATAATTTAAAGATGAATAATATTTGCAAAAATTATTGATTACGCATTGATTGCATTTAGGATTCCTGGCGGTGCAGGTTGTTCTTCCATGTTTTATCAGCAATATATGCGCTTTAAACGGATCGGGAAACACTTGAAGGAGTTTCTTTTTCATATTTTCGTAGCTTCCTTCTGCTATTCCTATGCGTTTTACTACTCTTCTTATATGGGTATCTATTGGAAATGTCCTCACGTTAAGATAGAATACGAGAAAAACGTCAGCAGTTTTGGGTCCTATGCCCTTTATTCTAGTAAGCTCCTCGTAAACCTTCTCAGGTTCTTCTTGCTTCAGCTTTGTAAGGTCTCCTCCGTATTTTTCGAGCGTCCAGCTTGCTAAGCTGATAATCGTATTTGCTTTCTGTTCATAGAGACCTGCTACTTTTATAAGTTGTTTAATTTTCTCTGTACCAGCTTTAAGAAAGTCCTGGGGGGTTGTAAGTCTGCTGGCCAAGAGGTTTTTCATTGCTTTTAATGCATTTTTGTCTGTAGTGTTCTGGCTAAGTATAATTGAAATCAATATTAAGAAAGGATCTTTAAAGTTAAGCGGGGCGAATTCGTCTTTTTCTATCTTATAAACCTCAGAGAGCCTTTTTACTATAGTCTCGCCCAACGATGAGCTCATAAATCTTTTCTACCTTGTTTTTTATTTCATCATCATAGTATTTAAACTGAAAGACAGCATAACCTGTGCTGAATAATGTAAACCTTGAATCTTCATAAAATCCTGATATATAATTTTCATTTTTTAAAGCGACTCTAATCCGGGAATTTCTTGAAACGTTCTCAAGGTTTAAACCATCAACGTAGTTGTTAACAAAAACTGTAGTAAACCCGTCTTTGCTGCAACTAATTTCTACGCGAGGCTCTATCTCTGGTTTTGCCTTCGCGTTACAAACATCACATTTTGGATCTTTCTTAAGATCTACAGTTTCAAGGCTCCCTATGTTGAGGTCGAGCAGAGCAAGTTTTCCAAAAAAAGGAGATCTCCCCCTTAAAACAAGGTTTATCGCTTCGTTAACTTCCAAAGAAGCTATTGAGGTAACTATAGCTGGGTTTACACCTGCAGTAGCGCATGTAGGAAGTTCACGGTCTTTAAAATCTCCATAAAACTCGTTAAGACATGGAGTCTTACCTGGAACTATACTGCTAAGATTTCCGTAGTTTTCTATAGCTGATGCAAAGACGTAAGGCTTACCTAGGGTTACTACCAAAATGTTCAAGTTATACCTTGCTAGCATGTTATCCAGCCCGTCTATTACTATATCTGAATCGTTGATTATTTGCTTCATCATATCGTAATTGTTAACGCTTAAAGCATGCGGATAAACCTTAACTTCAGAATTTATTTGTTTAAGCTTTTTTTCTGCAGCGTAAACTTTTGGCATGCCTAAGTCCCCTTCATCGTAGAGAATCTGTCTGTGCAGGTCGCTTAACGATACAACGTCTCTGTCAACTATATGAATTTCTCCAAAACCTATCCTTGCAAGCAGCGAAGCAACCATAGAACCAAGTCCCCCAACGCCTGCGACCGTAACCTTAGATTTTAGAAGCTTTTCTTGGCCTTCTAAGCCTATATCTTTAAGAACAATCTGCCTTGAATAACGGTTTAAAAATTCTTCGTTAATCATTATGTTATGCAAATGAGATTGTTGTTTACATAAATGTTTTTAACTTTTTTTAGCGCTTACAAGAGCTGAAAGCTCTGCCTCATTTATATCTTCTTCAGATATTTTTTCTACGGTTTTATCATCGCTCTCTATTATGTAAACAATGTGGTCTGTACCGCTGCAGATCTTTTTCGCAAAAAAAATCTGATCTGTTTTTGCCAACCTCATGAGAAAATCTATCTCGGGCTTTTTCGCAAGAAGCTCGCCCTTCTGCATAGCAAAAATTGTCTGTAAAGCTACCAGGTAAAGAACGCCAGGTTTCTTCACGCATTCATCTTTTAGGTTAACCATGAAAATAACTGGTCCATCAGGTTCCTTATCTATCAAAACCTTCAATACTGACCGCCATGCGCTACAGGCAATACAAGCACTTTATCTTCGTTTTTAGGCTTGTAAGAAAGACCCCCTATAAGTGATACCTCAACGTCATTTACAAAAACCAGAATGTTTGGATTGTCTGGTTTTAAATTTGGTTCTTTTGCAGAAAGCTCTTCAAGTATTTCTTTGAGGTTTTTTTCTCCATTTACTTCAATGTTAAGTTCTTTTCCAAGCTTACTTGAAAGGCTCCCGTACAGGACTAATTTCATAAACGTTATACCGTTTTAATAATTTTTATTTTTTGCTGAAGTTATTTGCATCATGCAAAAAAGCGGTTAAGCGGGACACAGCCTACTGAAAGTATTCTTATTTCTTTTAAATCTGGATCCTCAAACCTCATCGTGCTTATTGATGCGTGTTGTATCTCTATCTTTCTGACTTCTTTTCCATTAATATTAAGCGGGAGAGTAAGAAGAGCTCTTATCGGTTCCAGGTGGCTAACTGCTATTACTTTTGTGTAACCTTTTTCAAAAGTGTCCTTGACAAAATTTAGCATTCTTTCCCTTATCTTCTGGTACTTTTCCAACCCATATACGGTTTCAGAATTAAAGTACTCCATAAACCACTCAGGGTCTTTTTCAAATATTTCCTTTGTAGATTTGTTTCTAAGGTTTCCAAGCTCGACCTCTCTAAGCCTTTCGTCTTTTACAACTTCGAGGGAAAGTTTTTCACCTATTATCTTTGCTGTCTGGTAAGCTCTGTATATTGGGCTTGAAAATATTGCCTCGGCCTTTGTATTTAGTAAAAATTCAGCTGCTTCTTTGGCCTGCTCTAAACCTTTTTCTGTAAGTTTGTATTCGTTTTCTACATCGTTAGGAAACAATCCGTCCCTGTTGTTTTCTGCATATCCATGTCTAACAAAAAACACAGTTAAAGCCATAAAGTAACTTTTTTTACTAAGTATAAAAACTCTTTCAAATGTTTAATGATTATACAAATAGGAACGCAAAGTCTAAAGTTTATGGCATTAAATTAACTTTATGGCTTTTATAAAAAAGTTTATTTTATGAACAATTAAAACCTCTTGCATGGTTTATTTGATACTTGTAAGGCATGGGGAGTCTCTCTGGAATATGGAAAACAGGTTTACTGGTTGGGTTGACGTTCCGTTAACTGAAAAAGGAAGACAGGAAGCTAAAATCGCAGGAGAACTCATAAAGGAAAGCGGCATAAAGCTCAACGTAGCCTACACGAGCCAGCTTTCCAGAGCTATAGAAACTCTCGAAATAATACTGAAGGAAATCGGAGATAACATTCCTGTTATAAAAGATTATCATCTTAACGAAAGGCATTATGGTGACCTTCAGGGACTGAACAAAGCAGAAACGGCAAGAATCTATGGGGAAGATCAGGTAAAGCTTTGGAGGAGAAGCTATGACGTTAAACCCCCTGGAGGGGAAAGCCTTGAAGACACTCAGAAAAGGACCGTGCCATTTTTTAAGAATACAATAATGTTGGACCTAACTTATTACAAAAAGAACGTTCTTGTAGTAGCCCATGGAAACAGCCTTAGGTCAATAGTGATGTATTTGGAAAACATTTCGCCGAAAGACATAATAAACGTCGAGATACCAACAGGCGTTCCGATAGTTTATGAATTAAACGATAAAGGCAGCATTTTAAAGAAGTATGAACTTAAAAAACTTTTATAATAATTGGTTTTAGATAGTAACGATGCCACAAATAAGGTACGATAATATAACTGGCGTTACCCATATACAATGGGATGCTAATTTTCCAATAAAGTGCCCTGTTTGTAATAATGAATTTACTCCCATTTTTTCTATATTAAAAGAGAACGCGAACAGGTCAAGCTTTCTCAGAATAAAGAAAGACGATATAGAGAGCTGGGACGTTTTGGTTGGGGAGCATCCGTTACCGCTTGTTGATGATAAATATACAGGAGAGTGGAACGATTGGCCATACAAAAGTGAACCAGCTAAAGGAAAGCATTACACCATTTTCATAGGGAAGGAACACGTGCCGTTTCACGAGCTTTCTAAAGATCAAATATACGAAGCGTTGTTCGCTATTCAGGAAACTTACAAAAAGCTAGCTGATCTGAACCGCATTATATACATAGGCGTTATAATGCTTTCCGCTAAAGGCCAAGACATGGAGGGACACCCTCATTTTGACGTAATAGGGCTGCCTTTTGTTCCAAAAACCATAAACGAAGAGATGAACAGGTTCATGAAGGCTTTTGAAGAAAAAAATTCATGCCCATTATGCGAAGTAATAAAAGCTGAAGAATCTGGTTCAAAGCTGATTTATAGCAATGAAAACTGGATAGCTTACTACCCATGGTCCCCTTCAAGAACTAACGAAATAAGGATAACAAGCACTACACATTATAAACCTATAACAAAGCTTACGCAAAAAGAGCTGCAGGACCTTGCCTTCCTGTTACTAACAGTTTCAAAAACCCTTTATAACGTTTCAAAAAGCGACTACGCAATAGTTTTTCATTTGCTTCCTCCCAAGAGAACAGTAACATATTATCATAATTATATTCAGATGTTTACAGTAAACAGCATTGTTGAATCATTTTTTTATGGATTTGGAATTTATGTTGGAAATTCAGACGAAGAATCTAAAAGGTTCATATCTAGCTTTAAGTCTGTTCTGAAAGAAATAGCTGGACTTTAGCAAAATAAAAAGATAAATAAGTTAATTAACCAAGAATTTGATGGTGTTAACATAAATTGCAGAGTCAATCTGATGTTGAAAACAGAATTAATGAGCTCGCTAACGCGATACAGGTTTTAGAAAATTACTACGAAAGCATAATATCCAGAATTTACTTGATTGGACAGGCTATTGAAGAGACAAAGGCAGCGCAGCTCGCAATAGAAACACTTCCTGAGGACAAAGAATCAGAAATAGTAGTTCCTCTGGGCGGCGATGTTTTGTTAAAAACGAAAGTTGATTCTTCAAGCAAGATAATGTTAAAGGTTGGAGGAGGGGTTCTGATGGTCAAGAATAAAGATTACGCTCTGAACTTTTTAAAAGAAAGAATAGAAGAACTAGAAAAAGCTTTATCAAATGCTCAGCAAGACAAAAAAGCAGTGGAGGAAAAGCTTGAAGGAGCAAGGTATGAGTTAAGTGAGCTATTAAAAAGGGTTCAAAATGTTCGATAAGCTGAAAAAGGTTTTTTCTGATTTTATCTCAAGCATAACGGGTAAGATAACTGAGAGAGATATAGAAGAATTTTTTAAAGAAAGGGAGATTGATTTTATAGAAGCAGACGTTTCTATTGACGTAATAGATTATTTTAAAAGCAAGCTTATAGAAGAAGTAAAGAGCGTAAAAGCCAACGGCACAAAACAGGAAACTATAAGAGAACTTCTATCGAGGGCAATAATTCAGATTTTTCAGGATACTGAAACGCTGCCAGACATCTACAGAAAGGCTGCAAAGAAGCCTTTTATAACGGTTTTTCTTGGAATTAACGGTACTGGAAAGACCACGACAGTTGCAAAAGTTGCTTATTCGCTTAAAAAGTTAAAGTACAAGCCGCTGATGGTTGCGGCAGACACTTATAGAACAGGCGCGATAGAACAACTGGCTGAACATGGATCTAGAATAGGGGTGGAAGTTTTTTCGAAAAAATACGGCGTTGACCCTGCAGCCCTCTCAAGAGAAGCTTATGAATATGCAATCTCAAACGGCTATGACGTACTTCTTATAGATACAGCTGGAAGGATGCAGACCAATGAGTCTTTGCTGAATGAGCTATCGAAGCTGGTAAAAGTCGTTAAGTCAGACCTTAACATTTTTGTTGGCGATGCGCTGGCAGGATATGATATGATAAACCAAGCAACGGCTTTCCTTCAAACTCCTGGGTTTTCTCACTCAATAGTTACAAAGGTTGATGCTGAAGTAAAAGGGGGTTCTATACTGAACCTTGCTTTTTATACCAAGAAACCAATAATGTACCTTGGTACTGGGCAGAGCTATGAAGACCTTATACCTTTTAAACCATCGTGGGTTGTTGAAAGATTGTTGGATTAAAATTGTCAGAGTCTATTTTATATAATGAAATTATCTCATGCAAGGCTTGTCCCAGGCTTGTAAATTACAGGGAATCTGTTCCTGAAATAAAAGAAGCTTTAAACGGTTACTGGAAAAAACCCGTTCCAGGCTTCGGCAACCCGCGTTCTAAAATAATGATAATAGGATTGGCACCAAGCGCTCATGGCGGTAACAGAACAGGGAGAGTTTTTACTGGCGACAAATCGGGGGATTTTCTTTTTGAAGCGCTTTACAGGGCTGGTTATTCTAACAAGCCGTTTTCTGTTAATATAAATGATGGGCTTCAGGTACATCATGCATACATAACTGCCGTCGTCAAGTGCGCTCCGCCAGGCAACAAACCTACATCAGATGAAGCCAAAACATGTAGCGAAAAGTTTCTTAAAAGAGAGATTGAAATGATTAATCCTCGAGTTATCGTAGTTCTTGGATCTTTTGCTTACATATGGACTCTGAAAATCATTGAATTGCTCGGAAAGAAACCAGATAAGGCTCAAAAGTTTTCACACGGCTGTAAAGTTAAAGCTGATTCATTAACCATAATCTGTTCTTATCATCCTTCACCCCAGAACACTTTTACAAAGAAGCTTACCATGGAGATGCTCGTAAAAATACTAGAAGATGCGAAAAAGGAAGCTTTGGAATGACATTTTTATATCGTTGCTAACTATAAAGCGTTAAGCAGTACCAGCAAAAGAGTATAACCTTAAGACCTCAGGAACCACCTTTAGAGCTATAAGGAGTTCAGGCTGTATAATAAAAATTATAAAAACAAACACGCAAGCATATCGATGAACTGGGAAGCCGTGGCCATAATGGCAGGTTAGTTAATGAGTTTTAGAAAATCTTTTAAAAAGGGGATACAAAGGAATCTAGATGGCAGAAAAGAAATCTTTTAACTTTGTTGTTGTAGGTGGAGAAGCCAACGCAGGGCCACCTATAGGGCCAGCTCTAGGTCCTTTGGGCCTTAATGTCCCGATGGTTGTTAAGAAAATTAATGAGCTAACTGCTGAGTACAAGGGTATGAAAGTGCCTGTAGTAGTTGAGGTTGGTGAAGACAAATCCTTTAATGTAATCGTTAAACTGCCGCCAACGTCCGCGTTGTTGCTGAAAGAAGCAAACGCCCAGAAAGGTTCAAGTAAACCAGGAACAGAGTGGGTAGGAGACATAAAATTTGAGAGCGTAGTTAAAGTCGCAAAGGCCAAGTTTGACGCCATGAGCGCGAAGACGCTCAAGGGAGCAGTAAAAACTGTTCTGGGAACCTGCGTTTCTATAGGTATAAAGGTTGAAGGAAAAAACCCGAAAGAAGTAATTCAGGAAGTAGACAAAGGTATCTGGGATTCAAAGATAGTATAAAATTTATTTGGAAATTATTTCATACTCTTAAACATCTAGTTTGTAAACAAATTAAGCGGATTATGGATAAATTTGATAAAAAAGCATGCTGTGATGCTTAACAAAGATCATTTCAATCTTTACCGCTAAAGAAAAATTTACTAACAGAGAAATTGCAGACGCAGCAGGAATATCAACCAGAAGGGTAAAGCAGCTTTACAGTAAATGCAAAAGGCACACTACATGTTCATAAAAAGGCATAACCTTTGCCTAAGTTAAACATGAAATCATTAAATCATTAAGCTTTACAAAATGCACAGAGCCAATGCGAGCTATATCGCAAAATTCTCAGAGCGAAAGGATAAAAACGTTGGCAACAAGATGGTCATCTAAGGAGGCTTAATTACAATGCGCTAGCCTAAAAAGTTTCACAAAGAGAAATGGCTAAGGTACGAAAAAGGATTCTCAAACTTATTGTGGCATGCCGATTGATATAAGATAAAAGGATAAGAAGCGTTTATAGTTAATAGTGTATGAATATTCTTCTAGGTTTACAGAACGAACGAAAGCCTCGCCTCTTTTAGAGGGGTGCCGTTAACTTAAGCTCATTCTGATCACCTCATGCTTGCAATTAACAAAGTTGGCTTAATCCATTCAGAAAGCTGTTCATTTGATAATGGAGCTAAACAAATTTCCGCGTTCGTGAATACATATATAAGAACCTGAACGCTTTTAGTTGAGGTTCATGCGCTATCCATAGCTTCCCTCTAAAGTTTATTTCAGTTTCATCAATAAATATGGAATTGACATCGTGTTTGTCAACGTCAAAGGAGTCATACTAAAGAATACTTCTGAATCCATTTTCATATTGCAATGTGGCTTCTCTTGATTATTGGCTCAAGAACCTGAGAGGCCTTACTCAAGCTTAAACTGGAGAAATAAAGATATAAGGCATAGAGTATAAGTGCTATTGGGGTCCTTTTTCTGGTTTGCGCAATCATTTGCTAGAAATAGGGCCCCGCTGAAAAATAAATTTTAAGCATTAAGTTAACGGCACCCCTAGAGGCTGGGTAAAATTTAAATACTAATAAATTGTAAAGCGTATTAAACTGTGTCCCGTAGAGGGACGCCCCACGAGGGCTCTACATATCGCTGAGTCCAATGAGGATAGGGGTAAGTGGCTGAAGGCAGAGCCCGTGGTCTATCGCTGGACGAACGGAGCGAGGTGTATAACCACTAGCTATGAAGTGATGAAGATGAAGGCGATAAACCACGAACCTATGATCCGCCCTAAGGTAACATAGCCCTTTGGGACGGAGAGGATGTCAGAAAGCGGCGGTCGTCTAGCCTGGTCTAGGACGTCAGCCTGCCACGCTGAAAATCGCGGGTTCAAATCCCGCCCGCCGCATCACTTTATTGTTACAATACATTGGTGATAAGAACGACGATAATTTCCGAAGTCTTAATGGTTCTACCTTTTAACAGAAAGCGCCTTATTATGATATACAATGAGAGAAATGGGTTCCTTTATTGTGTTTGAGAAGAATTACATAATATACAACCCAAGCAGGTTAAAATTCAAAGCACGAGCGCATACTTTTTGGCTTCCTAAATAAGCTAACTATTAGGCCATTAGTTTGCACTATAAGGCTAGGGACAAAAATCTGATTCAAAACGACGCTATATGAAATTAATTTAAAAACAATTACACCGTTAATTATAATTAAAATGCTATACTTGCGGAAGTACTGGTTATTTACCTTTTAAACACTCGACTTAGCTTATACTCCATAGTTTCTTCTTTGTCCCTTCTATCATCTATCCTTACAGTGGTAACTATTCTGTTTACACCTTGTTTGTTTAGCTCATCGTGAATCGCTTGAAGCAAATCGCCGACTTGCTTTAGGTTTTTCAGCTCAATCGAAGTTCCCATAGGGCCGACCTGATATTTAAGATTCATTTTTTCTATCACCTCAACAACCTTTATTATGTAATTGCTAACACTAGTCGAGTTTGTGCCTATTGGGTCAACAGCTATTTCAACTATAATGCTCATGATTACATTAAGCATAAATTTCCTATTATGTTTTTTGTTTTGTTCAAAGGTTTTCGTTAACTTAAGCTGATTGCTTATATTAATCAACAAAATTTGCTTAATCCATTCTAGAACCTGTTTATTTGAGAGTGATGTTGAAATAATTTCCTAATGAACACATAGTTAAAGAAGAACCTAAAAGCTTGACGACATAACTTTATGAAGAAAAAGATTAAATTAACATTAAAAACAATTAAAATAAATGGTAAGGATAACCAATGTAAAATTAAGAAATAGAGAAGGTTTATATACTGTTGAAATAAAAGGGGATAAAATATTAAACATATCAAAATATTCAGGTGAATCTGGAGACATAAACGGTATGGGAAACCTATTGACAGAAAGCTTTGTAATACCTCACGTGCATATAGACAAAGTTGAAACTGGCGATATTATTGAAAAAGATACGATTTCGAAATACCAGCTTGGGGAAGGCGCTGACGAAGCTATAAGAAAAGCAGCCGAAGTAAAAAAACACTATGACTCTGAGATCATTGCTAACAGAGTTGTGGAAAAATTTCTTCAAGGTATTTCTCATGGAGTTACTTTTATGAGAGTTTTTGTAGACGTCGACAGCTATGCAGAACTTAAAGGATTTATGGGTGTTATGAAAGCTAAAGAGAAAGTTAAAAACATGCTGGATGTAGAAATAGTAGCATTTCCTCAGCAGGGATTTTTTACAGATGTGGGCGCTCAATCCATCGTAGAAGAATCAATAAAAAAAGGAGCTGATGTAGTGGGCGGTATACCATGGATTGAGAAAACTGAAGAGGATATGAAACAGCACATAAAGATATCGCTTGAGCTTGCAAAAAAATATAACAAACCAGCGGCGTTTTTGGTTGATGATGCTCCTGATCCAAAGCTTAAAACTTTAGAGTATTTAGCTGACGAAACAATAAATTATGGCATGCAGGGAAAAGTTGAAGCTTGCCACGCAAGAGCCTTAGAAGTATACGATAAAGAATCCCTTTATAGAGTTTTTGAAAAGGTTAAAACAGCGAAAATATCCTTAGTTACGAACCCTCATACAGGTAAATATCATCTTCCTGTAAATGAAGCGTTAAAATACGGAATAAATGTTGCGCTTGGACAAGATGATTGTAACGATGCGTATTATCCTTATGGCTCCTGCAATCCTCTTGAAGTTGCATTTTTAGCTTCTCATCTTCTTTGGATGATGGATCCAGAAGGTAGAGAAAACATTTACGACATGATAACTTGGAGAGCTGCAAGCGCTGTTGGCATTGAAAACAGGCTGGAAACAGGCAAAAGCGCTGATCTTGTATTGTTACGAAGAGATAGCGTTAAACAGGCAATAAGATATCATGAGAAGCCTATATATGTATTCAAAAAGGGGGTAATTGTCTCTGAAAGCATCTAAAAGTCTAGCAGTTTTTGGAACTTCTTCGGGAGCCGGAAAAACTTTACTTGTCTCGCTTTTACTAAAGCATTTCAGAAAAAAGGGCTATTCTGTAGCACCCTTTAAGGCTTTAAACATATCGCTTAATTCAGGAGTTGGGAAAGGCGGAGAAATTGCATACGCACAAATTTTTCAGGCTAAAGTAGCAGGTTTAGAACCAGAAGTTGAAATGAACCCGATTTTGGTTAAACCTCAAGAAAAAGACCTTTATGTTGTTGTAAAGGGAAAATACAGAGCAACTGTAACTGTTGAAGAGTTTTATAGTCAAAAGTTTCAAGAATATTTAAGAAACGTTATAGCTGATTCTTTTAATAAGCTTTCAAAAAAGCATGACATTATAATAATTGAAGGTACAGGGGCGCCTACTGAAATAAACTTACCTGACCTTTCAAACAGATACATTCTAAAGATATCTGGAGCGAAATATTTGCTTGTTAGCGATATTTACAGAGGGGGTTCTCTTGCAAGCATCTTAGGAACAGTTATTATTTTGGGCAGAGAAAGGTTCATAGGAGCGATCTTAAACAAATATTCTGGGAAAGAAGATCTTATAAAACCAGCAATGTCAATTATGATGAAAAGGTACGGGATAAAGATTCTTGGTTTTATCCCTTATTATGAAATAGTAGCGCCATGGGAAGATGGCTCTGACACAGTTCCGAGCAAGTACGGTAGGCTTAAGATTCTTTTTGTAAGGACACCGTACATGTCTAATTTTACTGATGCATTCCCGCTATTCATGTATCCTGACATTGGGATAAACTTTCAGGGATACGTATCCGGCGGCTACGACTTAATAGTTTTACCAGGATCGAAGGTCACAGTAAGGGACATAAAGTATCTCAAATCGGTAAACGCTGAAGAAGAATTGAGGAATGCTTTGAAAAACGGATCAACTGTAATGGGCATCTGTGGAGGACTGCAAGCTCTTGGAGAAAAAATAATAGATAATTTGGAAAGCAAGGAAGGTGAATACAGTGGCCTTTCGCTTTTAAAGGCAAAGACTGTGATGAACAGCTCAAAGGTAGTTGCAAATTCAAACGCTAAAGTTCTTCAAGGTCCTTCAGCTGGTACTTTGATAAAAGGTTATGAAATACATTACGGGATAACAGAACACAGAATACCTTTTGAGCTAATTTATCAAAGGAACGGTATCAATACATTTAAGCAAAGCGGGGCTTACGAAGGGCAAGTTTTTGGAACGTACATACATGGCATATTTGAAAATGAAATATTTACCTTGAAGCTTTTGAACAGTTTAAGGCAGAAAAAAGGTCTTGAGCCCATTTCTCTTAGCTCTGTACAGCATTTTGAAGATATTTACGAAAACATCTACAATAATTTTAGGAAGTTTGTAGACGTTCAAGCAATTGAAAACGAGCTTGGGGTTTGAGTTTAACAAAAATTGTTATTAGAATGATCTTTTTTGTCTGTTAATTAAAGAAAAATAAAATATCGATAAAGCTCCAAGCAGATCAGCTGAAGACCAAATTTCAAACGGATTAGTAAATTTTGATAGCAAAAAGCTTCCGTAAAGAGAACCAAGGGACCTTGACGAACTGCTTAACATTCCGAAAACGCCAAGATAGCTACCCCTTTTTTCTTCTTTTGATAGTAGGTTAGCAAAGGTCATGGAAAGCGGAGACACTATGTTTTCGCCCAGAGTAGTTATGCATGTGCCCAACAAAGCATAGATCAATCCTCCAAAAGCATAAACAAAAAAACCAATTATATAAAGAATTATACCATATTCGATCCAGCGCACGATGTTCTTATTATAAAGCATTTTCGCCATGGGCATCTGAAATAAAGCAACTATAGCTCCGTTAAGCAGGTATATGAGTCCATAAAGAGACACAGGCACGTTCATGTTGACGGTTTCGTAGATAGTTAATGTCAAACCAAACTGAGCTATAAAAGCGTAAATCAGAACAAACGGGGATATCTTTTTTAGATAATCTAGATCCTTGAAAGTGCTTAGATCGAGGTTAGAGTAAAACCTCTGTTTTGCTTTTAAAAACAGGAAAAGTACAGATGAAGCAAGAACTATCACGCCTGAGATTATCCATGTATTTTTGAAGCCAAAATATCCTATCAGTATACCTCCGATTAAGGGGCCGGAAGCCCAACCAACGTTTATGCCGATCCTCATTCTGCTATAGCCCCTGATCATGCCGTTCTGATCGGAGCCGAGTTCTCCAACATAAGCGTTAAAGGCAGCCATGTTTGAGCTCCCAAAAAAGTTCTGAAAAAGTGACATAACTATGAAGACAAAGTAACCAGGCATAAGGAAGCTTACCCCCATAAGCACAAGCGCAAAACCGCTCCCGATCTGGGAAAAAACCATGATCTTCCTCCTTCCAAGCTTGTCGGAAGCTGCGCCGCCAAAAAGCTGTCCCAAAGCTCCTATTACAGCAAGCAACACGTAAACAACGCCAACGTATGGCAAAGGAAGGCCTTTTCTGTAAAGCGCGAGCCCTAGATAAGGGGAAATTAAAGCTAATGCAAAAGTCCTGAACAAGCCTATAAAAGGTATTAGCAGCTCCGATGTTTTATCTTCTGAAGCTTCTTTTTGCAACTTTCGAAATCGCCTTTTGTGTAAAGCGTTGCATTTTTGATCGATCCATGCAAATAAACGTTAGCGCGTTAGCTTTAAATTAACATTCCATTTTTGAAATCAAAAGAACACTTTTTTACATCACTTCTGACAAAACACACGGGCATAGTTTCTTCTGTAGTGAATGCTGCCATTCTTAGGCGTGAATCTGCTGCTATAGCCCCCTGGTTGAGTTCCCCTATTTCTTTTTTTACCTTAGCAAATACGCTTTTTATAGCTTTAAGCGGATCGTTGTTTTTCATTCTTTGAACTATTCTGTATGCGGTCAAGCACCTCATGTTCTGTTCTCCGATGCCTGTAAGTGCTGTACCACCGATTTCTTTTAAGGCATAAAACCCTGCTCCTGGAATGGCTGAATCCCCTATTCTACCAACTCTTTTTCCCTTTAGACCCCCAGTTGAAGCGGCTGCGCTTACATCGCCATCGAGCGCTACTGATACTGCTCCGATTGTCTCAAGATCTTCAGTGCCTGTCCCTTCTTTTTTTACTGCCCCTCCATAGCTAATAAGAACATGTCTCCTCTCGTTTAAAACTTCAAGAGCTTTTTTAATCGCGCTTCCTTCTCTTAGGTTTGCAACAGCCCCTGCAGCCCTGTCTCTTCCTCTAAATATTCCAGCATCCATTTCAACAAAGCCAGCATCGTTACTTACCGAGCCTTTCCCTGCGTTAAATAACCCGCTTTCTTCTATATAATATAAAGCTTCAACAACAGCCTCAACAGTATAACCCTTTGTTGAATATTCGTAACCTATTTCAGCGGCTTTCAGCAAAACGCTAAGAGCTTTTTCGTCCCTTTTTCTTTGTCCTGCTCCGCCATGAACTACAAACGCCAATTCGTTTTCTCCCTTAAATAACTTGGTAAATCCCGTATTTTAATTCTCTCTTGTGCCCAGGTGTCCCTGTCTCTCACAGTTACGGTTTCGTCTTCGAGAGTAGTTGAATCAACTGTTATCGCAAATGGAATTCCTGATTCGTCAAGCCTTGCATATCTTTTTCCTATGTATCCTTTATCATCGAATATTACGTTAAAGCCGTAGTTTACAAGCATATTTCTGACTTCAAGAGCTTTTTTGACAAACTCATCCTTAGAAACAAGAGGCAGCACAGCTACCACGTTTTTGAGCAACCCCTTTGGAAGGGAAAATATGTTTCTACCATCTTTTTTGTTATAAGCGTAATATAGAGTGACAAGAGTAAGCCTGTCAAGCCCGAACGAAGGCTCTATAACATGAGGTATGAACTTCCTTATCTCCTCCTTTTCAACTTCTTGAATAATCTTATACTCTTTGTCGTTAAGCTTTATGTTTCCAAGGTATACGCCGTCTGCCTTAATTTCTGGCTTCAGCTTCATAAGCTCTTTCCAGTTTTCCCTTTTCATGAGCTCTTCTTTGTTGATCAAAACGTTTTCCTTTGTGCTGACGACTTTTCTCTTAGTAGCGTACATTTCTTTTCCTGTTGATTGCATGTGAGATTTCAGGTCGAAGTCGGTTCTGTATGCAAAACCTGCAACCTCAGTCCATCCAAGCTCTTCGATGAAAACTTCATGATCAAACGTCTGTGCTGAATAGTGGGCTCTTTCACCTGCTATCTTTTCAAAAAACCTCTGCTTTTCATCCGGTACTCCAAGGCTGTTCAGGAATTTTTTAGAAAGGTATAAGAAAAACGCTAGCCACTTTGTTTTTACTATTCCTTTCTGATAAGCCTCTTGTGGCGTGAGTTCTTCAGGTTCCCCGCTTGCTCTTGCTTTTTCATGAAGCAACCTTAACTTCTGATCGTTTGGAAGATCTGGGGCATCCTCTTCTTGTGGATCTATAAAGAGTTCTAGCTCCATCATGTGAAATTCTCTCAGCCTTATAAGTCCCTGCCTTGGAGAAATTTCGTTTCTATAACCCTTTCCTATCTGGGCTACACCCATAGGAAGCTGCTCCCTGTTGTAATTATAAAGGCTGTTAAATTCAACAAATATCCCCTGAGCTGTTTCGGGCCTAAGATAGCCTTTGTTTTCAGCATATGGTCCTATGTTAGTTTCAAACATGTTCAGGTAAAGCTTAACTGACCATTCCTGTCCACCGCACTTTGGGCACTTCACGGTGTTCTTGTTAAGAAGTGCTTCAAGGTAAGAAGGTTCTGCCCCTTCTGAAACTTCAACGCCAGCATCCTTTAAAAGGTGATCTGCTCTGTACTTGGCTCCGCACTTTTTGCATTCAGCCATTGGATCTTTAAAGTTGTCAACATGCCCCGAAGCTTTAAGGATCTGATAAGGTAGAACGTCAGGAGAATCAATCTCAATAAATCCAAAAGGCTTGACAAAAATGTCCTTCCAAAGCTCCTCTATGTCTTTTTGAAGGTAGGTTCCAAGTGGGCCAAATGTGTAGAAACCGCTTACTCCTCCGTAGATTTCGAAAGATGGCCAAAAATAACCTTTAATCTTAGCTAAATTCAGAACATCATCAAGCTTACTCATGATTCAAACTAACAAGAAAGTGGATATTTATAGCCTTTCCTCTAATAGATCAGCCTTGCCTTTGGATTCTTCTCTTTTATCCACTTTAGCCTTTCTCTTATCCTTTTTCTTATTTCTGAGAGATCTTCAAACTCTCTTATTATTTTCCCGTTATCCATATATTTTTTCAATAAAGGCTCATAATTTTCTGGAGGCTCAAGGTAAGCTGATTGTATTATGTCTTCGCCTTTTTCGTAGTTTCTGAAAACTTCCTTTTTGCCAGAAATATCTCCCCTTTTCGCCTTTTTTATCATCTTTCCATCCTTTTCAACTTCAACTATCTTCATGTTAAAGTCAACTGTTGGGGCATCTGAAACGGAAGTTCCTATCCCGTAGCCGTCCACTATATCGTTCATCTTTATGATGTCTTCTTCATCTATTCCTCCAGAAATTAATATCTTGACGTTTCTACCACCTCTTTGGTAAAGCTCCCATTTAACTTCTTCAACTATCTTTCTCCAGTCACCTTTTCTTGAACTTGGAGTATCGAGCCTTATTCCAGTGAGCTTTCCGTTAAGAGTTTCCAGAGCCATTATGCTTTCTGTTTTCTCATCATAATATGTATCAACGAGCGCTATCCTTGGAACATCCTTTTCTACGTGTTTATCAAAGGCTATCCACGCATCCCTTGGATCGTCAAAAAGTAGTATAAAGCTATGTGGCATTGTTCCTGAACCTTTCATTCCGATAAGCTCTGCTCCTAGCACATTGCTGAAACCGTCAAAACCTGCTATGTAAGCACACCTTTCTATCATTGGCGCAAGAGCGGGATGAGTCCTTCTTGTGCCGAAGCTAAGAAGGATCTTATCATCTCCAGCCAGAAACCTGAACCTTGCTGCCTTTGTCGAGATGCCACTCATAGAACAAAGGAAACCAAGAAGCGCTGTTTCAAACCTTGCAAAGTACCTGTAGGGCCCTTCAATCCTCATAACCGGTTCATAGGCTATATCGTTTTTTGATGTAAAGAAAACCTCTCCTTCATCAAAAGACCATACAGATACAGGAAGGCCCTCCAGAAGTTTTAACACTTCATAAACGCCGCTAAGAACCCCCCATTGATCTTGGTAAGGAAGATGCCTTGTGTAAATTTCGGCTACAACTCTTGGGTTTATTTTTTCGCCGTCCATTGCCTTTTCGACGTTAAGAAAATAAAAATCTGTCGCTAGACCATTTTTTATTTCATCTTCTCTAGCTATCCAGAACTTTCTGTCCTTTAGATCATATTTCATACATAGTTTTAATAAAAACCTGTTTATAAATTGATTTTTTTATTTAGAGATCAACGTCGAATTTTCAAATTTTTAAACGCATAACCTGTTTAATAACTATTCGCTTACAGATAGATCTATGGCAAAAACAGATGAAAATTTTATATTGTATAAGGCATAAAAAATTATCATGGAAATAAAGAAAGTTGGAGATGTAACGTGGGAAATTCCAAAAGAAGGACCGATGAGAGTTCCTGTAAGGATTTATGCAACTGACGAGCTAATTCAGAGAATAAAACAGGATAGGACCCTTACTCAGGCCATGAACGTTGCTACTTTGCCCGGAATACTAAAGTATTCTTATGTAATGCCTGACGGTCATGAAGGTTATGGCTTTCCAATAGGGGGCGTCGCAGCCTTTGACGTTGAAAACGGTGTTATAAGTCCTGGGGGCGTAGGATATGACATAAATTGCGGCGTAAGGCTTGTCAGGACCAACCTTACTGAAAAAGATGTAAGGCCTAGGCTAAAAGAGCTGATGGACAGCCTCTACAAGAACGTCCCGAGCGGGTTGGGAAGCGAAAGTGGATTTACGTTTTCACAATCAGAATTGGATGAAGTCGCAAAGCTTGGTATGAAATGGGCATTAGAAAAGGGTTACGCATGGGAAGATGACCTTGAGTTAGCTGAAGAAGGAGGAAGCATGCCTGGCGCTGATCCTACAAAGGTTTCAAAAGAAGCAAAAGCGAGGGGAGCATCCCAACTAGGAAGCCTAGGGAGCGGCAATCACTTTCTTGAAGTTGAAGTAGTTGATAAGATCTTTGATGAACACATCGCAAAGAGCATGGGGGTCGTGCAGGAAGGCCAAGTTTTGGTCCTGATACATACAGGCAGTAGGGGTTACGGGCATCAAGTATGCAGCGATTATCTGCAAATAATGGAAAGAGCACTTAAAAAGTACAACATATGGCTTCCTGACAGAGAACTCGCAGCAGTACCTTACATGAGCGAAGAAGGACAGAATTACATTAAAGCAATGATAAGCGCAGCTAACTTTGCGTGGACAAACAGACAGCTAGTAACCTATCAAGTAAGAAAAAGCTTCAAGATATTTGATGACCCAGAAAAGCTTGACATGCACCTTATTTACGATGTTGCTCACAATATAGCAAAGAGGGAAAAGCACAAAGTAGATGGAAGCTTTATGGAAACCATAGTGCACAGGAAAGGCGCTACCAGAGCTTTCGGTCCTGGTTCAGAGCTTATTCCAGCTAAGTACAGAAACATAGGTCAGCCGGTTCTTATACCTGGCAGCATGGGCACAGGCAGCTACGTTATGGTTGGATTGAGCTCAAACGAAGAGCTAAGTTTTGGTTCTGCGGCTCACGGAGCTGGACGATACATGAGCAGGAGCGCCGCGAAGAGGACGTGGACTTACAAGCAGCTTGTAGAAGAACTTGAAAAGAAGGGGATAATAATAAGGGCGGCAAGTAAAGAAACTGTTACAGAAGAAGCGCCCCTTGCGTATAAAGACGTGGACCTTGTAGCTGAAGCGAGCGAGCTAGCAGGGCTCGCAAAGCGGGTTTTTAGGATGAGGCCTATAGGAGTGGTAAAGGGATGAAAACAAGAGCAGAAATAATCGTTGAAGGTCTTGTTCAGGGCGTTGGCTATAGGGCTTTTGCGAAAAGAGTTGCTGATAAACTTGGCCTAAAAGGTTATGCAGAAAACCTTCCTGATGGTACAGTTAAGATCATCGTCGAGGGAGAAAAAGATCAGATAGAAGATTTTATAGAAGAATGCAGGAGAGGCCCTCCTCTTTCTGAGGTTGAAAACCTAGAAGTAAAATGGGAACAATACAAAGGGGAGTTCGATAGCTTTTATTATTTTTAAAGCAAAAAAGGTAACTTAAGAGCTTAAATACTCATCAGGCTTGCGGCTATTTTACTAGCTAAAATTGGATGTCTTATTAGCTTCATGGCAACGCGCTTTACGTTGTAGCCGTTGGCAAGGTCCAGAATATCGTTTTCGTCGAGCACTTCAGCTAAAGCGTTAAAGTCTTCGTCAGAAATCTTTTCGAACAAGCGCATAGCCTTTAGGCTTGTACGTATTCTCTTTCCCCAAGGTTCTTCATATAGATCGTAAAATTTTCTCAGTTTTGCTTCACTGTAATCGTTATCTCTTACGGCTTCTGCAGCAACTTTTCCTGCAACAATCCCTGCGGCTAAAGATGAATGTATGCCGGCGCCAGTGAACGGAATAACTGTTCCTGCAGCATCTCCCACTAAAAGTACGTTATCCTTTGCTGCTTCGGAAATTAATCCCCCAATCGGAACAGGGGCCCCTCTATAATCAATTATTCTTGCTTCTCCAAGCTCATCTTCGTGTTGCTTTACGAATTTATCCAGGTAAACTTTAGCTGTTGCTCCCCTGACGCCTATGCCAACTTCAGCTATGTTGTCGGTTTTAGGAAATATCCACGCATACCCCTTCGGGGCAATGCTGTTTCCGAGGTAAAATCTCACGCTTTCCGCATGTTTCAGCTTTACATTTGCCATCACGTACTGAACCGTTGGTATGGGTTCTGATTTTTCCTTTATGCCTGCGCTCTTAGCAACAGATGAATGGTATCCATCGGCACCTATTATTATCTTTGTCCTGTATATGTTTCTGTTGGTTTTTACCTTAAGTATTTTGCCTTCTCTTTCAAAATCTATGAACTCTTCCCTAACGTGAATGTCTCCCCCATATTTAGCTACCTGCGCTGCTAGCTCCTGAAGAAAGTATGTTTTATTAATGGCGTAACCCTCCTGGTTTATCACAACATACTTCTGGTTTGGGGCGAAGACTAAAGCGTTTGCCTTCCTTACGATGTATGGAGGTTCAGGTTTAACTTCAGCTGTAACGAAAGCTCCTTCAGAAGTTGCTTCGCCACAGGGCTTCCACGCAGCTATTGCCGCTTCTTTCTCCAGCAAAAGCGTTTTTAATCCTTCCTTTGCAGCCGATTTTGCTGCTCCAACGCCAGCAGGTCCACCGCCTACTATGATTACGTCGTAATCTAAATTCTGCATTGAAATATTATCAATTCATATGCATATATAATCATTTCTGAAAGTGTTAGATTAATATTTTATCTGGAAATTATTTTATTGCCCTAAGCTATAGTCGATAAAGGCAAATTAAAATGATTTTGAGTAAACCTCATGAAGAGGTATTAAGGTGAAACTAAGCAATTATAAAATTGTATGAAGCGTTAACGCTAAGCTTGAAAGAAAACTTAAATTGAAAATTGTAAGCTTTCAATGCATGTCAATCAAAAGGAGTCAGCATTACAGCAAATCAATTTGCACAAACAAATAAGAATCATGGAAAACTTTGATTTAGCTTATATTAATGATTAAATTTGAGAATAAATTGTCAAAACCTTCTATCACAATATTGGTATACAGCGTAAACAGTGAATTTTTAAACCTTTACAAAGCAATATATAATATCAATGAAACTGGTGACATATCTACCATTTTACAGAGTTCATGAAGTTATTGAATATTTTGATAAAAACGTTAGGGAAATCAAACCCGAGGAAGCCATAGTTTACGTTGACAATGTGTTCCACGCAAGGCAGATTGAAATACTTAAAAAAATAGTGCCAGACAGTATAACCGTTAAGACAGGCAACTGGAGAAGTAGGAGCGGTACGTGGTTTACTATGCTCAGGGACTTACAGGGCAGTAACGAAGTGGTAATAATGGACAGCGACAACATAATTGATAGCTCATTTGTTGAAGCAAACTCGCAGATGCCATACAGCATGTACACAGTGCTTGACAGGGAAGCATGGTCAAGGGGAGCTCCAAACATCATGGCCAGGAGCAGATTAATTGGAGAAATAAACGTAAAGGAAAACAAGATTCCAGTATATGCGTATAAAATATATGAACCAAACCTTTTAAGAAAGGGAACCGTGATATTTATAGGACCAAAGCAGGTTGTGGTTTACAGAAAGCTGCCTGATCCTCAAATAATAGATAGGGTGGAAAGGGCATTCCTAAACGTGCCATCTGAATTTAGGCAGTACATAAATGATGAAGGGGTCTTGGGCATAATGGCATATCTTTCTGGCATTAAAGAAGTCCCATGGATAGTGTTTAGCACCCATATGCATCATGGGTCTGAGCATCCTGCATCGGGACAGAGAAAGGCAATAGTGGCTAGTGCGCACATAAAGTTCGCAAAATCATTGAGGAAGGAGTTCAAGTTGAGGTCTTTCACCGTTTATGAACTAAAGTACATGCTTTCACTTATAAAGAACATTCACAACCTTTTTTAAGCGGGCTTATAAATAAGATCAGTACAGCCCTTTCTCATTGATGAAAGCTTTACCCATCTGTAAACAATCTTTATGTACTGCTTTTTAGCCGCGACTCTCACTCCTTTTCTGAATCCAAGTTCTGAAGCGTATTTAAACATCCAAGGCAATAAACCTATTATTGGGGCGAATAAACCTAATGCATCATTTAAAGGCTTTACTGACTTAATTATACCGTATTTTGATGCAATTAAGATATGTTTTAGATCAACATCAAACGTCGTTGAGTCAATGCTTCTTGTATTTTTTATAGGATCAAAGTGCAAAGCAACACCATAGCCTATCTCGACATCGAAGCCAGCGCACTTGACAGCCCTTAATATCCATGCATCCTCATATAAGTGTAACTCAGGTGGTATTATTCCAAAACTTTCTTTAATTTTTGTCAATGATTTTCGCGTTAAAATAATATCGTTAGTCCCTCCTCTTTCATAAAAATGCTTAATATCTTTTTCATTTATTCTAAAAGGAATATCACTTCTTAACAGTTCATTAAATTCATTTTCTGTAGATACACCATATGCTAATCCATAGAAAAGACCAGTTGTAGGTTTATTAATTAATTTATTTGCTTCCTCCCACCAGCCTTTTCTGAGCACTACATCGTCATCAAGCTGAATTAAAAAATCTGAATCGTAATTTTTCAAAAAGATGTCTATTGCAGTCTGTCTCGCAGTAGCTCTTGTAGCTCTTGTATATCCATAAAGGTTTGATTTAAATGCAGTAAGTTTTTTCCCATTTTCCTCGGCGAATTTTTTAACTGCTAAGGCGGTATTGGCACTATCGCTGTCATCAATTAATATAATTTCATCATACGGTATCTGCAACGTTGACCTGAGCATCTCGTTAAAAACATAACCCTTGCTAACTCCATCTTTTGTTATTATGGAAATTACAGGCTTTTCAGGGCACAATGCTATTTCATAATTTAACATTTTGGATTATTTAAGAATTTTTTCGCTTTGCTGGGTGTCGTTAGCTTAAAATTTATTGATTCTATTTCTAGCAAATAATTGTACAAACCGGAAAAATTACCCCAATATCACTTTATGTTTATAATTAAAGTTTATCTTTATTGATTAAACAGAAATAAACATTAGTGAGAAACATATGTAGATACACACAAATCGTACATAAGAAGACTTATAGTGAAGACTATTTGTATAGATGGAGCTATTTATTTCGTTGATGCTTGCAGGGGTAGATGATGTTATATACGAACAGAACTTGAAGAACCTAATATAAAGGATGAATGGATATATTAAAAGAGGACAAAAGTTTTTAAGAACTTGTAGAAAGCCAAAATTTGTCCATATAAGTAAATGGCGAGCCTTTAGGTTCTTAATAATTGAAATTGGATCAGCATATCATCAAATATCAAATAATTTATCTGAATAGATTAAGTCAATTGTTGTTGATTGGATTAGGTGAATATATTACGGGATCAAGTTAACGACACAAAAATTTATTTGAAATACCCATGTAAAGCATTAAAAATAAACGATATATTATTTTAAAATGCAATAAAAAAGCGTAAGGGTGTTTAATTTGTAATTTCTCGTTTAATCTCAATATTAATATATTTACGAAAAGCTAAGATAATATGGTATGGCGTTTGCTATAATAGGACACCATTACTGGGACAGACCTGGAGGAGGACAGCTTGTATGCGCTTCAGCAGCATATTCGTTTGAAAAAATTGGCTACGAACCGATTCTCACTTCAACAACGAACTTCAGAGCCGAAAAATATTCAGAATGGTTCGGTATAGACCTGACAAAATACAAAAAGTACAGCTGGAACATGAACCTTAAGATGTTCGGGCTTTACTTGAGGTTTGTAATTTCAAGGCCCATTATCATGGCACTAAAAAAATTTAACGGCGAAATTGTTTTTATAGATGAACCTACGTATAAGCCTCTCATAAAAGAAAAGAAGAAGACAAAGTTTAAGCTGATCGAGTACATGCACTTCCCTTATGAAGTATCTATTGATTCTAGGTTCAAAAACACGGGGTTGAACTACGGAGAAGATCCGTACATCGTGGAAAGGTATGGAAGGTTTCCCATGAACATATACTGGAAAATTTACGTTGGCCTTTTGCCCTACTTCCTTAGAAAGAACCCTTTTCAGTCAGCCGACTTGGTTTTGACAAACTCAAACTGGACAGCTGAGCTAGCAAGGCAAATCTACGGCGAAAAGCCTTACGTCCTTAACCCCCCAATCCCTCCAAGCGTAGAAATAGTAAACAACATAAAGCCTTTCGAAGAAAGGGAAAAAGCTGTAGTTATGCTCGGCAGGTTCAGCGAAGAAAAAAGGTACCACTGGGTTATAACTGAGGTCATGCCAAAGCTTCTTAAGGAAGTCCCTGATGCTAAACTTTACATATTTGGGGGCGCAGGTACAAGGACATCTAAAATGTACATCGAGAGGCTGAAAAACCTTATAGCAAATGCAAAACTTGACAAAAATGTGTTCTTGATACCTGACGCACCAAGGTCGCAGATAAACGAAACCATGGATAAGTCACGTGCGTTTTTACATGCAACTATAAACGAGCACTGGGGCATAGTAGTTGCAGAGGCGCTTGCAAGAAGGCTTCCGGTTGTTGTCCACAAGTCAGGAGGTGCCTGGTCAGACATAGCAGAAGAAGGTAAATACGGGCTTGGGTATGAAAGCGCTGAGGAGGCTGTGGAAAACGTTTCAAAGCTTTTGATCGATAGTAAGTTCTGGCACAGCTTTTCCTCCACAGAAAGAGTAAAGGAGCTCACCCTTGACGCTTTCGTTCAGAAGTTTTCAGCGCTAATAAAAAGAATTACCTGATCAAGAGAAAGGCAAAATTAAGCAATAGGAGGACAGCTTTTTAAGAGTTATTCTCTACGCTATTTATGCCAATCTTTTCAGCAATCTTCAAAAACTCTTCAAGCCTAGGAAGCTCGCCCACGTGCTTTGTTCTTAGCTTTAAGGATGCCATCAAGCTTGCGTACATGCATGAAATAGACTTGCTGTAACCCTTTAGCGTAAAAGCTATAAAAGTAGCGTCGAAGGCATCGCCAGCCCCGATCGTGTGTATTATCTTCTCAGGCTTTATCGCCTTAATGCGAACTGTCTTTCCATCATATATGCATAAGGAACCCTTTTCCCCAAGCTTTATGACGTAGCTCCTTTCTATGTCTTTTTTAAGCTTTTCAATAGAATTTCTGTAACTGTCGCCAATATGCATGAGCATTTCTTTTTTATTAAAGAAAACCGTGCTTGAAGCTTTTATGAAGCTCTTTATGTCTTCAACTTTTCTCGGTCCAGGGTCAAAGAAAACCTGCTTTGATTCTCTTTTAGCCTTTTCAACAGCGTTCTTTATTGTCCTGTAAGCTGGAAACCTTGGATCAAGGTTGTAGCCATCAAAGAATACGGCTCTAGAACTTTCTACAGCTCTTTCAACGTCATCGTAGCTCAGGTAAGCCCCTGCTCCTGCGTAACCTATGAACGCGTGTCTTCCTTTTCTGTCAAACACGTTGTTTGATACTGATGTATAATGTCTTTCATCGAACCTTAACATATCAGTTTTAACGCCTTCTTTTTCGAGCTCTTTAACCAGAATCTGAGAAAAGCAGTCTTTCCCAAGCCTATCTACTACAGCAACCCTGAGGCCCAGCTTGCTAGCCACTATCGCTACGTTGCACCCACCTCCGGGATAAAAGTATGGCTCTTCTGAAGCCACAGCTTCATCAGCCTTTACGGGAAGGTTCTCTATACTATAATAAACATCAAGAACGCAGTCCGATAAAATCAGCAAGTCAACTTCCTGAAACATTTAATAAGTCTTTTGCCAGCTTTCTTATATTGGTTTTTGATCTCATATCAATGGTTCTGATCCACTCTTTAGGTATTGATGCAAAACCAGAATAGCTTCCAGCTATTGCACCTGTCATAGCGCCAATTGTGTCAGAATCCCCTCCAAGGTTGCATGCAAGAAGCACGCTTCTTCTAAAATCTCCCTTAGCTTTTAAAAATATTGACATTGCTGCAGGAACAGCATCTTCAGTAAGGGCTCCTGCAGGTTCCTTTAAAAAATCGTACAGCTTGTCAAGGTATTCCTGATCGTCATTTCCTTCAATCTTAAGCGCTTCCCTTATCCTGTCAGCTACGCTCGCACCGTTCATCAACTTTCCTGCCCTTTCAGCCTGTACCACAGCCTGCTCCACAATTCTTTCGGGGCTAAAGCCTTTAAACGTTAGCTTTACAGAAGCCGCAATGGCAATTGCCCCAGAAACGGCAATGCTCGTGTTGTGCGTTGGCATACACGCTGAAACTACATCTTTGAAAAGCTTTTCAAAGCTTTTTGAATGATCAAAGAGACCAACAACAGAAATCTTCATTGCGCATCCGTTAGTAGTCCCTTCCTTTCCTGAGCTTTCAGCAGGTGTGCCTTCTTTTAAAAGCAGTATAGCTTTCCTCGTGCTAGGTCCTATTATATTTTTTTCAAGCGCTCTGTTTTCATCTGCCCATCTTACAAGTTCTTCAGCAACTACACGCGGGTCAACCTTTTTAGCCCTGATTATTGCCCTTGCGAGCGCAAACGTAAGCTCCGTGTCGTCTGTATAGGTTCCGGGTTTAAGGCCCGAGTGAACAGCGCTGTCAGCTGGAGGTTCAAGAAATGAATCGACAAACCCGTACCTTTTCTTTATCTCTTCTCTGCTCAGAAAAGTTGTTGGCATGCCCAGAGCGTCTCCTATTGCTGTTCCATACAGGGCTCCAAGAAATCTTTCGTAAGCTTTCAGTCCCATATCCTTACGCTCCTTCCTCCGCTAGTTTCTATTCCGAAGAAGAACCAAAGAAGGCTTGCTATAAAGCCTACGGAAAATATCGCTATCCCTATCCACATGTACTCGAGTATCGGGAGATTAGAGGCAAGGAAAAGCACTGGTATTGAGCCTCCGAGAGATATAACCCTGACTAGCGCGGTGTAGAGTCCTCTCCTCTTTGTAGGCCATATTTCTGACTTAAGTGTGTCCTCTGCAAGAAAGTACACGTTTATAGCTGCCGAGACGACTACAAAAAGGATCCAGAAAATGGTCATGTTAGAAAGCCAGAGCTTAAGGGTTGGTATGAACAGGTAAGCCGTAATGATGACTGCCACTGCGGAAAACAAAAGCAAGTGCCTTCTGGGCATCCTGTCAGCTATCAGGCCTATGAAGCCAGAGGCAAAGGCAACTAGCCCAAACACAAGTATCAACCAATCAGTGAGTGATGGAAAGAAATATGGCCCTAACGTAAGCACTATGAGGCTAAAACCAGCTGTATAAGCCCATCCAATAGCACCGCCAACAAAGAGCCTGAACCAGACAGGAGGAACCCTTGATGGCTTCTTTAAATCATCCTGCTGAGGCTCAAGGCTATAGTACTTTTTAAGTTCTTCTTCAGCTACAGCAACCTTTCCCTTTGATTCAAGCCACATAACAGATTCCGGCACCCTAAGCCTTATCAAGAACATAACTACGATTGAAAGGAGAAGAGTTATCCCTAGGATTATCCTCTGGTAGAGCACCGAAGAAATTTCAAGAAGCGCAAGCACGGCAGCAATGGAGCCACCTATGTTGGTGAAGTTGAGCTCAAGGAACAGCGCCTTTGCCCTGTGTTTTTTTGGGAAAAGTTCATGAGTTGCTGCCATAATAGTGTTGTACTCGCCGCCAGTTGAAAATAGCAAAAGGCCGATAGATATCAGCAAAAGCGTGTAAGAGCTGCTGAATATGAGCCCTACTGCTCCAATAGCATAAAGGGCCAGAGTTATGAACAGCGTGTTTCTTCTGCCTATGTGATCGGAAAGGGGACCCGCTACCATCCCACCTATGAGTAACCATAGTGGGGACCAAACAGCCAGGACTGCAAGGAGAACCCTAGGTATCTCAACCCAGCTAGTTGCTATGTAAGAAAGGGAATATATGTAAGCTTCTATAGTAGTTCCTATGCTGAATGAAGCAAAAAGAAGGTAATGGACTCCTTTCCATGACGATTCTTCTACGGCCTTTCCAGGGCTAACCATATCCGAACATATGTTCGGATTTTATTTAAGTTTTTTGCTGATACGCTGTGAACTATCATGATCATTTAGTTAGTGCTTCCTGTTCATATTCAAGCTTTCACATAAGTAATACTTTTTATATTCCATCATATCGGCAAAATCATTCATGGTGTTTAGCATACGTCCCACAGGCAAAGTTTATAGATTATTTAAAATAAGTTATTTAAATTGGTCAAAGTGCTGAAAGTTTATAAAAAAGCGTCGCAGCTGTAACTTAAACGGTAAATAATGTTTTTGTAAAAGCGTATATGTACAGAGTTAACATCTATATTATGCACAAAGAAAAGGAAGCCGGTTTCTTTTCTTTTGTAAGATGGGGGCTTGGCGGTGTGATCATTGTCTTTCTCATACTGTTTGTAGCTTTTACAGTTCTAATGGTAGGGAAGTTCAGCCTCTTTTCTGAATTATCTGCGGCTGTACTCTTCATAGCGCTCGTAATTTTTGTACTGGTAAAAAAATCTGAAAGAATAGTTCTTCCTTCAAACGAACAATGATCGTTTTTGTTCGCTTTAAGTTGAAATAATTTTATATAAAAACCATAAAAAATAGCATGTTAATGCTTTTAAGAAAATGAGGTGTCCAGTGTTTAAGCTCGCTATAATCGTTGGAATAGTTGGCGTTGGGAAATCAACGGTTCTGAAAAAGAGGAAGCTTCTTCAAAATCTTCTCTGAAAGTTGTTGACACGCACTTTTCAAATACCTACGCCTTTCGGATACTTGCCTTGAATACCCATGCACGTTGCCAAAATACTCAAGCCAACTCACCTTTTCCTAATAACAGCTCCAGCTGAAATTATAATAAAGAGGAGGTTGAACGACCCTAAGAAGGAAAGCCTGAAGCAACAGCAGAAGAGCTTATAAAAAGGCTTTAGTTATAGAGAGAAGGAATAATGCTAATAATCGAGTCTGCTTTGATAATATTTGCAATCTCCTTAGTATCAGCGTTAGCTTCTAATATACTGATAATGAAGAAGGTTGATCTGCAGACTAGCAACGAAGTTATGAAAGCTTACAATGAGTTTATTAAAGAGTACAGGCAGGCAATATCAGAGGGTGATAAAGAAAAACTGGCAAGGCTAGAGAAAAAACAAAAACAGCTACAAGATATGGTAATGAAAACTCAGATGGACAGGTTGAAAGTATCACTTTACCTTTTGGTACCATTCTTGATACTGTTTTATGTCTTAACATTTTATTTTGGGAATTCTGTTGTGGCTCTTTCTCCCTTTAGGTTTTCTATTTTTTATTTTACGGCAAATAAACCCGCTGGCATTGCATGGGGAATGAACTTTGTTACTTGGTACATATTAACATCCATTTTTACAAATACAATTATAGGCAAGGCATTAAAGACTATGCCTTAGTATAAGCTTCATCTTTTTGCCAAAGATCCTCTAAGGCAGGTAATAAAGTAAAAATATGCCTTAAAACATAAGTATGTTACCTGAAAGCAGAAATCAAAGTATTGGTTTAAATAACCCGTGCATTAACTAGAGGTAAGGTCAAGAATAAATAAACACCCTAAATGTATTAAAAGTGCATCGTAGGACAACTGGAAACCCAAAGCCCTGTATGTAAGGTCAGGCATTTTACTCATTAAAAGAATTTATGATTACTGAAATTACAAATAGTATGACTATAATGTAATCATACGGAAAGAGCAGAATATATCCAAGATATGGTACCCAGAAAATTACCTTCCCTATAATCATGTTTTGGGTAACAAGCAACGGCATTCCTGATGAATAATTTAAATCGGGGAAAGGGTTCGTAATGGTATTAACTCCTTTTACTATTACCGCATAATTGTCTATCTTTTTAATTACCATATGGATTACAAATTCTTTATAGAATGGATTGTAGTAAACGATTATGCTGGAATTGGGGACAAGTTGCGAGATAGTTGTTGGTTGGACAAAAACAAGATATCCAGTCCAGAGCACAGGTTGCATGCTAACTCCTTCCACGGGAAATGCATAATGTAAATAGTTTAAAAGAAGCAGAATAGCATATAAAACAAAAAAAACTCCTGTAATATAAAGGATTATCCTTTTATATTTGATTTTCATGAGCGTTAAAGATTATAAATACGCGTATTATTAATATTATCATGAGAATAACAGAATACGATATCAAGCTGGATCTCGATTTCGAAACAGGCAGCTATACTGGGGAAGAAACGATTTATATGTCTGCGATAAACCCATGGATAGATGCTGAAGGATTAAAAATTGAAAGCGTGTGGGCTGATGGTAAAAGGGTAGAACCTGTAGAAGGAAATAAAGGTTTTAAGGTTGAAGCAAACATAACTGAAAAACTGCAAATTAAATTTAAAGGAAAGGCTTCAGAAAATTTGATGGGGTTTTATGTTGCGAGATTTAAAGATACTAAATTTTACACAACCCAGTTTGAGCCAAACGGCGCGCGTTTGTTTATACCGTGTATAGATAGGCCAGATTATAAAGCAAGGTTCAAGCTTACTGTTCATGTAAACAGGGATACGAAAGTAATATCCAACATGCCTCCTTTAAAAATAGAAAGAAGCAACAACGGAGTAACTTACTATTTCCCAGAGACTTTACCCATGTCAACGTATCTTTTATACCTGGGCGTTGGCGATTTTGACGAAATAGAAGATAAAATTGGAGATAAGATGGTTAACGTGGCAGCTTATGGTGGAAAATCTTCAAGAGGGCGATTTGCTTTAGATGTAGCAAAAAAAGTTATTGATTTTTACGAAGGGTATTTCGGCATAGAATATCCGTTGCCAAAGTTACATCTTATAGCTGTTCCCGAGTTTGCTGTTGGTGCGATGGAAAACTGGGGAGCCATAACGTTCAGAGAAATAGCTTTGCTTGCTGACGAAAAAAGTTCAGAGTCTATAAGAAGAAACGTAGCAACTGTTGTAGCGCATGAAATAGCTCATCAATGGTTTGGCGATCTAGTTACAATGAAATGGTGGGATGATCTATGGTTGAATGAAAGCTTTGCAACTTTTATGAGCTATAAAGCTATAAACTCAGTATTTCCTGAGTGGGATCACTGGGAAGACTTTGTACTAACGGAAACTGAACCAGCTATGCATACAGATTCGCTAAGTACGACTCATCCTATACACGTTCCTGTAAACAAACCAGAAGAGATAGAGCAGATATTTGATGATATAAGTTATGGTAAAGGAGCAAGCGTGTTAAGAATGCTTGAAGATTATATAGGAGAAAAATTTTTTGAAGATGGCATAAAATCTTACTTGAAAACTCACGCATACTCAAACGCAACAATGAATGACTTATGGGCTAGCATGGAAGAGGCTTCAAGTTTGCCAGTACAAAAGATCATGAACGCCTGGGTTACAAAGGCAGGGCATCCAATTGTAAAGGTTTATTTTGGTGATACAAAAGTAAAGATAGAACAAAAAAGGTTCAAGTATCTATCTTTAGAGGATGATGTTTGGCCATTGCCTCTGACGTATTATAAGGATGGAAAAAAAGTAACTGCTCTCTTTGAGGACGTGACTGGCGAGATCGAAGATTTTTCAAAAATAAACGTGGAAGGGAAAGGTTTTTACAGAGTTCTTTATAGCGATTGGGATAAACCTTTAACTGAGAGCAAAAGCGCTTTTGATAAATGGAACTTGTTAGTAGATTCTTATTCAAGCATGCTGGCCAACCTTATAAGCCCTAATGAATATTTTTCCATAACAGAAAAATTCCTAGGAGAAAATTCATACCTCCCAGCCCTTACCTTACTTTCACAGATGACAACGCTCTATTTAATATTTGGAGACAAAATAAAACCAATATACGAGAGACATCTTAATTTCCTTTATGAGACTTGGAAGAACAGAACCGACTTTAAAGCAAAAATGTTTAACGGGATTCTCTCGAGGAGGTTAAGCATGATAAACAACAAATTTGCTAAAGAAATTGCAAAAGCTGATTACTTTTCTTCAGACCCTAATATGCGAGCTGCTGTAGCAGTTTCGATAGCTGTGTCTTCTGAAAAGCCTTATGAAGAGCTGATCTCGCTGTACAAAAAAGCAACTTATGATGAAGATAGGGTAAACATACTTACAGGAATGTTAAACATCAGAAAGAAAGATGACTTTCAAAGGGTCCTTTTGATGTTCAAGACGAACGATGTCAAAAAACAGGATATAAGGTATATAACAAACGCTATAACTAACCCGCAAAATTACGATCTGCTATGGGCATGGCTTAAGGATAACATAGAATACCTAAGAAGCGTTTTTGCAAAATCTGGGGTATTGCCAAGAATGCTTTTTGCGTTGATACCTTATGTCGGTCTTGGCAAAGAAGATGAGGTAAGGGAATTTTTTGAAAAAAACAAGGTTGAAGAGGCAAGCATGGGGATCAAGAATGGTTTAGAACTCCTCGAAGTTTACAGCAGGTTGCGCAATTCATTCAAAGCAAGCTTATAGCTGTAGCCATCGCTTAACGCTTGCAGCGAGGCCACAAGAATGTTATCAGAAACGTGGGCTGTTGCCCACGTTGATTTTCCGTCAGAGAACTGTATAAAAACTCTTACGTATGAGGCTGTTCCCTTTTTATCGCCTTCTGTTACAGTTACTTTATAATTTTCTAGAATTACGTCTGAAAGCTGGGGAAAAACTTTAGTCAAAGCTTTCTTGAGCGCTTTATCGATAGCGTGAACAGGGCCTACGCCTGCTTCTCTTTCATAATAAACTTCATCTTTAACCCTCACTATAATTTCCCCTTCGGCTTCTATTTTACCGTTAACTTCTCTTGTGCTGGCCATCCAGTAAAGAATGTTAAATTTATCTGAGTATATTCCAAGGTTCTTTAATAACCAAAGCTTTACCGTTGCGTCGGCGCCTTCTATGCTTCCGTACTTTTCAATTTCTTTAACTTTGTTTAAAGTTGTTATAACAGCTGGATGCTCTTTTGATAGCTTTAAACCGAGCTCTTCCGCGTAGTTCAGGATGCTTGCCCTTCCAGACTGTTCTGAAACCAAGAAATTGCGTTCGTTTCCTACAGCTTCTGGGTTTATGTGTTCGTAGGTTCTGGGGTTTTTGAGCATAGCGTCTATATGAACTCCTCCTTTATGGGTGAACGCGTATTTACCTACGTATGGCTGATAGGGGTTTGGAGGCATGTTAAGAATGCTATAAATGTAAACTGAAACGTCTCTTAATTTTTTCAGTTCTGCAGGGCTTTTTAGAACTTTCTTGTTCATTTTTAGGGCAAGAGAAGGTATTACCTGTATAAGATCAGCGTTGCCACACCTTTCACCTAACCCGTTTATCGTACCCTGTACATGGATTGCTCCAGCATTAACAGCTATAAGGGAATTTGCTACGGCATTACCTGCATCGTTGTGGGCATGTATGCCTAAAGGAGCGTTTATCTTTTTCCTGACTTCGGAAACAATCTTTTCTATTTCAAAAGGCAAAGTACCACCGTTTGTATCGGCTAAAGTTATAACTTTGGCGCCTGCCTCCTCTGCGGTCTTTATAGTTTTAATAGCATATTCTGGATCATCTTTATAACCATCAAAAAAATGTTCCGCATCATATATTACTTCCCTGCCATGTGAAATCAGGTAATCTATGCTTTCGCCTATAAGCGATATGTTTTCTTCAGGAGTAACTTTTAACACTTCTTTAACATGTAGAAGCCAGCTTTTACCGAATATTACAACGTATTTTGTATCAGCGTCTAACAACGTTTCAAGATTTTTATCAACTTCGTAACCCTTCTTCTTTGTAGAACCAAAAGCTGCTATTTTGGAGTACTCTAGGTTTAGCTTTTTCACAGCTTTAAAAAATTCCATATCCTTGGGATTTGAGGAAGGCCACCCTCCTTCTATTATGTCTATTCCTATTTCGTCAAGCTTTTTTACTATCTCTAGTTTATCTTCAAGCGTAAAGCTAACTCCGGCCATCTGTGAGCCGTCTCGTAAAGTTGTATCTAAAATTTCTACTCTTTCAGACAATTAGGATCCCTTAAGAACGCACCCTTTGTCAGCTGAGGTAACTTGGGTAGAATACCTGAGCAAAAACCTTGATGTTGTTTTAGGAGCGGGTCTTTTCCATTCTTGAGATCTTTTTTTCAGCTCTTTTTCATCTAACAGAACGTTAAGCTTTCTGTTTTTTACATCTATTTCTATAAGATCATCTTCCCTTATTAACGCTATAGGTCCCATTTCCCAAGCTTCTGGAGATACATGACCAACTGCAGGTCCACGTGTACCACCTGAAAACCTGCCATCGGTAATAAGGGCGACCTTGTCGTCGATACCCATTCCTACAACTGCGCTAGTTATATCAAGCATTTCCCTCATGCCTGGACCGCCTTTTGGCCCCTCATACCTAACTACAATAACCCTACCCTCGCCAACCTTACCTTTTATTACTGCTTCAAATGCTTCTTCTTCTGAATCAAACGGAGAGGCCTTCCCCTTAAAATAGTAATCTTCGCCTATAGCTGCGGTCTTTATCACGCTTCCGTTGGGGGCCAAAGTACCCTTAAGTATGGCTATCCCACCTGTTCTGTGAACTGGGTTCTCAGGGGTTCTTATTACTTCATGGTTTTTTACGCTGGCGTTCTCTATTATCTCTTTTATAAATAGTCCAGAGACTGTTAATACTTCTGTGTCAATGTGCTCCTTTATGACTTTCATCAAAGCTGGAACACCACCGGCCTCGTGAAGATCCTCAATCATGTAGCGGCCCCCTGGATAAATAGGCGCTATATGAGGTACTTTTTTGCTTATTGTATCAAAGTCATCAAGGCTTAATTGGACATTAGCTTCTGAAGCGGCCGCAAGCAAGTGAAGTATTGTGTTAGTTGAGCCTCCAAGAGCCATATCTACAGCAATAGCATTAAGAAAAGAATTTCTTGTCAAAAACGTCCTGGCTCTAATGTCCTGCTTTACTAATTCAACTATTCTTTTTCCTGTAAGATATGCAAGCTGTTTCTTTTCTTCGCTTTCAGCTAAAGAAGTACCTACATACGGGAGCGTTAAGCCCATGCTTTCCACAAGTATTGCCATAGAGTTGGCAGTGAAAAGACCGCTACACGAACCAGCTCCTGGACATGCAACCCTTTCAATTTCTAAAAGCTCATTCTCGCTGATTTTACCTGCTTTATAAGACCCTACGGCTTCAAAAACGTCTACAAGGCCAACCTTTTTTCCTTTATAAAAGCCCGCCCTCATTGCACCTCCTGTAAGCATTATTGAGGGTAAGTTGAGCCTTGCCACGGCCATTAACATTCCTGGAGTAATCTTGTCACAGCTGCTTATGGTAACAAGACCATCGAACTGATGTCCCATCGCCATTATTTCAACAGAATCCGCAATTACTTCTCTTGAAGGCAAAGAATATTTCATACCAGCATGTCCCATCGCTATGCCGTCATCAAGAGCTATTGTATTAAATTCGAACGGAACGCCGCCTGCATCCTTAATGCCTTTCTTAACATATTCAACCAATTCTCTTAAGTGTACATGCCCCGGCACTATCTCGCTGTAACTGTTAGCTATACCTATAAACGGCTTTTTAAAATCTTCATCCTTAACCCCTACAGCTCTGAGTAAGCTTCTGTGCGGGGCTCTTTCAACTCCATCTTTAATAAAAGAACTAGGCATAAAGCATGAGAAAAGGGCGTATATTTTAAGTTTTTCCTATTAATTAGTAAAAAATAAAAACGTACTTGCGCAAAAATATCCAATGAAAACTATAAACTTTATAGGAAAAAATGTAAGAATAGGAAAAAACGTAAAAATCTGGAATTTTACGTACGTAGGAGATAATACGATAATAGGAGATAACGTTGTTATAGGTTCTCTCGCACATGTAGATTATAATGTAAAAATAGGTAACAACGTAAGAATTGAGGGGCTTGCCTACATAGCTCCTTTAACTGAAATAGGAAATGACGTATTCATAGGTCCAGCAGCCGTAATAACCAATGATCCATATCCTCCAAGTAAAAGGCTTATAGGGGTCAAAATAGAAGACGGGGCAGTAATAGGCGGCAGGGCTGTCATAAAGGCAGGCGTAAAAGTCGGAAAGAGAGCTGTTATAGGTATGGGCGCTGTTGTTACAAAGGATGTACCTGATGAGACTGTTGTCATAGGCGTCCCTGCAAAACCTGTTTATGATAGAAAAGAATACGATAAGAGAAAGGCTAACTGGGAAAACTTTTTGCGTTGAAACAATTAATAGTTTCAGCTAGCTTAAACTAGTCGATTAACTTATAAAACATCTTTATAAGAAAGCGTAATTTTCAAAGATATTCATATAGTAACGATTTTACATCGTTCATGTCAAGCTTTAAAAATTCTTTTTTAATCCCTTGAATCTCGTTAAGTAATTCAGCGTTTTCGAATAAAAATCCAGTAATTGCAAAAATCTTTGCGTACGAATAACACTCAGATAAAGAAGGTCCGAGCCATCCTTCTCTGTAGCTAATGTAACATGTATGTAATTTTATGTTGGTTAATTCTTCCAGTCGTTTTTTAAATTTATTTATTTTGTTTTTATAGTTATGATCTGTAAGCGGCGCGCTGTGGAAAATAAGAAAGACATTATCCTCAAAGGGATATTTTTTGTTTATCTTATCGCCCCAAACTTGCAAAAATTTATCACTTTGTCCTAGCTCTTCAACTTTCTTGATGTTCATAGTTTTTAAGTACATCTCTGTGCTCTTTGAAATAAATGGTATTAAAGAGACATAAACCTCACAGTTCTTCAGATCCTGAATGTACGGGGGGAGATAAAGGTATCCTATTTCTACTTTTCCTTTTTTTATTTCTTCGTGTAAAATGCTTTCATAAAGCGACGGAACGTCAAAAAAACTAGTTTTTAAGTACATTTTTAGAGCCTGTTCACTTGAGCCATGCTTTATGTTCTTTAACATGAGTTCAACTTCGTTAAAGTTTTTTGGATAACCATAATCAAAAAAGCAGGTCTTCATATTTGCCAGTTTTTAACGTGCTCAGCAAGAAGCCTTAGGTTTTTCACAGGTGTGCCTGGCAACACGCCATGACCTAAATTAAATACGTAACGAGAATAATCTGGAACATTACTAAGAACTTTATTAGCTTCGTCAAGCATCGATTTTCCCCCTACATAAGCGTAAAAAGGGTCCAAATTCCCTTGTAATCCTACTCTTCCATTAAAACTTTTGTGAACAGCCTTAAAATCGCAGTTCCAGTCTACGCTTAAATATCCTTCAAAGTTTGTAGCGGCTAAACTGTTAAGTAAAACATTGCAGCTTCTGCAAAAGTAGATGGTTCTTTTTGAATATTCCTTAAGCTCATTAAACACTTTGTTCAAAACCTTTACGTAGCTCTCAAGCAGACTTCCCGATAAGCTACCGGCCCAGCTATCGAAGATTTGGAAAGCATCAATTCCATTTAAAAACTGAAACCTTGCCTGTTCTATAAGCAATTCAGCAAGTGGGGACAATTTTTCCATAGTTGATCTGTAAAGGAATTCCTTAGTTTTTAATTTATCCTTATGCTCGTCGTTTAGGAGATAGGTCATCAACGTAAAAGGGCCAGCTCCGAAACCTATAACGTTAAGTTTAATCTTCTTCAAAAGCCTTATCTGTTCTTTGATAGGTTCCCATCTCTCAACGAGATCAAGTTTAACATCACTATAAATTTTGTTAAGTTCATCAACATAAACGGGCCCTCTACCTTTAACGTATTTGAACTTAAATCCTAAAAGTTCCAAAGGAGTTGTAATGTCCATGAATATTATCGATGAATCTACCCCAAGCAGAAAAACGGGTTCTGCTGCTATTTCGGCTGCAAGCTCAGGTTTTACCGTTACATCTGTAATCGACATATCTTTCACTAATTCTTTAAACTTTGGCATATGGCGTCCTGCTTGTCTCATGAACCAGACAGGAATCCTTTTTCCCTTTGTAAGTATGTAAGATACATCATTCATGGCTTAACGCGTTTACAGAAGACTTAAAAGCTTCCAAGGTCTTTTCCAGATCATCTTTATTATGCGAAAGCGTAAAGAAAAGGCTCTCGTACTGTGAAGGCGGAATGAAAATTTTATTTTCAATCATTTTCCAAAAGAATTTAGGAAAATTTTTAGAGCTTTTTATATCGCTGTATTTTTTTACTTTTGATGTGTTAAAAAACAAAGAAAACATAGATCCAACTCTGTTAACGACAGCTTCCAGTTTTGACTCTTCAAGTATTTCATTTATTCCTTTTTCGAGCCTTTTTCCGTAATCTTCAAGCTTATCATATTGATCCCTTGTAAGCTTTTTTAAAGTGGCCAAGCCTGCTGCTGTAGCAACAGGGTTTCCAGCTAGAGTCCCTGCCTGGTAAACCGCTCCAAGCGGGCTGAGTTTTTTCATTATTTCTTTTTTGCCGGTAACTGCAGCGAGGGGAAAACCGCCGCCAACAATTTTTCCCAACAAAGTTAGATCTGGCAACACGCCAAATAACTCCTGTGCACCGCCATAGGAAACTCTAAAACCAGTTATAACTTCATCAAAAATTAGAACACAGTCGAGCTTATCGCATATTTCTCTTAACGTTTTTAGAAAGTTCAAATCGGGCTTGATGACGCCCATGTTTCCAGCAACAGGTTCAACTATAATTGCGGCTAATTCATTTTTGTTTTTTTCAGCAGCAAGAACAACGGAATCAACATCGTTATAGTCTACTATCAATGTATCAGCTATACAACCTTCAGTTACACCTTCAGATGAAGAAAGCGAATAAGTGGCTAATCCTGATCCAGCTTTAACCAAAAAAGGGTCATAATGTCCATGATAATTTCCAATAAATTTTATTATCTTTTTTCTGTGCGTATAACCTCTTGCTAATCTTAACGACGTCATCGCGGCTTCTGTTCCAGAGTTAACAAACCTTACCATTTCTGCACTTTTTATTCTTTCGTTTATGGCTTCTGCAAGCTCAACCTCATAAAGGTTTGTGAAGCCGTAACTAGTTCCGTTTTTTGAGGCTTCAAAAACAGCCTGCAGTACGTCTTCATCAGCATGACCAAGTATTATGGCTCCCCACGAGCATACATAATCAACGTATTCATTTTCGTCTACATCATAAATCTTTGAACCCTTGGCTTTTTTTATAAAAATTGGGTTGCCGCCAACGCTTCCAAATGCCCTTACTGGGCTATTTACTCCTCCAACTAAAACCCTTTGAGCTCTATTATAAAGAGCCTTAGAACCTTCGAACTGCATGCAATTCACCTTAAGAGTTCTGCCAAGCGCTTAGCGTAATAGGTTATTATTATATCAGCGCCAGCTCTTTTTAAAGAATACATGTACTCTAAAAGGACCTGATCTTCGTCAATCCATCCGTTTTCAAAAGCCGCTTTTATCATGCTGTACTCCCCGCTCACGCTGTATGCTGCTAAGGGCACTAAAAATCTCTCTTTAGCTTTTGCTATTATGTCCATGTAAAACATTGCAGGCTTAACCATCACTATATCGGCCCCTTCTTTTATGTCAAGTTCTATTTCTCTGAGAGCTGTTCGTGCACTCCTGTAATCCATCTGGTAAGTCTTGCGATCCCCAAACTGTGGCCTTGAATCTGCGGCTTCTCTGAACGGACCGTAAAGCGAAGAAGCAAATTTGGATGAGTAAGACATTATTATGGTATCTGTAAAGCCATTTTCATCAAGAGCATCCCTTATAGCTTTAACCTGTCCATCCATCATTGAACTGGGAGCCACAATGTCCGCCCCAGATTTAGCGTACACTAAGGCCGTTTTTGCTAGATATTTTAAAGTTGTATCGTTGTCGACTTTTCCGTTAATAACTATCCCACAATGCCCGTGAGAAGTATATTCACACATGCAAACGTCAGTTATCAGAACTGCATCAGGATATTCTTTTTTTATCGATCTTACAGCATTTGGTATTATGCCTTCCTCATCATATGCTTCACTCCCCATGTCATCTTTATGTGAAGGTATTCCAAAAAGAAGGTAAGCGTTTATGCCAGAAGCCAGCCCTTCACCTACAAATTTTATGGCCCTGTCTATGGTCATTCTGTAAACGTCCGGCATGCTTTTTATCCTTTCTGTTGAGTTTTCTCCCGGGTAAACAAAGATAGGCTGAACAAGGTTGCTTTTGTTTAAGCTTACTTCTGCTACAAGATCTCTGATTTTTTGGCTTTTTCGCAGCCTTCTTTCCCTGACCCTAGGAAATATATCATAATCCATTTAGCGTATCCCTCAAACTCTCAAAGACACCTTCGTATGTATAAGTCTTTACGTTTCCTTTTATTCTGTAGCCAAGCTCTTTTGCTTTTGACAAAGTTTTAGGACCAATAGCAATCGCAAACAAATCTTCTGGTTTAACGTTCTTTAGAAGTTTTGTAAACGATTGCAGAATATAGCTGCTTCCGAAAACTACAACATCATCTTTTTTTAATGATATAGTTCTCCTGCGAACTATCTCTTTATATGCATTAAGCCTCGTAACGTAGCAGGATCTTTCGCTTAACTTTTTTTCAAGTAAATCATCCCCTTCTTTAGATCTTACAGTAAGAACTTTTTCACCTTTAGAAATGACGATTTCTTCGGCAAGGGCTGCAGTAGTATAATGTTTTGGCATAAAATGGACGCCTAACCCATTTTCCTTAAGGGTTTTCGCAGTCTCTGAGCCTACTGCTGCAAACTTGGTATCAATAAGATAATGAAAAACGCCCTTTTTCATTACCTTTTTAGAAAAGGTTTTGGCCCCAAAAGAAGAAGTAAAAACAATCCAATCAAAATGTTTTTTAAGATATTTTTCAATATCAAACGGAAGCTCTACCTGCTTTACTATCCGCAACACTCTAACTTTTATTTTAAACCGTTTTGAAAGAGTTAAAATTTTATTTTTTGAGCTTTCAGAAACAGCAAAATACACAGCATCAATCATATAATAATAAATATGTTTTATGTCTTTTTACATTTTTCTGAAACCAGGAAGCTATTTTTTCTAAAGGACGGGCCTGTTTCCAGTGGACTTACACGCATCTTTATTACCTGAAGGGTACTTACTTACGACTGAGCTATACCTTTAGTTAAGGCAGAGCTGTTGTATTACTACCTTGGATTTCTGCTTTTAAGGAATATCCCCTTATATTTTTTATTATTGAACTTAACTCCACCTTCATCAGTAAATCAAAACTTTGATTTTATGATAAAATTGTCACCTTTCTGTTTTATGTTGCTGTTTTCCTTAAATCAGCTTTAAACTTTTAAGCTGGTTAATCGAACATGCTGATTTCCTAAATTCCCTTAAATTTTTATCATTAATTGCAAAATACATGATTGAGAACTAATAAGCTGATCCCTTTTCTTTTAACTCTAGACTTCGTGCTAACAATTTTATGTAGTGTAAGTCCATTGTAACGGTTATAAGTTTTTGAAATTGTCAACATCTTTCATTTTAACAATGAATTAGTTATACCAACATAGGGTTCTTTTGCTTCAGGTTGTTTCTTGTTGTTAGCACAGGTTTAAAAACAAACATTATCCATAGATTTTTCAAATGATTTATTATGGATAAAGGTTTTTAATCAAATTCTTAATTATAAATTGGATGATCGAAGACATAACCAGAGCTAATGAAGTAATTTCAAGATTAAAAAAAGCATTAAGCGAAAAGGTAAAAGAAAACGCACAAGCGCGCAGAGATTATATTTACCTTCTTGCTGATTTTGAAAATTTTAAAAAAAGGTCAGAAGCTGAGTTCAAAGAATGTAGGAATGAAGGAAAAGCAGAAGTTGTAATAAAGCTTTCAGAACCTATAAACGAGCTTTTTTATTTTAGGGATGAAATTTTGAAGAATTTGGGCAATAATAGCGAGCTTGCTAAAGGATTCATAATGATAATGGAAAAACTGTTAAAGTCGCTTTTTGAATCAGGTTTTTCATTAATAGATCCTTTAAATCAGGCGTTTGACCCAAAATATCATCATATAGCCTATACTCAGAAAGTTGAAGACGAGGCATTAAAAGGTAAAGTATTAAAAGTTTTAAGTAAAGGATATATGCAAAACGGGAAAGTTATTAAACCAGCGATTGTGGTTGTTGGGGTTTAACGGTGATAAAAAATGAGCGAAACTCAGAAAGAAAAAATAATAGGTATAGACCTAGGTACAACAAACTCAGCGGCAGCCATAGTTGAAGGAGGAAAACCGATCATAATACCCAGCGCAGAGGGGCCTACTGTTGCAGGAAAAATGTTCCCATCAGTTGTGGCTTTTACAAAGGATGGACAGCTTCTTGTTGGGGAACCTGCAAAAAGGCAGGCTGCAATAAATCCTGAAGGTACTATATTTGAATTCAAAAGAAAGATGGGAACAGATTACAGGTATAAAATTTATGGAAAGGAGTACACACCACAGCAGCTTTCTGCATTCTTGCTGCAAAAGATCAAGAAAGATGCTGAAAACTTCCTTGGCTATCCTATAAAGAAAGCTGTCATAACTGTCCCGGCTCACTTTAACGATAATCAAAGGCAGGCTACAAAGGATGCAGCTGAAATAGCTGGCTTAGAAGTGGTAAGAATAATAAACGAACCTACAGCTGCATGCCTAGCTTATGGCATCGATAAAGCGGACAAAGAGATGCGTATACTTGTGTTTAGTTTTGGAGGAGGGACTCATGATGCAACTTTAATGGAGTTTGGAGGAGGCGTCTTTCAGGTCCTCGCAACCAGCGGAGATAACGAAACTGGTGGTAGCGACGTCGACAAGGCTATAGTAAACCTGCTGGTAGACGAGTTTAAAAAAGAAACAGGCGTTGACCTTTCATCAGATCCCATTGCAATGGTAAGGTTGAAAGAAGCTGCAGAAAAGGCAAAGATAGAGCTGACTAACCTTCTTACTACTGATATCGATCTTCCATTTATAGCAAGCGTTAACGGTCAGCCAAAACACCTTCATTATACCCTCACTAGAGCTAAACTAGAAGAGATAGCTATGCCGATCATAAGAAGGATAGAGCCTACAATAAGACAAGTACTAGAAGATGCCAAGCTAACACCTGAAAAGGTCGACAAAGTGATCCTTATAGGGGGAATGACAAGGATGCCGCTCGTAAGAAGGTTCATAGAAGAAATAATGGGGAAGCCTGCTGAAAGAGGTGTAGACCCAATGGAAGCCGTTGCCATAGGAGCAGCCATACAGGGCGCTATTCTGGCTGGACAAATGAAGAATATAGTTCTTCTTGACGTCATACCAGTTTCTTTGGGGGTTGAAACATACGGAGGTATATTTACCAAAATAATAGAAAGGAACACTACGATTCCTACAAGGAGATCTCAGATATTTACGACGGCCGAGGATTATCAGACAGCAGTAACTATTCACGTTCTCCAGGGGGAAAGACCAATGGCAGCAGATAATGTTTCGTTAGGTATGTTTACGCTTGAAGGAATACCGCCTGCGCCAAGGGGAGTGCCAAAGATTGAAGTCACTTTTGACATAGACGCTAATGGAATACTGCACGTTAGCGCTAAAGACCTTGCAACTGGTAAAGAAAATAAGATTACAATTACTTCAAGGGTTAAACTATCTGAAGAAGAAAAACAGAGAATGATAAAGGAGGCTGAAATGTATGCGGAACAGGATAAAAAGAAATTAGAAGAAGCGCTGGCAAGAAATGAGGCTGACGCCACTCTCTATAATTCAAAGAAGTTTAAGGAACAGTTCAAGGATAAGCTCGTAAACGAAGACCTTGATAAAATTTCAAAAGCGGAAAATGAACTGCAAGAAGCTCTTAAAAAGAACGATGTTAACCTTATAAAAGAAAAAACTAATGCTTTAAAAGAAGTCCTAGGAACAATAAGCACAAGGTTTTATTCTTCAGCAGGAAGCTCTTCATCTGGGCAGCAGAACTACAGGGATGTTTCGGGTTCAGGCAGTTAAAAGTAAATGAGCGCTGAGAGAAAAAAGAAGGATTATTACGAAATTCTTGGTGTATCTAGAAATGCAACTCAAGAAGAGATAAAAGAAGCTTACAGAAAGCTTGCTTTAAAATACCATCCTGATGTTAACAAATCAAAAGAAGCAGAAGAAAAGTTCAAAGAAATTACTGAAGCTTACGCCGTATTATCTGATCCGGAAAAAAGGAGACAATACGATATGTATGGCGAAGAAGGAATTTATTCTCAGTATACACAGGAAGACATATTTAGGGGGGTTGATTTTGAAGACCTTTTCAAAGATTTTGGGTTTGATTTCTCTGAAATTTTTAGACAGTTCTTTGGTAATTTTTCTGGCGGTTATTCTCTTGATATAGAACAGGACATCGATGTTTCGCTTCAGGATCTTTACACGGGTGGAAAGAAGCAGATAACAGTAAGCAGGTATGAGTCTTGCAAAGCTTGTAATGGTACCGGCGTTGAGAAAGGTAGCAGATGGATAACGTGTCCTGTGTGTAAGGGTAGCGGACAGATAAGGTCGTATAGAAGAACTCCTTTTGGTACTATGGTAACAGTTACAACGTGCCAAAGATGTATGGGGGCCGGCAGAATACCCGAGAGAGTCTGTAAAGTATGCAACGGCACAGGAAGAATTCTTAACACGGCTAAAATTGAGGTAAACATACCGCTTGACGTTCAGGATGGCGAAAGGCTCAGGTTAAAAGGTCAAGGTCATTACCTTAACGGCCAAAAAGGTGACCTTTACCTGAACGTTCATTTAATACCGGATCTAAGGTTTAAAAAGGATGGTTATGATCTTTATTCAGAGCTCGAAGTAGATTATCTGGACGCAATACTAGGGGCTACTACAAAATTCCTTAACATCGATGGAGAAGAAATAAAAATTGAAATCCCAAGATTGACCCAGAACGGGGACACTATAAGAATAAAGGGAAAGGGTTTTCCTAAACCTTACTTTGGAAGGGGAGATCTAATATTAAAGGTTAAGGTCAAACTGCCATCGAAGCTAAGCGAAGAGGAAAAAGCTTTACTCGAAAAACTTCGTGAAGTGAACAGACAGCATTTGCAAAACTGATGAATTATGATAGAGTCAAACATTAATGATCAGAAGAAAAGTTCTGAGCTAGGCCTCGTAGGTACATCGTACAAGTTCAGCAGTATAGAATTTAGAGAATCGCTCATGGAAAATTTTGATGATTTTGTAAGCGATTTTGAAGGTTGCGATGAAAAATTTGTGCTTATCACATGTAATAGGATTGAGGTTTACTTTATATCAGAAAACACATCAAACATACTTGAAAAGTATGCTAAAGATAGCAGGTATTATACGGCTAAAGGAAATGATGTTGTAAAACACCTTTTATTAGTAAGCTTAGGACTTGATTCTTTTCTTCCTGGTGAAGAGAGCATCTATTATCAGATAAAGAACAGCTTTATAAAATCTTTGAAAAACGGCGAAGTTAAATCTTCCTTAAAGTGCATAATAAACAGAACTTTAAGCGTAAGCAAAAAATTAAGAAAGGCTGGGTTAATAACGTCAAAGAAAGAAATAGCTTCAGAAATAGCTAAAAAGGCTGTTGATTATTTAAACCAGCAAAGCTTTAATGCAGTTATAATAGGTTCTGGCAGAACTGCAAAAACAATATATGAATATTTAAAAAATTATAACAAATCAATATCTATAGTGACTTCAAGAAAGCTGTATAACGCTGAGTTTCCTGGCGCTAGGGTTTATTCTTATCAAGAGCTGAGGGAAGCCTTTGAGGGTTCTGACATAATATTTTCTGCAACCACTACAGCTCCTAAAGATTATATTATTGATGAAGATTTTATAAAAGGGTTGCAAAACAAGCCCAAACTTGTGGTCGATCTTGGAGTGCCTAGAAACATAAATCCAAACGTCAAAAACATGGGCATTACTTACTGGGATATGGAAGAAATTTACAAGATTACAAAAAATGATAACATAGCTCCTGAATACCTTGATTCTATGTTAAAGCAAGAATCGGATTCAATTTACTTTGCGGCTTATTATAAAAAGATTAGGCCCGAGATAAAAAACATCATGAAAAGAGCTTATCATATAATAAACGAAGAAGCCCTTATAGCTGAAAAACATCTTAAAGATAACGAGTATGATACTGATTATGTTTTAAAAAAGATGGCAGAAAGAACGGTAAAAAAACTTCTTGGCCCAATTCTTAGTAACCCGAAAAATGAAGACGATCTTAAGTCAAAAATAAATGTCTTAGAAGCTCTTGGTGCTAAAAATGAAAAAGATAGTGATAGCCACAAGGCCTAGCAAGCTTGCGCTAATACAGGCTGAAATTATAGCAAAAAAATTGGAGAATTATGGTTTTCAGTTTGAAATTTTAAAAATCGTCACAGAAGGCGATGAAGGAAAATACGACATAAACAGGAAGAGCGCTTTTACGCAGAGGCTTGAAAATGCGGTGATTGCTGGAAAAGCTGACCTAGCTGTGCACAGCATGAAGGATCTGCCCAGCGAAAGGGACAAAAGATTAGGCGTGCTATATCCTGTGGAAGACGATCCCGCTGATTGCCTTGTATCAAAAGAGGAGCTTGATCTTTTTGAATTGCCAAAAGGAAGCAAAATCGGAACCAGCAGCTTAAGAAGAAAAGCATTGATATCCCTTTACAGGCCTGATCTAAATGTTATCGACTTAAGGGGGAATGTGGACACTAGGTTAAAACGATTGGAAGAAGGAAAATTTGACGCTTTAACGCTAAGCTGTGCAGCGATGAAAAGGCTAGGTTTAGAAACATATAAAATGAAAAGGCTAGATCCAAGGTATTTTTTACCGGCACCGGGACAGGGAATAATAGCGGTTGAATATAATAAAGAAAACGATAAAATAAAGGAGTTAGAAGAATTTTTGTATAACGAAAGAACCAATTTAAGGGCAAACATAGAAGCGGAGTTTAACGAACTCATGCAAGGCGGATGTCATTTTCCAGCTGGCATATATACTGAGATTAACGAAGAAAACGTTTCGCTCAAAGGATACTTTTCTGATGGTTCAAAACATATTTTTGCAACGGTCATAACTGACAAAAAAAATTATAAGCAGGGACTAATGCAGCTTGTAGCAAAGCTGAAAGGCATACAATAAAGATAACAAGAACCAGCTTCTTCTATAGCGAGTAGGAGGACAGTTAAAGCTATTAGGATAAAAACACGAAAAATTTTTAAGCAAAACAGTATTATTGCCCAAATAGTGGGGACGTCGTCTAAAAGGCAGGACGGCAGGCTCCAGAATAAAAAGTCTAATTGAGCCGCGTTTTATGCGGCTCCGCATTTAACTTTAAATTCTGGAGCGTGGAGAGACCTGCTGGTTGTGGGTTCAAGTCCCACCGTCCCCACTTTTAAAAAAATTTTAAAAATAAATCGTTGGGCAAAGGTTTCAGTTAAAACTTAGTAAGCTAAATTTATAGAATAGTTTTTATAAATCCAATTATAAATAATATTATGCCTAGAGATGAACCAGAAAGAAGGAGAGGACCTAAGGATTTTTGGGACTATTTTAAAGAAATAGATGAGATGTTTGATAAACTTTTTGAATCAATAGAAGAAGGTGAATTCCAGGGACCGTTTTATTATGGGATATCTTGGTCCATAGGAGAGGATGGAAGGCCCATCATTAGAGAGTTTGGCAACATCGAGCCTGCCGCAAAGGGTGTCAAAAGAAGCGAGGTTGTTAAACCATTTTATGATGTAATGGTTGATCCAAACACAAACAAAGTAAACGTGATAATTGAATTACCCGGAGCTCAGAAAGAAAAGATAGACCTTGAAGCAACAGAAAGGAGTGTGCATGTTTATGCTGAAGGCATAAACAAAAAGTATGAAGCAGATATACCATTAGACGTGGAAATTAATCCCGATTCGGCAAAAGCAACGTTTGTAAACGGAATTTTACAGGTATCTTTCGAGCCAAAAACTCCAATATCTCAAAAAGGCAAGAAAATTAACATTGAGTAAATTTTGTAATTATTTTTAGACAATAAAGAATATATGCACAAATAGAAATTTATTTTTCATGGAAGACTTAAATTCTAAAATTTTTGAAAATGACTTTTTTCAGATTTACGAGCTTCTTAGTAACTTTGTAGAAACAGTTCGAACTGGAGTAATGGATTCAAGATTAATGATGAGTACTTATAACCTTTTATCAAAGTATGAAAATACCCTTACAGAAAATGATTTGGTAAGCGCATGGCGATTGTGCAGAGCAAAGTTACAAGGAATAACGACAACAGAAGAAGAGAGTGTAAGCAATAACGCTATAGAATTATCTAACCTTTTGATTTTGATAGACTTCTTAAGGAACTTCTTTTATAACCTAACTTTCTGATAGTAAAATTTAATTTGCTGTCCATTTAAAAATCCGTGTGCTAAAAGATAAAGGCAAATTAGAAGACGTGTTTAAAGCTTACGACATTAGAGGTTTGTACGAAGTTCAGATAGACAAGGATTTTACAAGAAAGCTAGCTTTATCATTAACATATTTTTTTGGTTTAAAACAGTTAAAACTAGCGACTGCTTATGATGTAAGAGATAGCAGTAGGATTCTTTATAACATCCTTAACGAGGAATTCATAAGAGAAGGACATGAAGTTCATGCGCTGGGTTTGGTTCCAACGCCTGTATTTTATAATTATATAGCAAGGCATAACATGAACGGAGGCGTCATGGTAACAGCCAGTCATAACCCGCCTGAATGGGTAGGGTTCAAGCTTTGCAAAGAAAACGCTGAAATTATAGGGGAAGGCAGCGGCATGGAATTTGTTAAAAATAAATTTTTTGAGGAAATAAAGTTCGTCAAAGTTGGTGAAGGTAAGCTTGTACATACAAACGCTGAAGACGACTACATAAGCTTCTTAAACCTGAACGTAAGGCCTCCGTTAAGTCATAAACTCTGCATAGACATAGGAAACGGCAGCACTTACAGTATCGTGCCGAAAATATGCAATTCCTATAAAATGGAATGTATGCTGCTATTTCCAGAGCCCGATGGAAGATTTCCAAACAGATCAAGCGAGCCTACTGACGAATCTTTAGTTAAATTAAAAGAGATAGTAAAAACTAAATCGTGTCCAGGAGCTGCGTTTGACGGCGATGGGGACAGGCTTGTTATGGTTGATGAGGATGGAAACGTAGTACGCGGGGACGTTCTGTTCGCATTGATAGCTAAAGGATACGAAAAAAGCCAAAACAAAAAAGCGATAATAGAGGTTAATTTTTCTGAAACTATAGAAAAATTCCTCAAGGATTTAGGTTTTGAAGTTTTTGTAAGCAGGGTAGGGCACTCTTTTATAACTAAAGAAATGATAGAAAAAAACGCTTTGATTGGCGGAGAAATAAGCGGTCATTACTACTTTAAAGAAACTTTTGGTGCTGACGATTCAATCTACGCTTTCATAAAGGTTCTTGAAACTTTAAAGAAATTAAATTTATCAATAAAAGATTTTGTAAAAGGGCTCAATCTTCCTCCTTCTTCTGAAGTTATAGCTTTAGCTGTGCCAGATGAATCTAAAGATCTTATAATGAGCAAGCTAAAAGCTTATTATGAAAATCAATCCAAAAGGATCATAACTATAGATGGAATAAAGGCCTATTTTGATGATGGGTGGGTTTTGATCAGAAAGTCTAACACAATGCCTCAGATAAAGATAAAAGCAGAAGGAATTGGATATAAAAGGTTGCTTGATCAGGCTGTTAAACTAGTTAACGAGTTTTCCAAATCCTAGGATAAGTATCCTGCTTCATGATTACCCTATCAACGTTCACAATTATACCCTTTTGCATTGTTTCCATTTCTTTATAGCTCACTAAGGTTTTTCCTATGGCCACAATTTCACCCTTTACAGAATAAAGTGCAACCCATTCATTAGCTTCTATGGTCGGGTCAACCCTTGATACTCCTGGCAAAGCGAGGGGTGCGCCATTACATATAGAACCTATTGCAGAATTCTTTACCACGATCGGTTTAAGGTGTCTTAGAGAAACCTCCACAGGCTTCACGACATTTCTTAATTTTGTTTCATCATTATTTTCTCTGTAGGCCTTAGAAGCTTCCCAGACATCTTGAAGTTTTACAAAACCATCGCTTTCAGTATAATCTGCTACTCGCGTTCTCCTAAGGTCAACCATGGTAGCGCCAACCTTCAGCAATTCACCTATATCGTATATAATTTTTCTTATGTATGTCCCAGATTCTACGAGCAGTCTTATTAGGTAAAACCTCTCATCGTTTTCTAAAATTTCTATATTGTATACCTTTCTTACCCTTATGTTTCTTTTTACAGAAGATCTTACAGGTGGTCTCTGATATATCATACCTTTAAACATGTTTATAGCTTGAACAACCTTTTCAGCTGGCAAATTCTCATGAAGCTTCATGACAGCTATGTACTCCTTAGGACCTAGTAACAGCGCACTCAGCGCTTTTGTGGCTGAGTTTATGGCTATAGGCAAAAGACCGCTGACGCTAGGATCAAGAGTTCCGCTATGCCCTGCTTTTTTAGCTTCTAGCATCCTTTTAACCCAGCTTACAACTTCAAAGCTGGAATACCCGGGAGGTTTATCAAGAGGTACAAAGCCGTACTCGAGGTATAGCTCTATGTTTCTTTCTTCGGGGGAAACGCCGTATTTATCGCTCGGAAGTTCATCATAAAAAGGTTCAGTTTTTTCTTTTAGCCATTCCGCTATGGTTTTCATTTGCTATTTCTTGTATCTATTTTATATTCTCTATAATATATAATAAGGAGCTCGCTTATCGCATCCGGTTTTACAAATTCAGTATCAATAACCAGGTTAAAAACGCTGTAATCTTTATCAAGCTCAATTCCATAAAGTTTTTTATAATGAACAAAATTTTCATTGTCTCTATCTTTTACCACTTCTAAGGCTTTTTCAAAAGGTATGTGGTCTCTTTCAGAAATCCTTTTAGCCCTAGTTTTTTGGCTGGCTTTAAGCCAGACCTTTACATGAAAATTTTCCACAAGCCATGGCAAAGTCCAACTTGTAATAACCATTTCTTTTGTGTTAATTAACTCCTTTAGAAATTCGTCTACTTTTTTGTCAAAACTTGAATCGTGTTCCCTTAGTTTTAAAAACGATTTTCCCTCTTCTGTGTCCCAAAAATCGTTTCTGTCAGTTCCTTTGTAACCAAGCTTTGCTGCATAATCTTTAAGGATATCACCGCCTATTTTTAATTCGAGGTTGAGCTTTTTTGCAACAATTTCGGCAACTGTGCTTTTGCCGACCCCTGCCATTCCAGATATTATGACACTAACCATATTAGTAGTTGGTTTTTAATTTTAAAAAGTTTATCAAAATTAGGATTAAAAAACTCAGAATCAATCTACATCTACTTAAGCTACCCTTCAACTGAAGGACTTTTTAACGCGTCTATGTTCAGGTTTTTACATTTAAAATTGCGCAGCTTTCAAGAATGATCTCCTTGTCGACTTTTAAGTAAATCTTTTTCTGTTGTTACAAATGTTATTCATAGGATAACATAAAAGGTAATCTCAAAAATATAAACCTAAACAAATACGCCGCCGGTCGGACTCGAACCGACGACCTGCCGGTTAACAGCCGGCCGCTCTACCAAACTGAGCTACGGCGGCTCATAAATCCAGATAACGCTTTAGTATAAAAACTTTAACTCAAAAATATATTTTTAATTTTTAAGCATATTCTGTATAGTTATCCCAAAATTATTGCATACACTTAAAGTTATTTGAGCAGTTAAGAAATACAGGATGAGAAGACAGATTGGATAATAAAAGCAAAGGTTAATGGCAAGTTTACCAATAAAGAGATAGCAGATGCGCAGGGTATATCAATTAGCAGAGTGCAACAGCTTTATAGAGAGAACAAAAGTACAGGGGTTATTCATGTTCAGAAAAAGGCATAATATTTGCTTAAGTTAAACAGAAAATCATTAGGCTTTACAAATGTATAGAGCCTATGCGAACTATATAGCAAAATTCTCAGAGCTAAAGGATTACACATCAGAAATGAAAAGATCGCGAAGGCTTTGGAAAGTTCCTTATAAAGGGGAAGATTGATAGTTGGCAGGTAATCACCCTTAGACAAACGAAAAAGTTAAGTTATTGAAATATTTTATAAAAAAGTAAAGTTATTCAATTCTATTGATGGACTCACGAATTAGTATAACTTTATAATTTCACGCGAAGCATTTGACATAAAAAGGCTTGAAACCCCAGCAGTTGTATTATCAAAGGCTGCTAAAAGGGAAGTTATAATTGACTCAACCTTACTGGAGAACATTAGATGGGTGAAATAATTTACAGATAAAACACTGTTTTTATTTAGATTCAAAAATTTTTAGTTGAGTATATGTTGCTTACCTTGATTTAATGCTTATGGATGAATACTATTGCCTTTGCGCGCTTGATGCTGTTAATGACATATTGACTGAAAAGTGGACGTTGCTTGTAGTTAATTCTATAGACAATAAATTAAGAGCCAGGTGTGCCCAGATCTATTGAGAACTTACTGGGATTTCCCTTGCTACTCTTGCCTCTGTTTTAAGGAATCTTGAGTCGAAGGGACTGATCACAAGGACTGTCTTTGCAGAAGTGCCACCTAGAGTTGAGTGTTCACTTACCAAAGATAGGGAAAGTTTGAGGATTTCGCTGTTGCCGCTCTTGAAGTGGGCCTCCGCGAGGGACGAATACTAAAAAATAGCACGACATTGCGGGCCTGAAAAGCTTCTAAAGGTACACTTCACTAATAAGTAGTTACTACAAAATCAAAAAAGGTTTATAAAAAAATTCTGTTAATGGTGATTTGTATGAAGTACCTTTTCGTGTGCGTTGAAAACGCAGCAAGAAGCCAGATGGCTGAGGCGTTTGCAAGAGAAATGGGAATTGAAGCTGCAAGCGCCGGCACATTGCCTTCTAAGAGCATAAATCCAGATGTAATTAAAGTAATGCAAGAAATAGGAATTGATATGAGTGGCTACAAGCCCAAGCTCCTTACAATGGAAATGATTGAGCGTGCTGATGTAGTGGTCACAATGGGGTGCTCCATAGAGGGCGTTTGCCCTGCACCAATGCTCAGGAAGATGAAGAAAAAGTTGATTGAATGGAATATAGAAGATCCAAAAGGAAAACCTATAGAAGAGGTACGCAGGATACGTGATGAGATAAAGGAAAAAATCATTTCTTTGGTAAAATCAAAATGAATTTTATGTTTCTGATTTCATTCATAAATTTTTTTAATTACGCTAATTTTAGTTATAGCTAAACCAAAAAGCATAAGCTATACCGTAGTGCTAAAATAAAAGCTTTGTGTGAGAAGCCTATTTAGATTTAACGTTTGTTTGTGCTCTAACTGAATTGATATAGGGATTGCGCTCAAATTCCCGGCTGTTTAGCTCGATGTAAACACCTCCGACCATAAAAAAGCATGATATATAGCCCATGCTCCGTTGACAACAACCGCTTCCTTTATTATAATTGAGGCCGGGCTTAAAACCCAGTTAATACCTAGTACAATGGAAATACAGAGAAAGGAATATTAAATGAAACACAAGAACCCAGGCTGAGCCTCCAGCTCTCCTCTTTGGTGTAACCTTTAACAGCACCTTCCTTCTCATTATTCAGACAAAGAATGACGCTGTCACTGGCATACTTCAAGGTATTCAATAATTTAGTGATAAAGATAATCCTTAAGGCCATATTCTTGAGGCCTAATTATTGCTATGATCTCAGGGTCTTGCGTCTATTCTCCTCCTCCAAGGAAGGCCAGTTTAACCCCGTTTTCTTTTAGTATTTTAAGCATTTCATCAAAGTTGACGTACCTGTGCTCAATTCTGTTTAAAGTGTTAATTGTGACTTTAATAAAAGTACACCAACTGCAAATGTTTCTTATACAGTAAGAACATCTCCAATCGCACACGTCAAACATCAAATACGCACTGCCATCTTCAAACTAAACTATATGGTATATTGTGCTCATTAACCTGTATGGTTTATGCTTTTCATTAATATTAATTTTTTAGACAAATTCAAATTAACAAATACCTAAAGCATAGATGCGTTTGCAGAATGCCAAAATTTTATAGAATAAGGAACTGGTTAAAAGGCTCAGGTCCTTCAATAACTACATATTAACGTAGAAATTGGTTTAGCATGATTATCAAATTAAAAGGTGTCTAAATTGATTAAGCTAATTTTGTTGATTGCATAAAGAAAACAGGTTATGAGCTAAACAGCACCACTGCTGTATCATAACGTTTTAATATGAATAAATTTAATAATAATACAAATGATTAGCAAAATAATAATTGGTTATGATGGTTCGGATCACGCAAAGGCTGCTGTAGAATTTTTAAAATCGCTTGAAGAATTTACAAAGGCTGAGCTTCATGTTGTAACTGTAATCGATTTTGCCCAACTGTATTCTTACGGAGTTGATATTCCTCAGTCTGTTTATGAAGGCATCAAAAAACATAACGAGGATATGCTCAAAGATATAGTAAATCATATAAAAGAGGCTGGGGGAAAAGCAATTGGCGTTATACTAGAAGGATCACCTGCTGATGCAATACTAGATTATGCTCAGAAAATTAATGCAGACATGATAGTAGTCGGATCGCGTGGGTTGTCAACGTTCAAGGGTCTTTTACTGGGTTCTGTTTCTGCAAAGCTGATAAGAGAAAGCAAAATACCGGTTTTAGTCGTAAAAAAGCAGCAGAAATAAAAAATGGATAACGCTGAAGGAAAAAGAAGGTATTTTTTGATCGTTGATAACATAGAGCTGGGCTATTGTGAGCTAGATGAATATTCATTAAACAGAATCATAAAAGCTGGGTATGGGCAGGTAGCTGATCAAAAACTTTTGCTTAACAAATATGAAACTTTTTATATGCTTCAGGAAAATCAGTTACAAATTTTTGATAAAAAAGGAGATTCTTTAAACGCAGAAAAATACTATCAAACATACAAAACAACGTTAAATCTAAATCTGGAAAAGCTTTTGGTGTACGGGGAGCTCAGGCAAAAAGGGTATCGGATCAATGAGATTCAAACAAACATCTTTGATTTAATTGCAGATGACGGTTCATCAAGGTCGTATTATATTAAGATACTCCCAGAAGGCGGCAACTATAAAATAGAGGATTTAAACAATCTGATAAAGATTTCTATAAGGCATAAAAAGGAACCGATAATAGCTATTGTTGAAAGAAATGGAGAAGTAATATTTTATAAGCTCTTTCAGTTAAGTGAAGGTAATATTGAAAGAAGTAATTAACATTATACGACTGCCTAACTGTATTTTAAGCGGGTTTGGAGTTATAATCGGCGCAGTTTTAGAAAACTATTATAATTTACAGGTTTTGTTTTTAGGATTCCTTGTAGGTTTTTTTATAACGGCTTATTCTATGATAATAAACGATTATTACGATATAGAAATTGACAGAATAAACGCACCTCACAGGCCTCTTGTCTCAGGTAAAATAAATATAAAAACGGCATTGGCTCTGGCTGTCGTTTTATTGATTTCTGGCCTTTCAATATCTGCATTGTTAAACGCGTTATCATTTGCTATAGCGGCTTTATTTGCTGTTATTTCCTACCTTTATAGCTGGAAGTTCAAAAGATCTGGTTTGATAGGAAATTTTCTCGTAGCGTCATCTATGGCTATACCTTTCGTTTACGGATCAATAATATCTATGAATTTTGGCCCTATTCCCTTCATACTTGCTGGCGTAGCTTTTTTTGCCGGCACAAGCAGAGAAATAATAAAAGGAATAAGTGATGTAGAAGGCGACATGAAAAAGGGCGTAAGGACATTAACCATAACTCAAGGCGCAAAAAAGGCTTCAATTTACGCTTTTATTTTTATGATTGTTGCGGTAATACTTTCTTTTTTTCCATTAGTATATTTTAGGTTCTGGTATGTTTATCTGACATTGATACTTATCATTGATGTTTATATGATTAAATATACTTACGGGCTTGTTAAGAATCCAGACGGCAATAAAGCTATATATGTAAAGAACAGAATATTGTTGTTGATGTTTGGAGCTTTGGTTGTATTTTTCGTTAGCGGGGTATTGAGTTATGCTTTCTGAAAAATACAGACCAAAATCAATTTTTTATATGATAGGGAACGAAGAAGGCAGAAAGAGGATAATATTATGGTTAAAAAACTGGAAAAAAGGATCTAAACCGCTCCTCATAGTAGGTCCTCCCGGAACAGGAAAAACAACTTCGATAAAGGCTCTCGGCAACGACTTTAACCTTTTCGTCTTAGAGCTCAATGCGAGCGATATAAGAACAAAGGAAAAATTAGAGGCAACGCTTAAAAACGTTGAACCCGTTAACCTTTTTGGACAAAGGGTTATAGTTTTTCTGGATGAAATAGATGGGATGTATTCAAAAGGGGACGCAGGCGGGATAAATTTTTTGCAGGAGTGGATTCCGAACGCTAACGTCCCAGTAATAATGGCTGCTAACGAGATGAAAGATTTCATGAAAGATCTCGCTAAAATGTCAGAGATCATAGAATGGAAAAAGGTGCCAAGCAGAGAAGTATTTCTCTGGCTTAAGAACATAGCGGAAAAAGAAAATCTTAAAGTGAACGATGAACAGATTAAAAACATAATCTACGAATCGTCAGGTGATATAAGGTATGCAGTAAATCAGCTTCAGGTAGCTCAGGAAAGCATCGTTTTTAAAGACGTAAAATATTCTGCAGAGGATGCAATAAAGAACGCTATGTATGCTAAAAACTTTCTTGATGCATACCATTATATATCTAACTGGCAGGACGATCCAGATACAAAACTGACAGCGGTGGCAGCAACCATATTTTATAATCAGCCTTTGGATTTGGACGTTAGGGCCAGATGGATTTCGGAAGCTGACCTGCTACTTCGGAGAATAAAGAAATTTCAAGAATGGAGGCTGCTTAGGTACTTTAACGTTTTTCTCACTATTGCAGTTTATAACGCTAGAGGTAACTATAACCAGTATCTTATACCATTCCCCGTGATTCAGGAAAATTATAAAAGGCCTATTTATAATGGGCTGCTGGAAGCCCTAAAGAAGGATCTGCACTTTAACATAGGATTTATAGCATCAGACATTGTTCCTTTATATGAATTTCTTGTTAAGATGAAAAAGATAAAAGATGAAAATATCGAAAAAGTTCTAGCAGGCAAAGGTTCTTAAAGCTGGAAAGCTTTTAAACAGAAAAATAAACGATACGGTTATGAGCTTTAACCTTCTACGCAGCTTTAAGCTTGCATTAAACAGTCGTGCAAGCATAGCGTTCATTAAAAAAGAACAGCGGTTTTTGGTCGATAAAAAAATTAACGGGTGCGATTGTGAAAAAACCGTCATAAAAGTCGACTTATCTGGTAAGACCATATTTCTGGACCTTGATGATACAATATTACATAATGATTTTGCCGAAGAGATATTTCCAGAATATTTTGATGGAACAGACGCTTTTAACATTAAGCTTAGCATTTTAAAGCAACATTACCAAAGGCTTTCTGATTTTTCACCTGAAGCTTTTGATTGGGAAGATATGTCATTTAGAGCCTCTAAATCTGAAAGGTTTCCAGAGCTTTATTCCCTTCAAGAAAAATACTATGTTTGGCCCTTTGTATATAAAATAAGAGGCGCAAGTTTGCTTTTAAAAACTCTAAAAAGGTTAGGTTGTAAAATATATGCTTACACAAACGGTTATTCAAAGTACCAGAAAAGACTGTTACAAAAACTTGATATGGAAGAATTTTTTGAAGGTATAATTTCACCTGATATAATGGGAGTCTCAAAAGTAGATTTTTTTAAAAACCTTAAGATAGAAATGAAAGAACTCGTAGTAGTTGGCGATGACTATTTTTATGATGTTGAAGTACCTTCTTCATATGGGGTTCTCACTATTTGGGTTTATAAGTACAAAAAGGGGCCCGTTGGTTCTCCCATTACGTTTCCTGATTACTCATTTTATGATTTAACTTCATTTTTAAATGCCTTGAAAAGTTAATCGGAAAGATTAAATATAAAGCAAAGTGTAATATGTAAAAATGTACAGCGCAAAGTTTAATTTGTCTGATTTTATCTCAAAGCTTCCAAAGGCTGAGCTTCACCTGCACCTTGAAGGAACTCTTGAGCCTGAGATGATGCTGGAGAAGGCTAAGAAAAACGGTGTAAAGCTCCCTTATAAGAGCATAGAAGACGTAAAAAACGCGTATAAGTTTAAGGATCTTCAGTCTTTCCTTGACCTTTATTACCTAGGAGTTAGCTCGCTTGTAGATGAGCAGGACTTCTATGATCTAGCTTATGCATATTTTAAAAAAGCAGCTTCT
>Ga0081473_131659_pt1 | contig 148927 bp, 165 predicted proteins | sample CisSprmetagenome_FD_70977 | JGI IMG/M metagenome (GOLD analysis project Ga0081473, IMG submission 70977) | Hypoxic/sulfidic aquatic microbial communities from Cistern Spring, Yellowstone National Park, USA v2 (version 2) | ecosystem: Environmental > Aquatic > Thermal springs > Hot (42-90C) >...
GTGGAGAGGAGTGGGAGGGCTGTGGTAAGTAGGGGGATTTCGAAGAGTGGTAATAAGTACTTGCGTAGCTTGTTCTACTTTTTAGCAATGAGGAGTTATTCTAGGAATCCAACCTTACTGAAGTTTTATGAGACACACAAGGATAGGTTGAAAGGTAGGAAGTTGTATGTTGCTTTGGCTAGGAAGTTGGCAAGGGTTGTTTGGAGTGTTTGGTATAATAATAAGCCTTATGAGCCTAAATAGGTAAGCCCTCTCCCGAATCGTCACGTGGGTCCTTTCAACCCACGTGGCAACGTTAGCTAATACTATGCTTGAAGTTTGAGCGAAAGATTTATTACTGAACGCCACTGTTCTCCCATCCACACTTTTCTCACTCCCATCGTCGTGAGCAGTGACCGTCATCAGTTGGGAGATCATCAGTAACATTATTTGTAACACTATATAAACGTAATAAACGTAACTTGTCAAAACGATATTTAAGAAGTAATTAAAAATAACGAGTAGTTACGTAAAAATGTTACAGTTTAAAATAGTTATAATACGATAGTTATAATACGTAGGAAAACACCACATACACTTAGATATATCTTGATTCCTAAATCATTAATCTAGTACTATGAGGTATAATCCCAAATTAGATATAAATTTAGACTAAATATAGTGCTGTGACTTTTTAACTTAAGTACTTAAATAATATTACCTTGTTACAATAAATCAATGATAATACCTTTTGCCAAAGAACTTATTTACTTTTTTAGTCTAACCTAATTTGACATGAATAGAAGGTTATTATTGAGCGTCATACTACTAATACCAACACTTTTAATGCTTTTTTCACAAATACCACTCTCATTTGCACAGACGACGTCTAGTTATTCAACTGCCGGTATAACTGTATTACCGGGGACTCAGGTTAACCCACAAGGGATGAACCCACCGCAAATAGTTTTGCCTACTTCGACCGGAAGTGCGACTTACTCACTAATACTAATAAACAGTAGGGACTCCTCAGCACAAGTTCCGGTATACTTAGATTCCTCACTATATACCACTGTAACATTACAACCTTATTCGTACAAGGTGCTCAATCTGAACTTGAATACTGGCCTTCATGAAATTCAAGCTAACGGCGAAACTTTCTATGTAAATGTCACTCAAGTAAATAGTGCTATTAATGGAGATATGACATTAAACGGAAGTGCCAACGTTTATGTGTTCAACGCTCAACCGGGACATATCTATAAAGTATACTATAGTATGACTTCTACCTTGTCTTCCTTATCTCAAGTATATGCCTCCTTTGTGTCAAACCTAGCTAATAACTGGTACGGTGACGTTGTCTGCCAGGCTTCTCCATCTGGAACTACAGGTAGTGTTATCTTCGCTGTACCGCAGGATATAGCCCAAGGTCTTTACTACATCTATTTGTACCGCGGTTATGAGGGTTTTTCCAATAACGTTTCTTATCCTGCTGCGTATGTGTACGGGCTCATCATAGTCAACGTATCTTACGGGATTCCCACAACATTATCTACACCTTCATTGATTTCAGAGAACGGAGTAACATTAGAGGTTCAGAATGTCAGCGGATATACTTATTTACAAATCAACTATCCGTTCAACGAAGAGAATATGTATACGATCACTGTATATACTACGAGTGGTACTCAAACTTATACAATAACTAACACCAGCGGTGGAAGTTATTCCTTACCTGGAGCACCCTTTGGTAGTTATAATGCTGAGGTGTATGGTGTCAGCGTTCCTTGGGCTTTCTCTAACGGATCAATAACTCTGAAGTTACCGCAATTCTATAAAGCAATTATTCAGATAAAGTCCTCTCAAGGTACGGTGACATTAAGATACCCATCCACTCCTATATCTGTAGCTACCGTGAACCTTGAAGTCCTATCGACAAGTGGTGTTCCTATACCTGGTGCAAAAGTGACCTTGTATAACATTAGTAATAAACAGCCTATTAGTAGTTACACTACTAGTCCGCAAGGTTTAGTGTCTATTACTTTACCGCTAGGGACTAAAATTAACGCAACAGTAAGTGCTCCCGGCTATATCAGTAATTCTACCGTAATAGCCTTTAGCCAAAACGAGACTGTAAAGATATACCTAACTCCGATATATTTGAGCTTTAGCATAACTCAACTCTCTGAGAAACTCAATAACGGAACTACCGTACCTATAACTCCTTCATCTATACTAAGTATCTACGAGGGGGCTACTTTAAACTTAAGTTTTAAAATTATGACCAACAGTCCGTATAACGTTTCTGTAAATGCGACCCTAAACAATGTTGAGATCCCGGTTATTATGAAAAACGGTTTGTATACAATAACTTACAACTTCACAAATAACAATACCTATACCTTAGAGTTAGAGGCTAGCAGCAACGGGGCATCAAACACCACGGAGATAGAGATTAAGGTTATACCTATTAGTACGTCTTCACCTACTCCATCGACTTCTACGTCTTCAACTACAACGACTTCTACGTCTTCAACTACAACAACCACCTCACATTCTACTACAACAACCACCTCGACTACTAGCACTACTACACAATCTAATACCAACTCGACTACGACATCAACGAGCCCATCTGTTTCAGTCCCACCTACTTCAACTACGTCGTCCTCGTCCAACTTTATACCTATCTTGATAATCGTGGTAATAATAGTGATAGCAGCAGTAGTTGCAATAGTAATTCTAAGAAAATAAAAAGATTTTTTCCTTAAATTAAATATTATAAAACTATTATTATATAACTATTTTTCCTTCCTTCTTTCTTTTTCTTTTATTCATTTTAATTAAAGACAATAACGACAACAACAAAAAATTACTATTTTAGTTTAGTATATGTGGTAGTAGTTATATACTTCTTAACCTCTCTCTTATTTCTTTAGGATCTTTTAATATAGATATTATTAGAGTTATACCATCTTTCTCAGCTAAGAGAAGAGCTAAGGGATCTAATTTCACCGGTCTATGTAATACAATAATTGAGGGTTTTATAGGGGCGATCTTTAAGGCTATAAGGGGGGACCTCCCTGAACTCACGTTGGTGAACACTACCACTCTACCCAGCATGAAATTAAGGAGTTGATAAAACTCGAGACCTTTAAGGCTCGTTATAGCCCTTATACTGTCCGTAATAACCCAGCCGTAAACCTTTGTTTCCGGAATAAATGAATTTGGTATTATACCATCTAAGGCTGTGGCTATATCATCTACACCAACCGGTGATTGGAAATCGCCCATGTCGTCTATAAAGGGTAACATAAGTGCGTAACCTTTGATCAATTCGTTAATTACTCTGTACCCCCTTTCGGCATCTATATCTATGAGTCCCTTAACAAATTTCCTTAAAAAGTCTATACCAGGCTTCCTTCTTCCTCTTTCATAATCGGCTATAACTGATTGGGATATCCCCATATACCTGGCTAGTTCCCCTTGAGAGATGTTAAAAGCCTCCCTCCACTTTCTCATGGACGCGCCAGGGGATTCACTCCAGCTTATATCCCCGGCGATCCTTTTTGCAAGTGTTTCAATTAGATAATCCATAGTAAAAGCTATAAGTGAAGAGGAAATATTCTTATTGGGCCCGTGGTCTAGCTTGGACTAGGATGCGGCGTTCGGGTCGCCGTGGTCCCGGGTTCAAGTCCCGGCGGGCCCAGAACCTTATATATTGTGATTTTAGGGGTGCTGACTTTTTAATTACTTAAAGCGTAATTTATAGTAGAAGTGGGCCGGTAGCTCAGCCTGGAAGAGTGCTCGGCTCGCAACCGAGAGGTCCCGGGTTCAAATCCCGGCCGGTCCACATCATACTAATATCTCAAGGAACCCATTTCACAATTACTGTGAACAAATTAGGGTAAAATAAGTATATGTTAAATAAACATGGTATGCCAGACGCCTTTACGTTTTACCTTTATCACAATTTCCTGAGGAAAAACTTAAATCCACTAACTAAATGTTACAAGTTAAAGTGGGCCGGTAGCTCAGCCTGGAAGAGTGCTCGGCTTGCAACCGAGAGGTCCCGGGTTCAAATCCCGGCCGGTCCACTCCGTAGGTCCCTTGACCCCCACGAATTAAACTAGCTATCAAAATCCGTTTGCCTGAAAATTACCATCTCAGTATGCAATCATTACTTTAGACCTCATGAATAAATTGACATAAAAATAAGTTAAAACACCCTTGTATAGATTGCTCATGCTGTAATTATTTCACTTTATGGTTTTTCACATTAGATGTAAGCAGAAAAGAGGTATAAAATCCGTTTAATTATGTCACAAAACCGTAGATTATGAAAAGTAATCGATCACGTACTACCTTTTCCCTCTCCGCTGGTTAAAAGTAATATAGCCTGCGCTATATCACCGTTAGTCTTTTGTAACGCTTGTCTAACTTCAGCTTCACTCTTACCCGTCTGTTCCATCACAAATTTCACGTCCTCGTCCCTGATTTCTATTTTCTGTTCCTTAACTTGTTCCTTAGCACTTCCTATGACTGTATATATCTCCTGCCCTTGTTGTGTCATTTTAAGAACTGACGGGTTTTCAATTACCAATGTTTTATCTTGTAGCTCAATAATTACTCTCACGGCGTCTATTTGTTCTGTCTTTATCCCTAACATTCTCTCTAAGTTTTTGAATTGATTAGGTTTTACTTTCACATATAAACTTCAGTAAAACAAACTTAATAGCTTGGCGGTTAAAGATTAATGCATAATGAGTAACTATACGATAAAAATACTTGGTGGAGGAAAAGAAGTAGGAAGGGCTGCTATTGAAATCGATAGAGGAGATTCTGCAATTGTTTTAGACTACGGCGTTAACTTTGACCCAAACGACAACCCTAACCTACCTTTACAAGACACTCCAAGTAAGATAAAGGGTTTCATAGTCTCTCACTCCCATTTAGACCACGTAGGAGCTTTGCCTTTGTATCAGATTTCTGGAAATTATCCCGTTTATGGCACTAGGATAACCAGGTTGATAACAGAAATTATGTTGAAGGACTTTCTGAAGCTTTCAGGGGCTAAACTTCCCTTTGAATGGGTAGAAGTAAAGAGGACTATGGATAACTTCATGAGCGTAGACTACTATAAGGAGTTCGAAGTCGATTCTTTTAAAGTAGAACTCGGAAATGCGGGACACATTCCAGGCAGTGCTATAATTAAGGTTAAGACAGAAAAACAGACCATAGCCTACACGGGAGACATTAACTTGACTAACACCCATTTAGTAAGCCCGGCTGATCTGGAGTTTCTCAAAGACGTTAACGTATTGGTGATGGAGAGTACTTACGGTAGGTTCAATCACCCTGATAGAAAAGTCGTTGAGGAGGAGTTCTACGAAGCTACTAAGGAAGTCCTAGAGGAAGGTGGGACTGTCTTAGTTCCTGCTTTCAGCCTATCGAGAAGTCAAGAGATTCTATCAGTTTTGGCTGACAGAAAGATCGAGTATCCCGTGTTTTACGACGGCATGGTAAAAGAGATAACCGAGTTAATGATCCAGAACCCCGAATTCATAAACAACTACCCGGCGTTGAAGAGGGCTTATGACAATTTCAAATACGTCGAAGGTTGGGGGAGCAGGAACAAAGCATCAAGAGGAGAAGGCGTAATAGTTAGCAGCGCGGGGATGCTGAAAGGAGGCCCTGCAGTGTACTACTTTAAGAAGGTCGCAGATAACCCTAAAAACGGGGTGTTTCTAGTTAGCTATCAGGCGGAAAATACTCCAGGTAGAAGACTTCTGGAGACGGGCAAGTTCGATGAGTACTCGCCCATGTTAAAGGCGAGGTTTCAACTATTTGACTTTTCAAGCCACGCCGGGAAGGATCAGTTAAAGCAAATAATTAAGGCAGCAAGTAGTTTGGAAAAAGTCGTTTTAGTCCATGGCGATCCTTCGAGCTCCTCTAGGTTAGCAGAAGAGGTTAAGAGAGAGTTAGGAATATATGTGGAAATTGCCGAAAACGGTAAGGAGATTAAGCTATGATCCTTTTGTTAATCCACGCGTCTAAGTTCTCGTTTTCCGTTAAAGAAAAAGCCGTAAAGGAACCCGAAGAACCTAACTTAACATCTTTACAAAAGGACAACACTTTAGTGGTCTTTACAACAGTAGAAAAAGGGGATGACGATAAGACCGTAGAAAAGGCTGTTAACGAAGTAGTTAGAGTATTGAATGACGTTAAGGCTAGCTCTGTAGTCATATATCCTTATGCTCACCTTTCCGATAACCTGGAGAAACCCACATTAGCCGTCCAAGTCCTGAAGGACTTTGAAGAGAAATTGTCGAAAGCAGTTAGCGTTGAAGTCTGTAGAACTCCTTTCGGCTGGTATAAGCAATTTATGATAGACTGTTACGGTCACCCCTTAAGCGAACTTTCGAAGAGGATAAGGGCTGATGAGACTAATTATCAGAAGAGTGAGGAGCTTAAGATTTGCGAGAAGTTCGGCTTCCCTAATTCTCCTCATGCATCTTTCATGAGAAGGGCTGTGGTAGAATATATAAAACAACAAGTTAAACCTGATTCCGTAATAGAAGGTGAGGGAGAACCGGAAAATGGAGAAGTGGTTATATCTTATAGCATTCCCTCGGGGAGAAGGTTGCCTTGTGTAAATGAAGAGCCCTTAATTAGGGTTAAAGTGAAAGGGGATTTAGACGGTATTCCTGAGTCCTTCTCCGATTCTAAAAACACCTACGTTATAAAGACTAAGACGGACAAGAGTCACGCAATAAACGTAAACATTCTCACTTACTATTATCTATTAACTGCCTCCAGAGATAATCCTCCTACTCTACCTCTTTGGCTTTCCCCCATTCAGGTTAGGATAATCCCCGTAAAGAAAGATTTCATAGAAGATGCAATAAAAATAGCTACACAGATGAAGGTAAGAGTGGATGTAGATGACTTAGATGAAGGTCTCGGTACTAAAATAGCGAGAGCAGGTAAGGAGTGGATCCCCTACCTAGTCCTTCTCGGAGAAAGAGAAGTCAAGACCGGTTCCCTAACGGTTAAAGTGAGAAAGGGGAATGAACAGAGAAGCTACTCCTTGGAGGAACTACAAAAGGAGATTATAGCACAAGACCAACTACTTCTACCCTCTTTCCTACCCCTTACTTTAAGTAAAAGGAACAAAAGATACATTACTCTACAGTAACTGTTTTAGCCAAATTCCTGGGCTTATCGGGATCCAGACCTTTACTAACAGCTGCATAATAGGCTATCAACTGAATTACGGGGGATATGGATAACACGGGGAACTTAGAGTTAAGGAATATTTCAAGGTCTGCCTCCCCTACTTTTCTATTGGCACTGATCACGTAAATTTTCCCTCCTCTAGCCTTCATCTCCATAACGTTGTTTTTCAGTAATTCAGGCATTTCGCCGTCGTTTATAAACACTACTGGGAACCCGTTCTCTACCAAGGAAATAGGTCCATGTTTACTCTCCCCAGCTGGGTACGATTCAGCGTGGACGTAAGATACCTCTTTAATTTTTAATGCTCCTTCCATAGCTAGCGGTAGTGAAAGACCCCTCCCCAAATAGTATATGTTCTGTTTCTTTGCCAGTTCTTCACCAACCCTTTTGGCAAAACCTTCTGTCGCATTAATAGCTTGTTCTACTTCCTTATCTGCGTCCTTTAATGCTTTCCAATCCTTTCCAAAAGTGTAAGAGTAAAGGAAAAGGAGGGATGCAACTTGAGTAGTAAAAGTCTTGGTAGCAGCTACACCTATTTCCGGTCCAGCCCTCATGTAGATCTTGTAATCACTCTCTCTAGCTATAGCACTCTCAATGACATTTGTTATGGAGACTACTTTAGCCCCTTCACTCTTCAATTTACGTATAGACTGTAATACGTCTATCGTCTCTCCGCTCTGACTTATTGCGATAATTAGGTCTCCTCTCTTTCCCTTTACGTTATAGTATTCTGAGGCAATAAGCGGAATAGAAGTTATCCCTTCTCTGGTCAAGAGTAAGGAAAAATATAAACCTGCATGATAACTGGTCCCAGCTCCCGTTATAATCACCCTTTCTGCTTGCCTTATTTCTTCACTTATCTTTTCTACTACGTCCAAGTCAGACATAAGACTGGAGATCGTGTCCCTAACCGCTTTAGGTGACTCGTGTATCTCCTTTATCATGAAGTGGGCATAGCCTTCTTTTGATGCCGTCTCGACGTCCCAATCTACTATCCTTATCCTCTTATGTACGTCTACTACGTTACCGTTCAGTTCTTCAATGTAAACGTTTGTGTTCGTCAGGAACCCGATCTCACCGTCAGATATTACTAGAATCCTTTTTGTGTAAGGGAGAAATGCCGGTATATCACTCGCAATATAGTTCTCCCCTTCTCCCAGTCCTATAACTAAGGGGTTATCCCTCTTAGCAAAGAAGATCCTTTTTTCACCGTCGATTATCGCTAAAACAGCGTAACTACCATCTAACGATTTTATTGCAGACTTAAATGCCGTAAAAGAGTCCATACCCCTCTTTATAAACTCCTCTATCAAATGAGGTATAACTTCAGTGTCCGTCTCGCTGCTGAACTTATGCCCTAAAGACTCTAGCTCTGCCCTTAGCTCTTTAAAGTTCTTTATTGTCCCATTATGTATTACCGCTATCCTTCCGGAACAATCTGTATGAGGGTGAGCGTTATAGTCGGTCGGAGCCCCGTGTGTAGCCCACCTTGTATGACCCAGAAATATATAGCCAGACATTTCAGGTATTTTTTTCTTTAAAGTGACCTGCTCCACAGTACCTTTAGCTTTCCTCACTTCAATTCCTTTACTGCCCAATGAAGCGACTCCTACGCTATCATACCCTCTGTATTCGAGCCTCTTAAGTGCCGAAATTGTGATCTCGGAGAGTTTTTTGCTCTCCTTTGATGAAATAATACCTATTATGCCACACATAATTTATTTTTGAGTCGGTCTCACTAAATTAACTTTACCGTAACACCTTGGAACGTAGGGTTAGCGTTTATGGTTTTACCTCCCAACGCGTTAAGTAGCAATTCTGCCCTTTGATCTTTTGTACAGATGACTGCACCACCTCCTCCACCGCCGCTGACTTTACACCCTTTAACTCCTGAAGCCCTAGCCATCGAGACAAACTGATCCAACACCGGAACTGTGATCCCCAAAGAAAATAGGAAACCGTGATTTACGTACATTAATTCCCCTACTTTGTCCGCATCTCCTGAGGTAAGAGCAGTTCTAGCTTCTACAGTGACCTTTTCAATACTGTCCAGCAAAGTCGTAAACAAGGAAGGATTTTTTTCTTTCAAACTCCTCACATTACGAAGCATCTCGGCTGTGGTCATAATGCGCCTAAAATAACCCGCAGAGAAGGAGATCGAAGGAGGAACTTCCAATTTCTCTACTTTTCCCTCCTTAATGAAAACGAACCCTCCGTACGTTTCTGTATGGGTGTCCATAATACTGGCAATTCCTTGAACCCTTAACTCTACTTCATGAGAGATTTTGGCTATTTCTTGTTTTTGTAACTCTAATCCTAAAAACCTGGAGTAGGCTGCAACAGTGCCTACTACCACTGCTGCACTAGTGCCTAGTCCTATCGAAGGTTCTACATTTGATTCTATTTCAATCGCGGCTTTTTTCTCCTCCTTATAACCGTAATGCTCATTGAAATAGTTAATAACTTCTGTGACATAAGCGATAAGTTTTCTCACATTGTCATTCTCTATTTTAAACTCATGTAGGTCTACCCTGACACCTTTTATCTGTAAGTTCTGAGACGAGACGTAAAATTTCTCGCTTTCCCTCACTCTGACTTTAATGCTTTCAGACACCGTATATGCTATCGCCGGCTTTCCGTATACTACAGCGTGTTCTCCAAACAGTGTTAGCTTGAGGGGTACCTCCGCTTCTACGATCATTATTATTAATTCCCCAATTAGATATCACAATATGGAAGCTATTATCCTTGCGGGGGGCAAAGGAGAGGGTTTGAGCCCCTATTCAGACAAAGAACAGAAGGAGACAATAAGCTTACTGGGTAGAATGCTAATCTCTTATTCTATTCAAGGTTTAAAAAAAGCAGGTGTAAAAGACTTCATAATTGTTACGTCGCAGAAGGGGGGAAAAAGACTTGAGGAGGAATTACAGAACGAGAGGGAGATCAGCATCGACATCGTTATCCAAAAAAGAGAGGGAATTAACGGGGCTATAAAGGACGGAATGGAGAAAGTCAGTAGTGATAATGTCATTATAGCTTTCGGAGATATCGTAGCCCCTGAGGAGTTTTACGTTAGCTTAATTAACGCTTATCTGACTTCTGGTGCCGAAGTAGTAGTACCGTTAATTCCTATAAGTGAGGGGTTACAGACATATGGTTTAGTGAGGTTGACAGATAAAGGAATCGAGATAACTAAGGAGGGTTCTACTTTAGCTCTTGGCGGAGTTTACGTAGTGAAAAATGAAGAAATAGCGGACTTTTTGACGTATTTACAGTCCAAAGGGAACAAACTGAAGTACTTTATATGGAGTGAGGAGTGGTTGGACGTTGGCTATCCTGAAGATATTATTAACGGAATCGAGATGATGTTAAGGAGGGAGAAAACTAGGATTTCCGATAACAGCGAAATCTCTAAGACGGCAATAATTGGTAAGAAAGTAATCATAGACGATTATGCTGTCATAGACGATTATGCTGTCATCAAGGGACCGGCATATATCGGAAGAAACGCATACATAGGGACTTATTCATTAATTAGGGACTATTCTTCCGTAGAGAATAACGCCATAATAGGGGCTTACTGTGAAATAGCGAGGAGCTCAATCCAACCTTATGCTGAAGTAGGATCAAAGAGTTATTTGTCATCTACTATAGTAGGTAGGAAAGCTAAAGTCGGAGCAAATGTAATTACTTCTAGCTACCCTGCAACCGTGATAAGAGGAAGGATTAGTAAATTTGGAGCGTTGATCTCCCCAGAGACCCAGATACCTCACGGCGAAATCCTAAAACCGGGGAGTAAAGTCTAATTACCGTGGAAGTGATCTACTGATTTTCTGCGAGATTATAGTCAGAAATACTCCCAACAGTACTATTGCAGAGCCTAATAGTTGCTGAAATGTCGGGACTTCGTCTAACATTATAAACGAAAATAGATAGGACATAGCCGGCACAAGTAAGGAGAGCGAACTTGATAAAAAAGAACCCAATTGCTTTATAGAGTTAAACCACGCTATGAAGCCTATTGCTTGGGCTGTAATGCCGATTATTACCGCGACTAAAATTCCGGGTATAGTGAACTTAAAGTAAAAGTTAATCGGAGTAAAGGGTAGCAAGAATAAGGCTGAATACAACGCCATAAAAGAGTTCAGTTTAATGACGTCCTTCTCTATCAGAAACACTTGGTAATATAACGTTCCTATTGCCCATATAAGACCGCCTATGAGTGATATTATACTTCCCAGGTTAAACCCAGTTATTCCAGCTGAGTAAATTGCCCCTGAAATTGCAATAATTACCCCGAGAAGTTGAAGTACTGAAGGTTTCTTACTCAGAAAGACTGCGCTTAATATGACTAAGAAAATCGGTTGAGTATATATAAGGGTTGCAGACAGAGCTGGATTTACTGAAAGCATTACGCCAAAGTTAAGAAAAAGCATGAAGAGTGCTACATTAATCAGCCCACCTATCATTTCCTTTTTACCATAAGAGAGACCTCTACCATAGACTGTAAGGATAATTCCCCCAGTAACTAGCCTAATGACCGCTAGTACTATCGGGGAAACGTAATCGAGTGCTATCTTTATTAGGGGATATGCGGAACTCCAGACCAAAATTACCGTAATTATCGGTAAAAGCTTTCTCACTTGGTATAACTCTAAGTAAAGCTAATTAAAGCTAAATAACGATGTTAAGTGAAATGTGGTATACTGGGACTGGGGACAGCGGAAAGACTAAAGTACCTTCCGTAGGAGAGGTGTGGAAGGACGAGGATATCGTTTACGCCTTAGGGGATTTAGACGAGTTAAATTCCTCGCTTGGTATTGTATCATCACTTTTTCCAGAAATAAGGCAAGACGTTGAGAAAATTCAGAACGACATATTCACTATTTCATCTGAAATTGCAGGGTTCGAGTTAAACTTTAACACTGAAAAGATCAAAGAGCTAGAGGAAATGATAAAGAAATATTCGGAACCACTCAAACCATTGAAGAATTTTGTATTACCCGGTGGCCACTTGGCTTCCTCATTTCTTCATCTTGCAAGGGCGGTATGTAGAAGAGCTGAAAGGAGTATAGTCCGACTTTCTCGGAATCATAAAAACGTAAAGCATGAGCATGTGGTTTACCTTAATAGACTTTCATCTTTGTTATTCGTCATGGCACTTTACGTTAACGAGAAGACTTTTAATCCCAACGTAATTTGGAAACCTAAGTGACCTTTATACCTATTCCTCTTTTTACAGCTTCTTCATAAGCGGTTAGTGCTGTTATGTTATCTTGAGCCGCAATTCCTACGGTTTTAAATATAGAAGGTCTCTCAATTTTGATACCTTTGTTTATGATCTCACCAATCTCGATGACATGTTTAAGTATCCCGCTCCTTACGGGTTGTATATAATCCCCTGTCTCTTTAGATACAGCCTCTACGGAATCTACTAAGTATGTCCTAGCTCTTTTCACAGTTTCATCATCTATTTCTCTAGCTTCAGGGGTATGGGCTCCTATGCTAGAAATATGAAAATCGTCTTTCAAGAATTTTCCTAACACTACTGGTGTAGAAGAGGAAGTTGTTGCAAATATGACGTCCGAGTTCCTCAACAGAGTTTCTAGATCTACAGCTTCAGCTCCGAATTCTTTAGCTAACTGAACATGAGAACTCCTAGCCGTTACCATTATCTTTGAGAACTTTAGATAGCCACTTGCAATCTTTATATGATATCTTGCCTCCATACCAGCACCTATGACTCCTAAAGTGCCGATATTCCTTCCCCCAAACGCTAATTCTGTTGAGAGAACACTTGCAGCTGAAGTTCTTATTGCAGTTAATGTAGTACCATCTAGAAGAGCTAAAGGCTCTCCAGTATCGGGCGAAAACAGTAAGACGGAGCCTTGAACTGAGGTTAGTCCCTTCTTCTTATTCTCTGGTATAACATTAACTATCTTAACTGTAACGGACTTATCCCAGTAAGAAGGCATTATCCCCCACCAGTTACCTTTTATAGTAAGTACTTGCCGTTGAGGTTGTATTATCCTTGAGGAGGAAAATAATGAGAAAGCTTGTCTGACTGCACTTACTGCTATTTCAGGGGTCAACAATTCTTCTAGATTGTTCGACGTTAAGATAATCATTTCGAACAGTAATTTAATTAACACTGTTTAAGGTTTTAAATCTCACTTTGTGGTATGAGTATATTTTTAATCAGCTAAATGCAATTATTTATTCATGATCACTCATCTAGCTGAGGAGACGGTTAATACTAATTCAAATAACGTTATTTCAGTAGTAAAAGACGCCGATACTTTGCTCTCATACTTTCCATATCAAGTAGAAAGAGGAAGGAACACAATCACTTTACAGTTTTCGAGATTTTTCATTTTAAGCTTAAGAGATACTTTTGAGGTGTCTTTTTCTCAGCAGTCATCGTTAATGTTTGTATACACTCTTAAGTCTCTTACTGGGAAAAATAACAAGTTCCAAATATTTATTAATGTAAGAGATAACAAAAACTCCACTAGCCTAGTTCACTTAGCAATTGAATATAGTGGAGAAAAAGAGTGGATAGTCAAGAGATATTTACCAGATATAGCACACAGCTTGCTAGAGGGGATAAGTAGGGAAGCTAAGAGGGCTTATGAGGCCAAGGCTCAGGAAAATGAGAAAGAGTTTGATTACTCGAGGCAATTAAACAAACTGAGCTTTGTCTCGAAGCTCTTATTGAAGTCACGTCTGATAAAGTCTGAAGGGATTTCAGTACCTAAAGGACAAATGTTAGATACGATCCTAAGTTCCATAGCGGATATTCTATCAAAGTACAAGACAATTTATGTATCTGCCTCATCAACTTCCTCGTCGTTCAGACTGTTATTCATTAATGGAGACTTAAAGGGTATTTATGTTAACGAAAACGGTAAAGAATATTTTAGTGACGAAAATATACTGAGTTCCTTATCTGGCGAGTTTAAGGTAAACGTGTATGTACTTCTAGTACCTGAAATTCCAGGTGTTGTTGAAGATGAAAATTCATGAACCATATATTTTATACGAATCAAATAATCACAAGTTCATTTGGTTAGGTTTAGACGAGAGTGAGACAGAAAAAGGGATTCTAACAAATCAATATCTTATTGTCCACGGAAATCAGGGTATACTACTAGACCCAGGAGGATACTTCGTATTTGAAAGGGTTTTTGAAAATGCATCTAGATTTGTAAAACCTGAGAATATTAAGGCCATTCTTTACAGCCATCAAGACCCAGACGTCATAGGGGGCTTAACTTTGTGGTTGGATACTGCCCCTAATGCCAAGATATATGTGTCCCATCTATGGGAGAGATTCATTCCGCATTTAGGGGTAGACCTTAGAGATAGAATTATAGACCTTCCTGACGAGGGCATGGATATTGATTTCGGTTCTTTCAAAATTAAAGCAATTCCAGCTCACTTTATGCATTCACCAGGTAATTTTCACTATTATGATCCAATAGCAAAGATTTACTTCTCGGGGGACATGGGTGCAGCAGTATTTAAAGATAAGTGGTACTTAATAGTGGATAATTTTGAGGAACACGTTAAGCTTATGGAATGGTTCCACAGAAGATATATAGCGTCTAGAAGAGCAATAGAGCTATGGGCTAAGAGAATTGAGGGTTTAGATATTGATATAGTAGCACCTCAACATGGCTCAATATTTATGGGAGAAAATGCTAAGAAATTCTTAAACTGGTTGAAAAACCTCGACAAGGTAGGTGTTGATTTTATTTCCTCCTAACTTAGATTTTTCCTATTTTTATTAGTAAAAGTACACCGATTACTATGAAAACTATAACGATTGCTAAGATTATATAATTACTCTCCGTTAAAGACCCTTGAATAAAGGTTTCTTGCAGATGGTTATATTCGTTAATTAGTGAGATTTGTAAGGAATAATTATCGTAATTACCGTTAGCGTAATTTAGAATTCCGTTTACATAATAAGCTTTTATTGGTATTTCTAAATTAGAAAATTGGTAATAGCCCGAATATACGGATGCGTTTTTCCCTTTAAACTCCTCGTATCCGACGAACGTTAAATTCATCGTATTAAACATCGAACCGTTATATGGAAGGCACTCTAACTTAGACAAAGGGAATAGGTAATTCTGTATAATGCTTGTCCCGTTATTAAAACTTGTAATTATTACTGTAAAGTTAACTATACCTTTCTCTATCGAATTTATGATGAAGGTATAATTGTAAGTATAAATTTGGTTGCCGTGAGTAATAGTAACTTCGTATACCAAGACGTCTCCACTATTTAAGGGGTTGGTAACTCCGTTAGCAGTGATAACCCCTATTCCCAATATTAAGAGTAAAATAATGACGGATCTCATCAGTTTTATTACTAAGCCATCGTAAATTAAGTTAATGGATGAATACTGGTTAAAGATCTTCGAATCCGACCTTTACATAAACGAAATGCTTAAGCTTTGGGAGGAGGGGAATAAGTGGGCTAAATGGATAGACGAAGTGTCAAGAAAATATAACGTTAAAGGAAAGAAAATTCTTGATGTACCTTGCGGAATTGGTAGAGTTAGTTATTTTCTATCAAAACTAGGTTATGAGATAACTGGCGTCGATATCTCCGAAAAAATGGTGAAAAAATCAAAAGAGAACGTACCTACAGGTACCTTCCTTAAAGGAGATATGAGGAAATTAACTCAAGTATTAAGTGGCGAGTCCTATGATATCATTATTAATATTTTCAACAGCTTAGGATATTACGAAGAGGAAGATGACTTAAAGATCCTCAGAGAGTTCAGGGGAGTAATAAAAGATACCGGATTATTAATTGTAAACCTCGATAATAGGGACTTCCTCATTTACAACAAGCCCGAGATAATACACTCCTACATTCCACCGTACTTGGTTATAGATAATAACAACTTTGACCCGTTTACATCGAGATTACAAGTAACAAGATCTTATATAAAGGACGGCAAAGAAGTCGAGAAAGTTACATTCTCTCAAAGATATTATAGCTTACATGAGATAGTAGACTTGATGAGAAAAGCGGGGTTTGAAATCATAGATGTTTATAGCGGTTATTCATGGAAGAAGTTTGAGATTAGCGATCCACAAATGACCATAATAGCTACACCTATGTAATTACCCATAATAATTTAAAAATTTTGAACTTGTTTATATCATTTGATGTCTGAATATTCTCCTAAAAAGAGGTCAAATATAGTCTATGGGGGTTACGAAAAAGCACCTAATAGGGCATTCCTAAAAGCTATGGGACTTACGGATAACGATATTTCCAAACCTATAGTGGGAGTAGCGGTAGCGTGGAACGAAGCAGGGCCTTGTAATATACATCTACTGGGACTTTCTAACGTAGTCAAGGAAGGAGTTAGAAGCGCTGGAGGTACTCCTAGAGTATTTACTGCTCCAGTAGTTACAGACGGGATAGCGATGGGTAGTGAAGGAATGAAATATTCATTAGTAAGTAGGGAAATAGTTGCCAACACGGTAGAGCTAGTAGTTAACGCTCACGGTTACGACGCATTTGTAGCCTTAGCAGGTTGCGATAAGACCCCACCGGGTATGATGATGGCAATGGCAAGGCTTAACATACCTTCGATAATTATGTATGGAGGTTCAACTCTGCCCGGAAACTTTAAGGGTAAACCGATAACTATCCAAGATGTATACGAGGCTGTAGGTGCGTACTCTAAGGGTAAGATCACAGCTGAAGACTTAAGACTCATGGAAGATAACGCAATACCAGGGCCGGGTACTTGTGGAGGTTTGTACACAGCTAATACTATGGGTTTAATTACAGAGGCTTTGGGGTTAGCTTTACCAGGGAGTGCTTCGCCTCCAGCCGTGGATGCTATGAGAACTAGGTATGCGTATGAGACTGGAAAAGCCTTAATGCATTTAGTCGAAATAGGACTTAAACCCAGAGACATACTGACTTTTGAAGCATTTGAAAACGCTATAACCGTGCTTATGGCTTCAGGGGGGTCTACAAATGCCGTACTTCATTTACTAGCAATAGCTCATGAGGCTGGTATAAAGCTCACTCTGGATGACTTCGACAGAATTAGTTTAAGGACACCGGAAATAGTCAACATGAAACCTGAAGGAGAGTATGTGATGGCTGATTTGCACAGAGTTGGCGGAGCTCCGCTATTAATGAAGAAACTTCTTGAAGCAGGGCTATTACATGGAGACGTGATCACTGTCACCGGAAAGACCTTAAAACAGAATTTAGAGGAGTATAAGATCCCTGACGTCCCTCATGATCACATAGTGAGAGACGTTAAGAACCCGTTCTCTACAGTAGGCGGAATAAGGATACTAAAGGGGAATCTAGCAGAAGAGGGAGCAGTTATGAAAGTGTCTGCCAGTAAAGTAAAATACCATAGAGGGCCTGCAAAGGTATTCAATTCAGAGGAAGAGACATTTAAGGCAGTTTTGGAAGGAAAGATCGTTGAGAACGATGTGGTAGTTATTAGGTACGAAGGACCTAAAGGAGGCCCCGGAATGAGAGAAATGTTAGCAGTTACGAGTGCTATTGTGGGACAAGGTTTAGGTGAAAAAGTTGCGTTAATAACTGATGGAAGGTTCTCAGGAGCGACTAGGGGCATTATGGTTGGTCACGTAGCTCCAGAGGCAGCAGTCGGTGGGACTATTGCATTACTTAGAGATGGAGACATAATAGTTATAGATGCTGATAAAGGAAAACTAGAAGTAGAATTGTCTCCTGAAGAAATAAAGAAAAGAAGAGACGAGTGGACACCGCCACCACCTAGATACAAAAGTGGGCTATTAGCACAATATGCGAAATTAGTTTCGTCTTCTTCAAAAGGAGCCGTACTTTTAACATAAACTGTTTTTTATCAAATTGTAAAGCTTATATTTTTAAAGCAAATTTATATTTCCCAAATGAGTATAATAGGTGATACTTATGAGGAGAACTCTTAAAGCCGCAATTCTCGGGGCAACGGGTTTAGTAGGTATTGAGTACGTAAGAATGCTAGCAAATCACCCTTACATAAAACCAACTTACTTAGCCGGTAAGGGATCTGTAGGAAAACCATATGAAGAAGTTACAAGGTGGCAAACAGTAGGTCAAGTGCCTAAAGAAGTAGCAGATATTGAAGTAAAACCAACGGATCCTAAGTTAATGGAACAAGAAGGAGTAGATATTATATTTTCGCCCTTACCTGCAGGTGCTGCGGGTCCGGTTGAAGAGCAGTTCGCAAAGTTGGGTTATCCCGTTATAAGTAATTCTCCAGATCACAGATTTGATCCTGACGTACCGCTATTAGTACCTGAATTAAACCCGCACACTATTTCATTAATAGATGAGCAAAGGAAGAGAAGAGATTGGAAGGGTTTTATAGTAACGACGCCTTTATGTACTGCACAAGGTGCGCTGTTTCCGTTAGCTCCAATATTCATGAATTTCAAGATGGACGGGGCGTTCATAACTACAATGCAGTCCGTCTCTGGTGAAGGTTATCCTGGAGTTGCCTCACTCGACGTAATCGATAACATAAAAGTACTTGGTGATGCTTACGACGCTAAAACCGTAAAGGAGATCTTCAGAGTCTTGAGCGAGGTAAAGAGGAACGTTAATGAGCCCAAGCTAGAAGAAGTAACCCTCTCAGCAACTACTCATAGGATTGCAACAATTGTAGGCCATTACGAAGTATTATATGTTACATTTAAGGAAGATACACCTGCAGAAAAAGTTAAAGAAACACTAGAAAACTTCAGAGGGTTACCACAAGAGCTGAAGCTACCGACAGCTCCTTCTAAACCGATAATAGTGGCGGATAAAGACAATAGGCCTACCGTATACTTTGACAGATGGGCTGGTGATGTACCCGGAATGAGTGTAGTAGTAGGTAGGATTGCACAAGTTAACAAGAAGACAGTAAGGTTAGCCTCTTTAGTACACAACACCGTAAGGGGAGCTGCTGGAGGCGGAATATTAGCTGCGGAACTCTTAATAGAGAAGGGATATATTGAGAAGTAATAATTTTTTATTATACGCTTTCCTTCTTTTATAATACTTGATGAGTACACTCTTTGCTGATTCAATGAGGAGAGTGGCCAGGGCTGAAGAGGATGATTTCAAATGAATTATATTGCATTAGCACATAAATCAGGTTTAGATAAGGATCTTACTGTTTCAGTTTATAAGAAAATTAATGGGGGTTATTTCGTCTCATTAAGTTATGCTAAACCGCCTATCTTATACGTACTAGATAATTGGCCTAAGAAATATTTAAGGAAGAATTTCATTATTTGGACAGTAACTAAGAACTACGAAAACGTAGATAAAATAATTTCTTTATTCATTACGTTAGATGTTTACTTACTTCACTCTATGGCTTCCTTAATCTCAGGAAAGAGCTTCAGTTTAGCTTTAGCTGAAAAAGATATACAAGAAGTTTTCAGGAGGATAGAAGAGGAAGCAATTTCTCAGGGATTTACATCATACCCGACTAGAGAGGATGTGGTAATTGACCCTAAAGATATTCAGATCCTAGCTAAGGAGATAGCAGACAGAAGGAATAGTGAGGAAATCAATGCTGATATATATTCTGTTATAAACGAGATAGCTTATCAAAGTGAGTTTTCTAACCAGCTACGAGAAAAGAAGAGTTGGTTTAAATCGATAAAGAGAGGAGATATGTTAAAGGCAATAGAACTACAAGGTAAACTTGATGAGTTCTTTGACTTCGAGAAAGTTAAATTGACATATCTTATAGCGTCTATAACGCTTTACTTTGATAATAAAGTCACGGAGGTTGGAATAACGGAAACTGTAAATGCAATAAAGAACGGAGACCCTATATTAAATGACGAATTCAACAAGGTGAAAGAAGAAATAAAACAAAGAGCTCAATACTTTTAGTCCGGCTATAGTTCATATATTAACTTTTCTCCCCTGAGACCTCTCAATAAATTCTCAACAGCAATTTCAGCCATTTTGTACCTGGTCTCAAATGTAGCACTTCCAATATGAGGAGTTAATACAACATTACTGAACTTCAGAAGAGGGTGATCCTTGTTAATAGGTTCCTCTTCAAACACGTCCAACGCAGCCCCAGCAATCCATTTTTCCTCTAGAGCTTTAACAAGTGCTTTCTCATCTATTACTTTTCCACGAGAGGCGTTAATCAAAAATGCTGTCCCTTTCATCAGCCTTAATGTACCCTCATTTATCATGTGATATGTAGACTCGTTCAGATCAACAGTTATTACTACGAAGTCTGATTGTTTAAGTAACTCCTCAAAGCTCACAAACTCGGCATCTATATCATCCTTTTTAGTCCTAGATGTGTATATGACTCTCATATTAAATCCCTTAGCTCTTCTGTAAACGGCTTTACCTATTCTGCCCATCCCTATTATCCCTAAGGTTTTACCGTATACGTCATATCCCTGTAAAAAGTCGGGTTGCCAAGGGATCATCCATTTTCCCTCTCTTATCAGCTTATCCCCTTCAACAATCCTTCTAACGACGGCCAAGATAAGCCCGAAAATCAGATCTGCTGTAGTCTCCGTCAATACTTCTGGTGTATATCCTAGTCTTATACCTCTACTTTTTGCCTCTTTAACATCTATGTGATCAAAACCAACACTGTAAGTGCTGATAACTTTCAAATTTTTAGCAGCTGAAATTACTTCCTTATCAATCTTAGTATTGAGAGTGCAAAGAATTCCGTCTACATTACTTACGTTATCTAAGATCCACTTTTTAGGAGGAGCCTTTTCCTCTTTCCACTGGATAACCTCGATCCCGCTCTCACCTATCTTTTTTACCCATTCGTCGAAGAACCGGAATGTGATTAGGACTTTCATTCTATCTCAATCTTAAAGTCTAAACAACTTAATATAATACTAATTGAATAAGTATTCATGTGGATTCAATACACCTACCGCTTGTTGTCGATTCTAATAAACAGCCATTAAGTGTTGAAAAGCAAATAGCTGTAGCACTAGTTAGGTTAACCGGAAGAGAGATCAAGATAAAAGCGGGAGAACTGATAGGATGGCCCTTAACTCTTGTTAAGAATGAAAAAAGCGGAGGATATCTAATTTTCGACCAGACTATGAGCTTAATGACAAAGTTACAATTTACTATTCTTCAAAATTATGATAGAATACTAAATACTATTCAAGGAAACAAGAACGAATCAGAATTACTTGCTTTGCTTAAATCATTTAAATGGCATGCAACTAAAGGTTATGAAGAGGTAACCTTTAGAGGACTAGTATATTCAGATTTAACACCAATTCTCTCCACCGGTAGCCCCCAGTTACCTTTAACAGTTATTCCCAAAGAGGCTTCTCAGTTCGACTTAGATACGTTAATTCAAGACTTAAACGTTAGAGAGAAGATAATTACAGATAATATTACAACAATTGAAAGTGTTGTCAGCAAAGTGACTACAATAGTAACTATATTAAAAGGCAAGAGAGCTGAAGAAAGAAAACAGATTGAGGATAAGTATGACCAGTTACTTTCCGCTAAAAATGAAGAGTTAAAACAAAAAGTAAACGAAACTAAGAAAAACTTAGAAAATGAGCTTTCATCAGAGGCTAAAAAACTATATGAAAAACTTGCAAACATAGAAGTCTTGATAGGTAAGGGAGATATAGATAAGGAAGCTGGCTTAGTCACAGAAAAAGATGTAGACGCGTTAAATACTATGAAATCAAAATACATAAGCGAAGTAAATTCAACTTTAACTTCTATAAAAAACAAGTATAAAAATGAGATAAGAACATTGGTAAACGAAATACGTCTACTTAATCAGCAAAAACAGAAAGAATTAGAAGGAATTAATATTAAGATAAAGGAACTAGATGAACTACTTCAAAGTGTTGTTAATCAATTGAATACTATAAAGAGGACGTGTGAGGAGGAATTAAACAAACTTAAACTTGCATATAAGAGAGCACCATATATGGACGAAAAAGTAGATGTTATAGTGCCCTTCCTTCTGGTGAAAGACTACGCAGATAGGGTTTTAGCAATAGGTATTCAAATGTATAAATATAGGAAGAGCTTCTTCGGATTCTTTAAAAAAGAGCCGAATGAGATATCTGAAGACCTCCTTAACTTCAATGATTTTATATCCGTTCTGATTTCTAAATACGGACACAACATTTCAGATAACTTAAGGCAGTTGAAAGCACAAGTAGACAAAGGATTTGAAGAGCTTTATGATGAAGGTTGGAACGTAAGAAAGAGAATAGAAGAATATTATGTGTTTCTATAAAGAAATTATTCATTTCACTTCAGTTATTACTCCCATCCACTTTCCTTCATCGTAAATCATGTACTGAACTTCTAAGTTTATTTTCTTAGAGCCATGTTTAGTCTTAACCTTTACTGAATAAACGAAATAATAGATATCCCCTTCAATGTCTTTTTTCGCTCTCTCCGGGAACTCTATTTCATAACCGTAAGACTCTGCGATCTCCTCTAACTTAGACGTCAATCTGGTAATAATATCTTTTATATTCTCCCCGTAGATAGGTTCAAGCATCATAGCTCGAAGCTCTTTTTTAAAAGCTAATATGCTTTCTTTGCTCTTTTTTCTCTTCTTTTGTTGTTTACTTCTGTTATTCTCCACAATAATGTTATCATTAGATTAGGGTTAAAAACAGTTTCCCTATTCGTTTAATAACGTCTAACCAGCCAAATTAAGAGGGCTTTAGAAGACAGAAGAAAAGGGGAATAGTAAAAAAGATTACTTATTTTTCCTTAGGCTGAAATATATGAGAGGAATGAAAGATACAAGAATTGCCAAAACCTCTTCAACAGTGAAGAACTCAGAGTGATTAGCTGTAGAAGAGGAACTATTAATACTATTAACATTACTAATACTAGATACTTTATTTGAAGGTATAGTATTACTAATATTTAGAGCTGTTAGATTGCCTACTATTTTAGAGTTTATCAACTTAGCGCTGTAAACATGAGTGTTTATGAGCATAATTGTAGAGTTAATTGCGGTGAGGTTTTCTACTATAGAATCTATTAACGTTACATCTTCGTCCTTAAATACCGCATTTTGTACATACAGACCGTAGCCTATATTTCCACTAAAGTTCTTTACAAAAGTATAAGGAAAAACTACAAACGTTAGTCCTTCATAAAGGGGACTTATAGTAAGACTCTGATAGCTTAACGTTGAGTTGAAAGGTATAGGATACCCGTTAAAAGAAGAGCCAACAACATATACATCCCATTCACCTGCGACACTATCTGTAGACATTCCGCTATTAGGATTATTTCCAGATGGAATTGTGAAATTACCTATCCATTTTCCGTCGGTATAAGTTAACTGGACAGCATTGGATATCTCCAAATTGTTGAATTGGGAGACTAAATATCTAGGAATAAAGATTGCAGTAAACGTTCCGAACTCCACCGGTGTCCCGTTGGGATATAAGATAGTGGCTTTAATTGTAACTGTTTGGTTTTCGAAGGCTACTGAATTAACTGATGCTTTGTACTCTAAGTAACCTGGAGACACGTAAACTTGTGTATATCCTTCACCGTAAGTAGTGTAAGTATCGTTACTATAAACAGCATATGTCTTAACTTCATAATAACCTGGGGAAAGGTTCATAGGTACTGTAACTTGATTTATATAAAATGCGTTATTTCCGAAGGTTATTGAGTTCACGGTGAAATTCCAATACACTTTTCCGTCCTTGATGAAAGATACAGTAACGTTTGGCATTCCTAAGCTTTCAACTGCAACTTCTACAGTTATATTCTCCCCAGGGTAAATCACTGTCGGTTCTTCGAAGGAATTAGGTATTATGATAGGGACTACATAAGAGCCTAGGACTATTTCATCCAATCCAATAGTGTTTACAACCTTTAATACGAGAACTCCTCCCAACTTACTGACGTTAGTATAATTTATATAACCCTCTAATATTCCAGTTTTGTATTTGATAGTTATACCAAGAGCTGAGATGTTTATAATAGGAACATTTGTCAGAGACGTTGAACCTATCATCGTTAACTTACCGTTAATCTGATTCTCAGAATATACATTCAATTGGGTATTATTAAAACCAGAAACCAACGTACCGTTAGGATAATCGATCATGACCAACACGGGTATTGCCATAGGTATAGGATACACTGCCAACGGTGGGAATATGAAAACTGCTTGATATCCGTCAATGAAGTATGTAAATCCGGTTAAATCGTTATAACTCGCTATTACTTCGTAAACTCCAGACTGAGGGGCTGAGAACGAACCTACGTAATAAGTTCCATTATATACTAAATGAACAGTATCTATTACAGTAGTTCCGTTAAAAATCTCAGCCGTAAGAGTAGAAGGTAGTGGAGAAACTCCGCTTAATTTTCCTATCACTTTCACTGTTTGTCCAGGTAAATATGTAGTGTTCTGAACTGCCAGAGAAAGTGATGCGTTTGGTACTTTTAATAGCTTTACAAAATATCCCGCGTTAATATATCCTAACCCAGTGACCGGGTTATAAGATGAATTTGCCACGTAAGGAGAGTTATAACCAAAAGTCACATGATGAAGAGCCGGGGTTTCGTTTAGTGCATATATCAATGGATTTATAAAACCGAGTTTACCGTGAACTTCTGAAGCAAGAGCTATTATTCCTGCAACTGTAGGTGTAGCTAATGAAGTACCTCCTACTAATATACTTTCTCCGTGATAATAAATCACGTTTACTCCAGTATAAGGATTAGCTAGAGCCACTACATCTGGTACCTCTCTGAAACCCTTTAACATTTGGTAGGGAGGAGCAGGGAATATATTGCTAAATCCTCCAGTTGTACTTCCGAGAACGCTTTCTCCGCTCCACGCAGTTTGCATACTTTCGTTACCAGATACATAAAGACTGCTACCTCCTACAGCTAAAACGTAAGGAATTGCAGCCGGAACTATTTGGGATCCTAATGGACTTAAGTAAAAATTGTAACCGTTTCCACCTGCATCACCACTAGCGCCTAGAAAAGTTATACCTTCGACTTCTCCCAGCCAATATTCATATACCATCGATTGCAAATACGATAAAGGAAGAAGACCCAATAAGAAGTAAATTTCTGGAATACCGAAGCTCTGTGAGACTACATTTACTTCGTCTTGTTGGTCTATAAAAGCTATTGCCTGAGGTAAGGATATAGACGGGTTTGCTACATAAAGGATTATACCTGCACCCGGTGCCGCCACATGTGCATACTCTACGTCTAGAGAGATCTCTAGCGCCCAACCGCTTTGTATACCATCATTTGGATTGTAAGGACCTATGGGAACTACTTTGAATAAGGGAGGAGGTGATATATTATACTCTTGATCAAACGCTGTTAATTGTTGATAAATATAAGGATCCCCTTCAAAGTCTAAGATACCAATATTAGTCCCACTACCGTTGATACCATGTTTTAACAAATAAGTAATATTGTAAGCTTGCTGTATCTGCTGAGGAGTTACCGTAGAATATGCTACAGCTTGAGTTATATTATACAAGGTATTAGGCTTACTGAAAAGAGCCTCAGTTAAGTTAGTAGCAATAATGATACCTGGTATCGACTTATCCGCGGAGATAAAAGTATACACTTTCTTACCTTCGAAAGTGTAGGTAATGAATTGACCTTTAAACATCTCTTCAACCTCTTTAGCAGGAGCTGAGAAAGAGATAACGTTCCAATTCACAGTAGGTTTAATGCCCTTAGATTCAAGTTCTTGGACTAGTTGATTGATCTGCTGAGAAGGGATAAACAATTTCTCTACTTGGCTCTTGTTTAAAATCATATGCTGTTGAATATAGAGTTGTAACATCTCAAGGTTTTTAGGCGGAATAACTATACTGACGTAAACATTTCCTTGAGGTAATGTAGAGTTAACGGAGGGGGTAAAGAAAGGAAGGGTAATGATACTAATACCACTTAATACAAGTAAGAGGATTGATAATGACGACCACATGGTATTATGTAATTTTACTAAATCCTTAAAACCTTTTTCGTAAAGCCTAATAACTTCACTGTAAATCTACTGAATGAAATGTTGTATAAAGAGCCTGAAGACGGAGAAAAAATCACATTTAATAAAGGTAAATGGATAGTGCCTGATAAACCTATTATACTATATATAGAAGGAGATGGAATAGGACCAGAAATAACGCAAGCCGCTATTAAGGTAATTAACGCTGCTGTTGAAAAAGCTTACGGAAGCAAAAAGGAGATAAAATGGATGGAAGTGTACGGTGGTGAAAAAGCAGAGAAATTAACTGGTAATAGGTTTCCTCAAGAAACCCAAGATATGTTACTAAAATATAGAGTAGTGTTAAAAGGACCCTTAGAGACTCCAATAGGTAAAGGTTGGAAATCTGTAAACGTTGCAATTCGTTTAATGCTAGATCTATATGCAAATATACGCCCAGTTAAGTACATACCGGGATTAGAAAGCCCTTTGAAAAACCCTGAGAAAGTAAATATGATAATATTCAGAGAAAATACCGACGACTTATACAGAGGTATCGAATACCCATACAATAGTGAGGAGGCAAAGAAAATAAGGAACTTCCTGAAAGAGCAGTTTAAGGTCGAGATCGAAGATGACACAGGTATCGGTGTTAAGGTAATAAGTAAGTTCAAGACACAGAGGATAACCAGGCTTGCCATTAACTATGCAATAACCAACGGGAGGAAAAAGATCACGATAATGCATAAGGGGAATGTAATGAAATATACAGAAGGAGCCTTTAGAGAATGGGCATATGAAGTTGCACTAAAGGAGTACAGAGACTATATTGTCACTGAAGAAGAAATTAACCGGGGAGTAAAATCCGATGGAAAAGTTGTGATAAATGACAGAATTGCAGATAACATGTTCCAACAGATTATAACAAGGCCAGATGAATACGACATAATCCTAGCTCCTAACGTGAATGGAGATTATATTTCAGACGCTGCTGGAGCTTTGATAGGTAACATTGGAATGTTGGGAGGAGCTAATATCGGCGATGACGGCGGAATGTTCGAGGCAATACATGGCACCGCACCGAAATATGCAGGTAAAAACGTAGCTAACCCTACCGGAATAATTAAGGGAGGAGAGCTAATGTTGAGGTTTATGGGTTGGGATAAAGCTGCTGATTTGATAGAGATAAGCATAAATGAGGCAATAAAGAGGAAACAAGTGACTCAAGATTTAGCAAGGTTTATGGATGTAAAACCGCTAGGTACTAAAGAATTTGCAAATGCTCTAACCGAGATTATAAATCAATTGTAATAAGTTACAGTATTTTTCCTTTGTTTCTTCTCCTCGTATACCCTAACCTAAAGAGACACTGCCAGGTTTTCTTTTGTTAAAAATTGTAACATCTCTTTTAGTAACACATTAAGATAATTTACTCGTCACCTTTATTATACAAACAAGTTTATTCATAACTTAAACTAATCTTAGCATGAAACGTAGGAAATTCGCTCTCTCTCTTTTTCGGTTTTGAAATACCGTACTTACTTGTATTACGGTTAAAAAAGATCTTTTTTGAATTGTAAAAAATTATGAAATTTGATAATTAGGGAAAGCGTAATACCTGGAAACGACTGAAATTTACTGTAAAACTGGGGGGTAAAACAGATGGTATTTTTCCCATTCATTATGATTAGGTAACACCAATTGAAATATCTGATAACCAAAATAACAAATGAAACATTTGAAATAATACGTGGCGATTAGAGAGACATTAAAAGGCGGTAAAGGTGAGGTGATAAAGAACCCTAAAGTCTTTATTGACCCACTATCAGTATTTAAGGACATCCCCTTTAGGGAGGACATACTGAAAGAATTGGCGATCGCGGTACGATATTTTGTAAAGAATTCGGTGAAATTTTCAACACTGTTTCTAGGTCTCACTGGTACAGGTAAAACATTTGTCGCAATGTATATGTTCAACGAAATTGAAGAGGTTAAAAAGGAAGATAGTGATTATGAAGGAGTAATTCAGGCTTATGTTAACTGCAGAGAAGTAGGTGGTACTCCTCAAGCCGTTCTCTCAGCGCTTACTGAAAAACTAACTGGTATAGATGTTCCTAAGCACGGGATTAATCTGGGCGAATATATTGAGAGGATTAAAGAAGAACTGCTGAACCGTAAGGCGTTAGTCTACTTAGACGAGGTCGATACTTTGGTGAAAAGAAGAGGAGGTGACATAGTCCTCTATCAATTATTACGTGTTGAAAGTAATATTTCCGTTATAATGATCAGTAACGACATTAACATTAGAGATTACATGGAACCCAGAGTTTTATCTTCCCTGGGACCGACTGTTTTCTTTAAGCCTTACGACGCTGAGCAGTTAAAACACATACTTTCAATATATGCTGAATACGGCCTATTCAAAGGTTCTTATAACGACGAAATATTGTCATATATAGCAGCAATATCAGCAAGGGAACACGGTGATGCGAGAAAAGCTGTTAACTTGTTATTTAGAGCTGCTCAATTAGCCTCTGGTGAGGGAATTATTAGGAAAGACCACATAGACAGAGCGATAACCGAGTACGAGCAGGAGAGACTCATCGAAGCTATTAAGGCTCTTCCTTTTCACTACAAGTTGGCATTGATGGCTTCAATAAGGGCTGAAGATGTGGTTACTGCCCACAAAGTGTATTCCGACCTAGCTTTAGAATACAAGCAGAAACCTCTTTCGTATAGGAGATTTTCAGACATAATCTCTGAGCTGGATATGTTTGGTATTATAAAAGTTAAGATTGTTAATAGAGGAAGAGCCGGTGGAATTAGGAAGATTATAGAGGTGGCAGATAGAGAGAAGATTATGAAAGCACTTGAAGAGACTATGCAAATGGAATTAGATGACGGTTTGTAAAATCTCTTAGCTTGAGGGAGAAAAAGATGATCTGGGAGAAAGTAAAACGAATTGAAGAGAGAAAGAACGAACTAGAAAACGAGATAATGGCACTTACCGAGCAACTCAAGTCCTTGCCTACTGGACATCTTGAGGGAAAGGTGATTAAAGGCAAGAAGTATTATTATTTACGGTATTGGGAAGACGGTAAGCTGAAAAGTAAGTATGTGGGAAAAGAGGTAGATGACTTACTAGAGAAATTTAAGATAGCTAGTGAAATTAAAATAAAGCTAGATAAATTGAAAAGAGAAAATGAAAAGTTAGGAAGAGTCCTTGAAAAAATAGTGAAGATAATTGAAGAAGAAAAGATGAATTAAATATGGTTATATCAGCAAGTCTTTTATACTAAATATAAAGTTATAGTTTACCTGATGTTATTCCTATATCAAGTAAGTAGTATATCTCAAGCATTAACTAATTTAGCAACAGAAATAATAGATGCAATACCATCAATAATACTCTTCGTAATCATAGTTTTAATTGGGTATATAGTTGCTGTGATAGTCAGCGACATAGTAGGTAGGGTGCTAAGGGCTGTATTCGCTCACTCTTCCGTGAACTTAAGTGCTTCATTAGTTGCAGGAACAGTAAAGGCATTAATTATATTACTTAGCTTGGCTATTGCCTTATCTATACTTAATCTCGGAGCAGCTACGGTCTATATTGCACTAATAGCTAGATACTTACCTTACTTGGCTGGAGCAATACTATTACTAACACTTGGAATGAGTTTAGTAAATGTACTATTAGATTATATGGCGAGACAAATGCCCGTACAAGACCAGTTTATAACTGTTATTTTAAGTGTGTTAAGATTCGGTCTGTACGCAGTAATAATTACTATAGCTGCTGAGTTAGCAATTTTTGAATGGGTACCGTTAGTGAGTTCATACCTGTTCTATGACATCTTGATCGGTTCTATCGTATTACTCTTTAGCTTTGCCATTACCGACAAGGCCTTAGATACTATTGTTAAGACTGATCCTAATGCAAATTATATAGCTACTTACGGAAGATTCCTACTTTACACAATTTTCATATTGATAGCAGTAGCAATAATTGTTCAGCCATTCGGTAATGTAACGTCGATTTTACAGACTTTATCTTGGGGATTAGCAATAGCGTTTGGAATATTATTAGTGCCGTTAATATACATGTTCGTCAAAAAGATGGTAGCAGAGATAAAATGATGAGAACTCCCCAGACGGATAAGTGAAGACTCCTTTAAGTGCTGATTTTTATACTTCCTTGGAACAATATATCTCATGAAAAAACTTACTCAAGATGAAATAAGGATTTTTTTAGACAATTCTAAAGGTTGGAACTTAAAGGATAATAAGCTAGAAAAAGTCTTCTTGTTTAAGGATTTTAGAGAATCAGTTCAATTTGTAAATAAGATCCAACTCGTAGCTGATGCTATAAATCATCATCCAGATGTATGCATATACTATAACAAAGTTATTATCCAACTTATTACCCATGACGTGAATGGTATAACGGATCTTGATATGGAGTTAGCGAAAAAGATAGATGAAATCAAATAAGTTTGAAGATTATTCCTTCTTTTCCACCAACTCTAGTACTTTTTTTACCCTTACCCTTAAGATACTTTCTTCAATTCGTATATCCCCAGCCATATTAATCTTTATTATTTTGCCAGGTAGGTGCCAGACAGCTTCGTAAGGGTATTCAGCTATTTCTTCGCTATAAATGTTATAATACTCATTTAAACCTTTTCTTAACGTGCCCGAGAAATATAGTAGGAACTCAATGATAGGGTGGTGTTTATCTAATAACTTAATTTTCACCCATTTCACGTAAGCTTTAACTCTTTCCCCATTTATTATTATTTTCTCTTCATCAATTAGTTGTTGTAGATTTCTCTTTATGGTGATAATTTCTCTCTTAACTTCATTTTTGTTCAGGGAGACGTAATAACCAAACTTATCTATATAATAAAAAGTCGTAAACTGAGTTACTTTACCGTCTCTGCTAAAGTTGAAAAAACCTGATGCATATATAGGAATTACATTATCGGAGCTCATATTTTACTTTTTAGCCGATCTTCTTTTTCTGCCACTTTCATGCTGTAATAATGACTCTATAGCTTCTTTCAATTCTTGACAGTTATTAACTTTAGCAAAAACTAAGTTTATGAAACAACACAAGCTTCTCAGTCTCTCAAATGAGGTAAACTTTATTGAGTTCTGTGGTCTCTCTGTAGAGATTGCCAAGAACTTAGCTTGACCAGCTAATGCCTTAAGTACTAACCTTTCACTGGTCAGTAGCTCGGTTGATGTCCATCTCCCCTCACTTGGTTCTGGCAATTTAAGTTCGTTTTGCTGAATACCTTGACAATCTTCATTAAATTCTACTTCTTCTTTTTTGTCCATAAGGTCTACAACTTCTGATTCGTTAGTAGTTTGAGTTCCTAAAAATTTTTCAAAAAGCCTTTTAAGTTCTTGATTATTGTAAGCACAACAGCTTAATTTTCCTAGTTCTTCTAACATAGAAAAATCTCTCAAGGTAATGTTATTTGTTCCCCGACTAGTTGAGATAGACAAAAGAGTAGGGCCATTTGGTATCATAAGTACTTCAAATCGGAAGTAGTTACTTTCAGCTAGTCTGATAATGTAGGTCTTATTCCCTTCATTTGATAGTTTTCTAAATTCTTCTAATTTTGAAGTCAAAAATGTTTTATCACAAGTAGAAACGAGAAAATTAAAACCTCTGATATCTTTCACACACTCCGTTGAACACAACATATATACTAAATCTCGATTTGTAGAATATAAAAATATTTGAGGCTTTAGACTAAAACACTTTTAGTTCATACGCCTGCTAAGAGTAGATTAGCGTTTTTAGTTAATTCATAGTAGTATTTTCTTCCTTTTCTGATATTTACAAGTCCGAATTTCTGCAATAATTCTAAATGATATCTAGCAGTTGAATAATTTATTTTAAGCTCTTTAGATATTTCGTATGCGGTTTTAGGTCCATCTCTCAATGCTTCTATTATCCTCTTTCTAGTCTCCCAACCTGGTAGGGCTAATAGCTCATCTACTTTTGTTATGCTCATAGGACTATTCTAGCTTTCCATTATGCTTAAATCTAAGCAGTTTTTTATAGGAATAATTTCATTTTCAGTGAATAAATTCATTATCTAAATGGAAAATACCTGTCTCTATTCATGAACATTACAACTAGAAGAAACAATACCAGTGCAAAGACAGCAAATGAGTAGTACGGTTCTCTAAGTCCTAGTAAGAGTAGAAGAAATATTGAAAAAGGTATAGGAAGAAAAGTCTTATTATTTAGACCGTGGAACAGTGAAAAACCAATAGCAGGTACTAAGAATAGAGGATTGTAGATCGATAGTACAAGTAGGATGAGTAATATCATCAAAAGCAGGATTCTCAATATGTTAATTCTCTGTGTTAGCATAATTATTTGATAATTATCGGTTGAGTATAAATTTATAGCTTATGTAAAACTTCGTGGAAACCTTGTAAATGATCTCTGAAACTGCTGAAAAATCTATTTTTCCTAACTTCATTTAAATTAATCTCTGTGATTATTCTATCCTCTTCAAATAATTTTGCTGTACTAATAATTTCTCCTAAAGGCGATACTGCCATTGAACCTCCCCAGAAGAACTCTTCTTCTTGGCTACCGACAGTATTTACAAAGACGCTCCATACACCATTTATGATAGAATGGGCTCTAAGCAAGGCCTCCCATTGCTCCCTGATTGCTAGGGTAGAAGAAAACCTTCTCATAGGTGAGGCAGCTGGAATCATAATTACGTCTGCTCCCATTAGCGCTAGTGCCTCTATTGGTTCGTAGTGCCACGCATCTTCACATATTGTGACACCGAACTTATATCCTTTATATTCATATATCCTTAAATCAGTCCTAGGATCGCCTGGTTGAAAATACCTTCTTTCTTCAAAAAGCCCGTAGGTGGGTAAATAGAACTTGTAAATATAATCTATTTTTCCCTCGATTATTACGGCAGCACTATTTCTCAAAATACCAGGTCTTACCTCTTTAACCAACCCTGCGATTACACATTTAGAATGTTCTGAGAGCTTATTTACTGCTTTTTCGCTTTCCTTATATACCTCAAATACAAGGTCTCTAAGCACGTAACCCGTAAGCGATAGCTCTGGAAATACTACACAGTCTGCTGACGAGGTTTTAATTATTTCTATGTGTTTTTGAAAGTTATGTGTAACGTCGCCCAATTTAGGTCTGATTTGTGCTAACTCTACTCTTAACCCCATTGTCTGGGATATCTCCAATCTGAATTTATAGCCCTTCCGCTCAATCTGAATATCTCAGGAGGAAGTCTTTTGTGTTGAGAAATCTTAACCATTTTGATTATTTTATTAATCGCTGAGATGTCGGTATTAGTAATCATACTTATAGTTTCTTCATCAAGCATTTCCTCAAATTTAAGATATAGGATCGAGTCTATCGTTTCGTAATCTAATCCTATTTCTCCTTCTGCAGTTTGTCCTTCCCAGAGAGCAGGAGACGGAGGTTTCTTTACTATTTCTTCAGGAATTCCTAAGTGTAGTCCTAGAGCCCTTACTTGGGCTTTATACAAATCACCTATTGGCAATATATCAACTCCTCCGTCACCGTATTTAGTAAAGTATCCTAACATAAGTTCACTTTTATCTCCGGTGCCAACGACTAGGTAATTGTGTTTTTGAGCAAAAGCGTATAGAAGAATCATTCTAACTCTAGCCTTTATATTTCCCGTTACCAACTTATCATCAGTCCCAACAGCTTTACTGAATAATGAAGTTATTTCGTCAATATTAATTACAGAATAGCTTTTCTCAGTAGCGTTTACAAGTTTTAAGATAGAGTAAGCGTGTTGTAAGTCTTGATGTGGGGTAGAGCTAGAAGGCATAAGTAAGAAGTAAGCGTTTTTAGTAGCTTTAGAAAGAAGTACAGCCGTTACTGAAGAGTCTATCCCTCCGCTTAATCCTACTATTCCTCCTTCTTTTCCGCTTTCCTTAATATATTCTCTCATTCGTTCAACTAGGTACTCGGTTATCTTGTCAAAATCAACTAAAAGTAACTTTTTCCTTACGTAATCTGGCATCATCTATAATATATTAGAAGCTGAAGTATTTATAGTATACGTTGCAAAATAATAATTGTAGTAAACTTGAACCGTAAAAACAGTACTGTTTATACTCTCGTTAAATTGTGGTGCGTATGCGAAAACTAAACCCGTCGAGTTGGGTGGTATTATTCCCGATGAGAAATCCCAGACCATATTTAAGTTATTAGGTATTGAGACTCTAACTAAAGTTATATTCACGGGATAAGGTTTATCATTGTATACTTTAATTAGTAATGCGTCATAAGGAAGTTTTCCTAAAGGATAAACGCTTTCTATTGTTAATGGGTTTGATTGTACGTAATTTATGTGAGCATAAACAGCTAGAGAACTTAGTAAGGTTACGAGTAAGAATAAAGGAACTAGGATTTGTCTCTTGAAATTGACTTTTACTGTGGGAATCTTATTATAGTCGATATTGTACAAGGATAGAAAAAGTAAGGGGATCCACATAATGAAGTATTCTGTTAATGTTCTCCATAAGAACCAGCTTATTATTATCGGAAAGACCCATATGCTTTCTCTTATTACTTCAAAGTACCTGCTGTAAAGGTAAATGAGAAATAGGCTTACAGTCCCGAGGCTTATGGTGAAGAACCAAGGTTCTAAGGGATAGAATCCTGAATAAGATATTACGCTAAGGCCTATTTGCCCCACCGGAATTGTAGCAGAATCTGTGGTAATAACGTTTGTAATAAATGATGTGGAATTCCAAATGAGGAATGGTATAGTTAGTATAGAGACCGAGAGAGAGAAAGGTAACAGATATTCCCTTAAGAATCTCTTTTTACTCTCATAAGTCTTCAGCTTATATATTAGGAGAAAAGGTAGAGCAAGCCATGAAAGTTGCGTGAGCATAGTTGCGAGACCTAAAGACGTACCTCCTAGTTTATCTTTTCTTACGTAGGCTATGGCTAGAAAGGTAGTTGGAATTACGACAAAAACACCGTAAAATGGAGGTATGGATACTGCCGTCATAATATAGATGAATATTATAGGTAATAGAGCGAAAGGATCCTCTTTTTTTCTTCCTTCAATATAAATTAAGATTGCCAATATTACATCAAAAACTATGTTTTCTAGGTTAAGGAAGTATGGAGGCAGATCAAAGACTTTTAGGAATACATAAAGGGGTATGTAGATTATAAAAGACAGAGGCGGATAAATGTAAGTGTTAGCTATACCCCCCGCTAAGGTATAAGTAGGACACACCCCTTGAGGGTAGTAAGTTACTGCGTAAGGATCTTTACCTTGAAATAGTGAGTTTAATGCTTCATATATATACTCCATATCGTCTGTTCCAAACGAGTTAACTAAGGTTATACTTATCAGTAGAAAGGTAATACTAGATATAAATGCTACGTAATCGTCTACACTCGTTATCTTTCTGTTAGGATTAAGTAGTTGTGGATTCATTACTAGAATTAGTATAGCTATTAAGAAGAAGAAGGAGAGAGAAATTATTGAGGCTGAAATAGGGTCAGAGAGTACGCTAGCTCTGAAATTTATCACTATGAGTACGTATAAGACCACGGAGGTCAGTATTAAGTATGTTATTCTATGACGGAGAGTATTATCCACATCAATTCAATAACCTTAAGGCTTTAATCGTTTTTCATTATGTTCAATTAATCAATGATTTATCAGTTCTAATACTTTCTTACTTAAATAGTGGAAAAGATTTTCTCTGTTTTTCTCCGTTATCTCATATATTTCCTCTCCTAGCTTTATCGATCTGTGAACCACAGCAAAGAGAGGGATTTCAGAGTCGAGTATTCTCGTTATAAGAGCCTTTAAGCTAGGCACAGAGAGCTCCATAGGTCCTATTTCATCAATCGCTATTAATTGCGGGTTATTAAATATCTCTAGCTCTAGTGATTTTACGAATTCTTCATTTAGAACAACGCTGTATTTACCTATTTTCACACTTCCGTTCTGTTCTGTAGATGCAAGCATAGCTTCTTTTCCTGAAGATACGCTTACTATTTTAAACCCTACTCTATTAGTCCCTTTCCTAATTTCAGGACAATAAAAACCGGTAACGTTAATGTTTTTAGAGCGGAGTTCTTTCACGATTTTCATTAAAATAGTAGTTTTACCTATTCCAGGTCTTCCAGTAATGAATATCTTGTTTTTCATGCTAATTATCGTTTTATTCGAGGTTAAAAAAGGATTGAAAAGTGTATTGGTTAAAGATGAATAGATTATGAGATTTACTAAAAAGACGAAAAGTGTTAATATGAGGAAGTGAACGTAGTATTATGTCACCAAATAGTCAGCAAGGAGTATATATGTATGTTATTTCACTTAAGTTTTCTAGCAAATGGTGGGAGTTAAGTAAATCTCAGAAGTTGCAGATACTTTCGACAATAGAAGAAACAGAGAAATCTTACCGCGATAAGTTGGGCTCCTTAAAGAGGTATAACTCTCTGAGAGATAATGGAGACTTGATATACTGGGTTGCTGATGTCGAAACTTCTCTCCTAAACGAGTTCAGGTATTCTCTTGCTTCTTCCTCCTCAGGTCTTTTAATCCCCACGTTAACTTTCTTTTCGTATTTCAAGCCTTCTCCGTATACGGGTAATACATCAGTCGAAATCTTAAAGTATTTGAGGCAGGAACCTTTAAGGTATTTCGTAGCCTATCCTATGAAGAAGACGGTAGACTGGTACCTGCTTCCTTTCGAGGAAAGGAAGGAGGTCATGGATGAACATATAAGGGTTGCAAGAACTCATCCTGATAATAAAGGGATAAGGTCATATACTACGTATTCTTTCGGCATAGGCGATTATGAATTCGTAGTAATATATGAGATCCCTGAGTTAGATAAATGGATTAACATAGTTGAAAAGCTGAGAGAAGTCAAAGCTAGGAAGTGGGTTGCTTTTGAGGAGCCCATTATTGTAGGAGAGTTAGGATCTCCTGATATTTTCTTGAAATGAAGAGGAGAGATAACATAGTTTTACCGTCTTCAATTTTTCCTTCTTCAACCATTTTTACGGCTTCGGACAGTTTAACTTCGAAGGGTTCGATCACTTCATAATCCTCAAGTTTTTGTTGGGTTTTTTCTAATTTTGTAGCAATGAAAAGATGCATTATTTCTGTCATAACTCCGGGTGATACGTAAAACGAGATCAACTTATGGAGTTTCCTAGCTTTGTAACCTATCTCTTCCTCTATTTCTCTTTTAGCTGTCGTTTCAATGTCTTCCCCTCTTTCAATCGTTCCTGCTGGGAGTTCGATTAGCCACTTTCCAATAATAGGTCTGAATTGCTTGATAAGTATTATCGTCTCACTGTCCAGAAATGGGGCTATAACTACTGAACCTCTATGCTTAACGTAAGCCTTCTCAACTGACTTACCGTTTGGTAAATTAAAATTATCTATCTCTACATCAAATTTTTTTGAAGAGTAAATTCTCATTTTGAGTTTATAAGTTGAATTTAGGGTATTTTTGTTTAATCGTCGAGTACATTTTTTCCCAATCTATTTTAGCTAAGATCACTCCTAGTACGATAAAAGTTATGGATGAAATTACAGTAAGCTCTAATGGGCTCAGTCCACTTATTGCACTTACTTGGATTATCCCTAGTATTTCAAGAGGTATTTCTACTCCACTTTTCAGGATTTTGGCTGGTATCGTTACTTTTAACATTCTAACTAATGAAGTTCTCACTACTCCTCCGCCGATATATAGGTAATCGTCTAGAGGAAGCCCTGGTAGCATGGCCATGATGAAAAGGGAAAGGATAAAGTATTTAGAACTTATAAATCGTTTGAGCAGAGGTAAGTTCTTATTTTTATTTAAAGGTTTTTCTAGACCTATTCCTAGTATGTAAGTTAATACTTTGGCTAAACCCGCTCCGAGTCCCGACACAATAATATACAGTATTATTATTAAAAGTGAGGTGTGATAATGTATTATGAAATATGAAGTTATAACTGTATAAGGTGCACCAGCAAAGGGCAAGATATTCGACACAAAACTTATTCCAAAAACTATAACTAAACTCACTACAATGTCATTCATTAAGCACAAATAATGAACATTTAGTTTTTAATTTTTCCCAATTTTTTACGCTACTATTAATTGAATTTAATAGAATTTATTATGAACAAGAGTTTTGCAATGATAAAAAATATTATTTATTGTTACAAAAGATTATAAATAGGTATGAATAAAGGTTATTTATAATAATTGAGGTGGCAGTATTGGGATTAAGAGAGGAATTAGAGTCCCGGTTTGGAAGCAACTTTTCTGATAGCATTACAGAGAGATTCTCACACTCAGCCGATATGGGTTTTGTTCCTCAGCTAGTGTGGTCAGGGGATATAAAACTTAACTTAATTCCGGATTACGTTATATACCCAACTTCAGTAGAGGACGTTGTAGACCTAGTGAAAATTACATTAAAGTATAAGGTCCCCATTATTCCTTACGGTAGGGCTACAAATAGATACGGTAATGCTTTATCTGTAGATGGAGGTATTGTAGTAGACTTTGCTAAAATGGATAAAGTAGATGTAGATGAAGTTAATTCGCAGGCAATAAGTGAACCTGGTGCTACTTGGAAGTTAGTCGATTTAGCAGTCCAATCTAAGGGTTTGCAGTTAAGGACTTTCCCTTCATCTTATGATTCCACTGTTGGAGGAGGAATAGCTGGAGATGCCTTAGGAATAGGATCTTATGAATACGGATTCATTTCAGATAACATCTCCTTTGTTGATATGGTAAACCCTAGAGGAGAAGTAGTCAGGCTTGAAGGCCCAAATTTAGCCTTAGCGTCTGGTGCTGAAGGCATTACTGGTATCATAGTAAGAGCAGGTGTCAAGCTTAGGAAGTATGCACCTACTGAAGCTATAGTATTAGCCTTTAATTCCTTCGACGACACTGTAAAAGCGATAGGAGAATTCTACAGAGAGGTAATACCGGCGTGGCACGTTCAAGTTAGAGGTCCCTCTATATCTACCAATATAGCTGACAGGTTTAACGCTAAGCTCAGTAGAGGAAAATGGAATATGATCGTAATGTATCCGTCTACAAGATCTACTCTAGTTGAGCCAAAAATTTACAGAATAGCGCAGACATTTAACGCTGAAATTTATGAAGGTGAGTGGACTGGTTGGTGGTCATTTAATCACGGTGTTGTTGCCGCTTTGAGGTCAAAAGGTCTACTAATTCACCAACATGGTCTTATACATTACACTAAGTTAGTGGAATTAGTTAATGAATTAAAAGGATTTTTGGGGGAGTTAGGAAAGTTAGAACCGAATTCTGGGTTTGATTTAGATATAGACTTAGAAAAAAGAGAAGTTTTGTTAGTAAATGCTTTCACTGAAGTATCCTTGAAGAACGAGGACAAAAAGATCATTTACGATTTAGCTAAGAACACTCTAATGATGGATTCATTCATAAAGGTTGGCGGTTCATTGCTATCTATAGGAATTTTCGCTCATAAGTATGCTAAGAATAGGCTAAGTGCTATGGGCAAGACTTTCCAGCAACTCGGTGTTGATAGATATGAAGTTATAAAGAAGTATAAGGAGGAAATGGATCCTGAAGAACTGTTTAATCCAGGAAAAGTATTAGAACCTAAAAAGAGAGGTAAAGTAGTTCTTGAAATTGTAGGAAAACAACAAGAAGCGTTGAGGTTCAGGTTTGGAATAGGATTAGCCAAAGCAATAGTACCTGGAGGAGAGGTACAAGGATTTAAAGTTGTCAAGAGGTATCTGGACATATTTGCTGATTATGCTATGCAATGTATAGACTGTGCAATGTGTGTAACAGTATGCCCGCAGTTCAAACTTATTCCACAAACGCCTTATGCACCCAAGGGTATGTTTGACTTCGTAAAAGGCGCAGTAACGTACTATTACCTTAAAGGAGGAGTTGACATACCAGATGATGCTATAGTCGAGCTTTCAGGATGCCATAAATGTGGTTTATGTGATGGTGTTTGTCCTGCTAAAATACCCATATCTTCGCTCTTGGTGAGGCTTAACGGTATAGTTGCTAAGAAGATGCCAGAAGAGCCACCAGTAGACGTTCCGTTACTTCAAGACCCCGAATTGAGATCCGTAAACGATAACTCAAGTGATATAATACTTTGGGTTGGAAAGAATTTAGTGGATAATCCAAACGTTGCGATAACTGTGTTGAGGCTTCTAAAGTTAGTAGGAGCTAAAGCTAAGGTAATAGGGACTACTTACGATAGCGGATTTATGGATTACATAAGCGGTGGTGAAAAGTTAAACGAGAAAATGGAAAAGAACAAGTCAGTGTTAGCATCTGCTTTAGAGGTTATAACTATAGCACCAGAGGATTATAGAGTATTCTCTGAAGCTTACAAGGATTATTCTAACATGAACAATATGAGAATGGGATTTGAGGTATCTCCCATTGAGTTAAGGCTACTAAAGTCTCTTCAGATAGATGGGAACGGAGAAGAAATTTATCTTCACGCTGCTTGTTATGCGACCCCGTATGTGGGAGAAGTAATTAAGAGATTGACAGATCTAGGGTTTAGAGTTAGGAAAGTAGAAGGGTGCTCAGGTGCAATACTGGAGAAAAACTTAGGTAAAAGAGCTGATAAAATGGCTAGGGCTTTAGGTGCAAAGTATCCTATGTTAGTAACGTTATGTCCGCTAGCTTCACTTAAATTCAAAGAAAACGGAATACCAGCAAAAACTTTAGTTGAATTTATAGCCGAAAAAGTAGGGCTAACTACAGTAGTAACATCAGGTACAAAAGCTAAGTTAGAATTATCCGACTCAGAAAAACAAGAATTAAGAAACATTATCACTACATCGTTATTAAAGAGTCTCTCCAGTAAATCTAGTATTATTGCAGACACAGTCACTTTTACCAGTAGTGGCATAGACGAATATAAGAAGATTATAGAGAATGTGATAGTTGAAGCATTAAGTGATGCTGGAGACGGAATAAAAGTTCATATTAAGAAGTTATTAGAAAATAAAAAAGCTCAAGGTGCTACATATGATGATATAGTGAACTATTTATCAGCACTTATTAAAGAGCTTAGTAATATAATTTCCACAATGCAATTAGATCCAATCATAGGCGTAGTAATAAATCAAGTCAAGGGACTTACATCAGAGCAGTTCGACGAAGGAGTATTGAGGCAAACTCTGATATTATTAGTGAGAGAGAACGAAAAAGTTATCAAGGAAAGGGCAACAGCACTTACTGCAGATGCGGCCAGTTAAGGTATTCTCATTCTTTTAAGTTATTTCGAACAAATAGCAAATTATGGTCAAAATTTATTTAGGACCAGCTGGAGTTCCATTATCTTCTAAGAAGAGGAGTACCATAGATGGAATAAGAACCGTAAAGGAGTTAGGACTTAATGCTATGGAAGTGGAGTTCGTCCAAGGAGTTAAAATGAAACCAGAGGCAGCGGAGGAAGCAGGAAAAGTCGCGGAGGAGTTAGGAGTGAGGCTGTCAGTTCATGCACCTTACTTCATAAATTTGTGTTCTGATGATAAGGAGAAAGTGAAGGCTTCTAAGGCAAGAATACTAGATACCGCTGATAGAGCTGAGAGGATGAAAGCAGATGCAATTGCTATTCATATAGCGTTCTACGGTAAGATGAGTCCAGAAGAATGCTATCAGCAAGTCAAATCCGAATTGGGAGAAGTAGTGGATACAGCAAGGTCTCAGGGCATCAAGAACGTAAAATTCGGGGTAGAAACTATGGCAAAAGAGTCCGCCTTCGGAACAATCGACGAGGTAATATCTATATCCAAGGAAGTCAAGGGAGTTATACCTTATATAGATTGGGCTCACACTTTTGCCAGACAAGGTGGGAAGATAGATTATAGTGAAATTATAGATAGACTTCAAAAAGAACTTAATCTAACTCATATAAATTCGCATTTTGAGTCTCTCGTATTTAGGAACGGTAAGTACGTAGATGAACATTTACCTATTGATACTGAAGCTCCGCCATTCAGGCCCTTAGCTGAGGAACTTCTTAAGAGGGAGAATTTATCCATTACGTTAATTTGTGAAAGCCCAGAACTAGAGAGAGATGCCTTGAAAATGAAAAAAATATTAGAAGAGTTAGGTTACAAATTTTCGTGATGGCATATCTTTTCGTATCGGATTACGATAGGACGTTAGCAGATGAAAAAGACGGTTTTGTGATAAGGGAGAATCTAGCGGAGTTCATAAACCGTTTCTCATCTAAGTATCCCTTTTTTGTAGTTACCGGAAGAGAAAGAAGGTTCATAAGCAGGCTCGCTCCTACTCTAAAGCCCACGGGTTGGGTTCTGGAGAACGGTGCAATAATACTTTATGATGAAAAAACTTATATTAACGCACCAAAAAATTGGGCTGAAATCAGAAAAGAAATAATTAAAAAATTAGAAGAGAAGGAGATTAAGTATAGTGTAGGAGAGGTAATTGTATATGTTAATAATATTGATAGTTCCTCTCTTGACTTACATCTGGAGGACGCAAAAGTAGAATGGAATAGAAACGATGCAATGATACTACCTAAGGATGTCGACAAGGGTAGAGGAGTTTTATTTATTAAAAACCTCCTCAACTTTAAAGGCAAGGTCGTAGCTTTAGGAGATAGTCAAAATGATATCCCGTTGTTTAGAGTTGCCGATGTAAAAGTCGCCGTAAGTAATGCGTTACCAGAAATTAAGGAGATAGCGGATGTAGTTCTTGATAAACCAAACGGGCAGGGGATAATTGATTTTCTGAGCAAAATTTTATCCGGTGAGATTTTCCTTTAAAAGATAAAGATCGACAGAAAATTTGTGAGATCTTTCTTTGTGCCACGGATAATAAGGCTTTAGATCATATCTTGAGGTGATAACTTCTACACTATAGTTCTCAGTCTCAGCTATTCTTCTAATTATCTGACTACTTTTAGGGTTAGACTTATGAATGGTGTATACTACTTTACCTATTTCTAGTGCTTTTTTCAAGAATAAGATATCTGCACCTTTGTTAACTACTCCGAATGGCGGGTTCTGAATTACGGTATCTATCTTGCGAGACAATTTTAGATGCGCCACATCAGCTATTATCGGTTCAAAGTCCAACATGTTTTCTCGGAAAAATTCTTTCGCTACGTAAATTGAGTTGTCGTCAATTTCGATGCACAAGCAGTAGGCACCAAGGATAGATGCTCCAGCACAAAGTCTACCGGTACCACAACCTAAATCGGCTACGAGCTTGTTCTTTTTTATATCACCCCTTAAATATGCAGTCCAGAGTAATGTAGATGCGAGGTTAGATGGTGTAAGATATTGTTCTAACTCATAATTAGGATTAGGATGTGGAGGAACTCGTTCTAGAAAAATTTCTAGTTGTTTTTTATTAATTTTAGTGCTTGTAATAGGTTTTTCACCTTGTTAGCCTTTATATCATCATAAAAGTTGTATCTATCTAAGAGTAATGGGTTAATTCCAGCCCTTAAAGCTCCTACGTAGTCTATTTCGTATATGTCTCCTATATGGAAGATGGGGGTTCCGTATTTCTCTTTAGCTATTCTGAAAATTCTCGGGTGGGGCTTCATAATTCCTAGATCACATGATGCGATTATGTCGTCAAGATAATTTATTAGTCCTAAATCATCCACTATCCTATATACGCTACGAGTAGCATTTGTAATCATTATTATTTTATATCCGTCCTTTTTTAGCTCATTAAGAAACGGTTTCACGTCATCAAATAGTTCCCAGTGTCCCGAGAGCAAGGTGAGGTTTTTTAGTTGCTCCAACAAGCATTTTTTAGGTGAGATTTTCAGCTCGTATAATACTTCTCTAAAATTAAGTTCACTTAAACCGCCAAGTACTGGATCTGGAAAATGTTCTCTGCCTAATTGCTTAGATACTGCACGAAAAACTTGTTTCTCCGTCACTTTATATCCTTTCTTAACTAGAAATTCATAGAGCGGTTGATGAAATTTTGGAATAAAACTTACTAACGTTTCTCCCATATCTACAAAAACGACCTTGCTCATTTTCTATCCCGTCCTCTAACTAGGAATTTGGGAGGTTCAATGTCTTCACTTTTACATCTTGGGCATTTACTTGGTTTCTTTGGCTTTTCCAAGTTGAACGTATACCCGCACCTCCTACACTTTGGTAAGTACACTATTAACTTCATATCCTTTCTCTTAAGGGATTTAGCTATATGTAATAAGTGCTCGTATACTAACTTTTCGCTTTCTATTCCTAATCTCTCTTTAATCTCTTTTGCCGTTAACGGTGAATCTGTGTATTTAAGAAGTATTACTATCTTCTCCCTTGTTGTTAAAAAGTCGAAATCGGTAAACATTACTTAACTAATATTGACTAACTGTGAATATATTTCTTCTACTTTCTTTAATATGTCGTTAGGTGTATAATCGTTTGCAAGTGCTAAGGTTGACGCACCTCCAGCTCCCACCCCTTCTTTAACGTAACCGCGTTCGTAGACCTTTAGTCCTTCATACTTTGAGGAGGAAAAGTCCAGCATAGACGCTACAACCGATACTCCCACTTGTTCAGCCAGGTATTTAATGTCTGAAGAAGGATCCTCTACGATCCATCTTGTTGTGGCAATTGTTACATTACTTAACGTCTCTTTACTTAATTCTTTGATTATTGCTGAGGCTGCAGTCATTTGCGTACCACCAGCGAGTATAACTTCCTTCTTAAATCCTATACTCAAACCGGCTACAGCTATCAACATAGGGTCAGACAATTTACTAATCTTTCCTAGAGTATCCGTAGGCAAGTCTCTTAATGCCTCCATAACTATTTTCCTTTTTAATTCTTTAGGATTTTGGGGAGATGCGGAACTTACCTTATCTAATGCGTCGTATCCTAGTCCCGCTAACACCGCCATAGCCGTGGTTGTTCCTGCAGGGATTGACTCCCCGATAACAAGAAGGTCATAAGACTTTGATAACTCTTCACTTATGATCATACTGTTTTCAAGTATTCTCTGAGCAACCTCTGTCCTTAAAGATCCTTTTCTTATGTCCCCGCCTGGCTCTCCCCCTAAATCAATCACTGGGAGTTTTGGTATTACTCTACTTCCAGCATTCACAACTAATTTAGGTATTTTCAATAATTCAAGTGCTGCTCTCGTTATAATTGCTGGTGTTGGAATACCGTCTGGAGTGACTGGTATAGTATTTATGGATTTACACTTACCCAAAATTAAAAACTCTGCATCAGCTGCTGGAGTAAAGTGGGTGAGTTCGGGTGTCGCCCCAGCTACTGTTATCCCCGGTATTAAGCTCATGTCTGTTGTGGCAATTACTAGGACAAATAGCGTTTTTTTCTTCTTAATGTCTTTTAACTTTCCCACTATTTCCTTTATGTATTGCATAATTGATTTTTTGGTGACTTTTCCGAATTTTAATTTGATGGAGAATTTTTGGATGTACTACAGAGATATTGAGAAAGGCACTAAAGTTACTTACGATGAGTTTATTTTAGATCACTCACTAAAATCGGAGGTACTAAATTCTATAAAGAATATGTATAACCTAATTAGACAAGAAGTTAATAAAAGGTTCGGAATAGGGGAAAACAGATTAAGTGAGGTTATCTGGGAATTGGCAAAGAGGAAGATTATAAAATCTGAATTAATTCAAGAATATTCGGATGTCTTAGAAGCTATTGAAAAAATAGACATGATAGATGATTTTACTATATACACTATGCTTGTTAGAATTTTGGAAGATTTAGAAGAATTATATTTTTCAGTAATAAAGTTTAAAACTGACTAATTCACAGAACACATGTTCGAGGGAGAATGTCTGCTCAGTCCAACATCATGATCGAAATAAAGAAACTAAAAAGGGAAAAGAACGCTATCATACTCGGACATAATTACATGGATTATGGTGTTCAGTTAGTCTCGGATTTTACGGGTGACTCTTACGACTTAGCAGTGAAGGCTATGAAAGCTAATGCAAGAATGATAGTATTTGCTGGAGTTTATTTTATGGCTGAACAAGCTGCTGCATTGAATCCGGATAAAAAAGTACTATCGCCCGATCCGAATGCTGGTTGTTCGTTGTCAGATTCTCTAGATGTAGATACATTAAAGAAATATAAAGAGATATATCCAGACGCTCCGGTAGTGTTGTATATAAACACGAGTATATACACTAAAGCATTCGCTGACTATATAGTAACTTCCTCTACTGCAGTTAGAGTCGTAAGTAAACTCGACGCTAAGAACATAATTTTCGGTCCAGATGCAAATCTAGCTAACTATGTAGAGCACAAAACCGGTAAGAAATTAATTAAAGTCCCTCCTAACGGAAGATGTATAGTTCATACAAATTATACCAAGCAGTTAGTATCGATAGCAAGGAAGAAATATCCTAATGCACTTCTTATGGCTCACCCAGAAAGCCCATTAGAGATTCTTGAAGCAGCTGACTTTGTTGGATCTACTAATCAAATGATAAAATTCGCTAAGGAAAGCCCTAACAAAGAATTCATTGTAGCTACGGAACTGGGAATGATAAATGCATTAAAAATTCAAGTTCCAGATAAGGTATTTTATCCTTTAGTAACCACTGAAGCTTGCGGATGCGCAAGATGCCCTTACATGGCAATGATAACTTTGGAAAAGATTAAGAGATCCCTAGAACAAGAAGTTTATGAGGTAAAGGTACCTAAGGATGTTGCTGAGAAAGCTAAAGAGGCTTTCGAAAGAACCATTAAGATTCTCGGAGATAATAAATAATATACTCTATCGCAGATTCTATCTCTTCTAATGTATTGTAGAAATGAGTAGATATTCTTATCCCTTCCCCTCTAGGTGACACGATAATTTTTTTTCTGAGCAAATATTCTGAAGCTTTCCTAGGATTCTTTATCTTGATTACTACTATTCCTGCTTTTTTATTTTCTGGAGTTATAACCTCCAGACCTCTTTCATTAGCTATCTTTATTACGTAGCTAGATAGGTACTGTATTCTTCCAAATATTTCATCTCTATGTTGGTAAATAATCTCACATGATTTGGCAAGACCTAAATTTGACGCAACATCTATAGTTCCTATCTCGAATCGTCTAGGACCTTTTTCTAGCTCAAACTTTTCTGGGTTAAACTCTAAGAAATTAGATGCACTTTTCCAGCCATAAAACGGTGGATCTTCTAATAGTCCTTCTTTAACATACATGAAACCTGAACCTTGGGGACTCATTAGCCATTTATACCCACCAGCAACGGCGAAGTCTACATCAAACTTTTTTAAATCTACTTCAGTAGCTCCAGCGCTTTGAATTACATCCAATAATACATATGCTCCTACTTGTTTAGCCTCTTTAACTATTCTACTTACATCGACTTTTACACCCGTGCTAAAACTAACGTGACTTAAGCTAATTAGTTTGGTATTTTTATCTACTCTTGAGAGTATATCATCCTCTATTTTTTCTGGGGATACTTTAGCTATTCTTAGCTCGATTTTCTTATTCTTAACTAACTTAAGAAAAGGATAGACTGTTGCTGGAAATTCCACATTATCTGTAACTACGTTTTCACCTTGCTTAAAGGCTAAACCGTGAGCTATTACATTAATCCCATAGGAAGTGTTAGGTATTAAAGAGATTTCCTCACTTTTTGCATTTACTAATTTACCTATTTTCTCTCTTATGTGATAAAAGTCGTCGGCTTCCTGTTCGTTAACTGCTATCGTCCCCTTAGTCATAACACTTATCAAATATTTGTTAACTTCGAGGTAGACAGAAAGAGGGGTAGGAGATATGGCAGCGTGATTAAGATATATGTAATGTTGAGTTAAAGGAACTTCATTTCTAAAGTCTTCAATAAAGCCCACTCTTCACTACCTCCTTGATCTCGTTCACTACGTCAGGATCTTCGAGTATGGTAGGATCTACCTCCTTTCCGAGTACGAGATCTCTCAATATTCTTCTTACTACTTTACCGCTTTTAGATTTAGGAAGCCTGTTTACCTCTATAACCTTATCTATTACGTAAATAGGACCTAGAGACTTTCTTGTTTTCTCCCTTATTTTTTCTGGGTCTATATTATTTCCCACCACAAATACGATCATTTTCTCTCCTTTCACTTCATCGGGTACCCCGACGACAGCAACCTCTTTAACCCCGTTTACCTCCATTAGAACATTTTCTACTTCTCCAGTTGTGATTCTATGCCCAGCAATTTTTATCATATCATCGCTTCTACCGACGATCTTCACGTACGGATTATTGATTATTGCAATATCCCCAGTATCATGATACCCGAATCTCGAGAAATAAGAAGCAAATTTCTCTGAGTTGTTTAGTACACCTATGAACTGAGTGGGGAAAGGTGTTTTACAGATTAAGTAACCAGGTTTATCATAAACCGGTTTTCCTTCGTCATCAACAGTCTCTAGCAGTGCCCCAGGGAATGGTACTCCTGCATAACCGGGTTTAGGTTCTATATTTTCTAGGGAGTACGGAATTCCTACTACATAACCAAGTTCGGTCTGTCCATAAACATCAGTGATCCTCTCTGCAAAAGTTTTAGCATACTCCCATGTTTGATCGTCAAAGATTTCCCCTGCAGTAGCTAAGAATTCAACTCTCGGCAATTTTAAGTCGTATTTTCTCAACGTTCTTAGAAGTGTAGGTGATGTAAATAGGACTTTAGGTCTTAATTCATCGATGATTTTTACTAGCCTATTTTTCGGATAATCTGGGGCTCCCTCCATAAACACGAATGTAGAACCGTGGAGCAGAGTTCCGTACATAATTCTTGAAAAAGTGATCCACCCCATATCGGAAGTAGTTAATACTATATCGCCCTGCTTTAGGTCGAACATTAGGTTAAATACAGTATAATCGCCTACCATCCAGGCTCCATGGGGTAATATAATGCCTTTGGGCCTACCAGTAGTCCCTGAAGTATACATTACTTTTAACGGTTCATTACTTTCGATTTTCTCAGCTTCGTTATCTTTATCGCCTTTTTCAACAAGTTCTTTTATCTCTTGAACTTCATTCTTCTCTCTGAAGATTAAATCTCCCTTAATAAATAAGGGGATTTTGTTTCCTCTGCGGACTGTGTAGTTCGCTGTTATTATATAATCAGGCTGAAAATCATCAAGTCTTTTCTTAATAGCCTCTTCTCCTAATCCCGCAAAAATTATCGTGTAAATTCCTCCTACCCACGCCGAAGATAAAACGGATATTATTCCTTGAGGAGTGTTAGGTGTATATATAGCTATCCTAGAGCCTTTTTTAATTCCTTTAGCTCTAAATTCACTGGAGAGCCCCTTAACAGCTCTTTCCAGTTCGTTATATGTAAGCTCTATTTTTTCTCCGTTTTCGCCGTACCAAACTAATGCAGTCCCAGCATGTGAAATCGCATTTAACGCGATATTGGTTTTACCTCCCACAAACCACCTAGCTACGTATTTCCCCTTAGATACTACTGTACTCCACTTGTCAGACCATTTTAACTTTTCAGCGTATTCTTGCCAATACCAATCTGGCTTTTCGAGAGATTTTTGATAAAGGGTAAAGTAGTCCAACTTTTACTCGATCTTAATTTTAGGTATTTTCCATTTATTATCTTTGAATACTTCATAAGGTATGCTGAAACCATGAGCAAATGCTAGATCTTTTATTGAAATGATTACTTCCACGTCTTTAATTTTGTTCACGCTAGAGATTACTCTTTCTAGACTTTTCTTATCTGCATGATATTCTGCTATATAATAACCGTTATCGAGCTGCGCAATTGTCAGTAAACTAGGATCGTTTACAATTCTTTTAGACTTTACGTCGAGTATATAATTTGTATTGCCTAAAGTATACATGAAGCCGTGTAAAACTTCTTTTATGTGTTTGTAGTGGTAATTTCTCCAGTAAGGTATTGCGGGATTCACTTGGATATCTGTCAATAAGTTTACGTCATATTTATCTAATTTTAGAAGTTCTTTTGACGGGATTGATATATATACTTGTTTTCTATTACATACCCATTCCTTATTTTCAAAATCGTAACAGTTTTCATCATTGATAAATCTAAAGCTTTGAACAGAAAGACTTATAGAACATTTCATGTTAAGTTTATCAAAAACTTTTTCATAAGTTTGTTTCATTTCGTCAAATACTTCATAACTTGTATAAAAAACAAGCATAAATGAATCATCTTCAATATCTCCTCTGAAAAGGTTTGCTAAAGGTCCAGTTATCTGTTTTGCCTTTTCGTAAGGTATAGTCGATTTCTCACACCATATGACAGCTTTCCATAAGCCCAACTTTTCAGAGTTTATAATGGGAAATACAGTCATCTGATGTTCGTAAAATAAGCTAAGAATCGAATAGTAAACATCATTTACAGGTATCCTGGAAAGAGATGAAATTATATGGGAATTTAATCCCACGAGTCTTATGTATTTTATAAGGTCACTTAGCTTCAACTCTTAGTATTGTTTGTTTGATAAATATATAAAATTTTCTTCAAAATGTATTAAAAAATTAGAAGAAATTTGTTTGTTTTATTTTTCTCTAATCTTAACTATTTTATACCCGCAATAGGGACATTCTGTATATTTTTTCTTAAAAATTCTGCCACAAGCCTCACACTTATATACTACTTTTTTCTTGTTCTTCATCTTAAATCCTAACTTTACGGAGTTAAATTCTATATTAAGATACAATAGTACGTTTTGTACGCTTAGATCGTCGGTAAATACTACTGAGGGTCTTAATTCGTGTGCTAGCGCAATCACGCTGATATCCGTTTGTGATAATTCACTTTCCTTTATTTGATGTAAAGTCTTTATGACGTAATCCACTGATTCTTTAGAAGGAGATTGTATAATTATTTTTCCTGAATTAATAGATAAATTCAATAAATTTACTGAATTTGAATCTCTTACTTCTTCTATTACGTCAGGTGTTGTATAAACTAAGGGAAATAAATTCTCAAGTCCAGCCAGAAAACCCGCTGTATCGAATATTATCCTTTTCATTACAAGTAACCTAGGTCAATTCTTTTATAGAAACGTAGAATTTTAGCTTTTCCTTCATGTTCGGTAATTATAGCCTCCTCATCTTCCCCACTCCTTAAATACCCTACTACTTCACCATCTACTATTATTTTAGCTATTTGAGGGCGTCCTTTATCTTCTAACTTAATAGTGACTTTCTCCTTCATAGGGATAATGATATTATGCATATCTGGAACTATACAGTTCATAAAAGTAATTTCAATACCGTTCACACCTTTATGAAGTAGAGTTCTTGTAGCTGAATAACTCCAAGCCCAGCTTCCTTGAGGAGTAGAAACCAATACACCGTCTCCTTCAAATATGATTTTCTTTTCTCCCATACTGACACTGCCTAGAATAGTCTCAGGGTTATCAAATAATATAGCTACTTCGTTGAATGCCACGGCTCTAGTCTGTTTGGTCCTCAAGTTTAACATCACATACTCATCTATTATATAATCACCGTTTTTTAGCCTAGTCAAAACATCTTTTACGTTTTCTGGATTTATATCTAATAAGGCTGATCTTCTACCGAACTTGATTCCTATAACTGGGGAGTTTAATTTGACAGCTTTAAGTAGTGTACCATCACCGCCTATTACAACCACAAGATCGTGGTTATTTCCTTCGGTTATTTTAAATCCCATTTCTTCTGCCAATTTCTTAACTTTTTCACTAAATTCAATAGCATCTGGCGAGTTTTTTGTAAGTATTTTGAGTAACATCTACGTTAGTTATGATACTCCTTTAAGATAATAACATTTACCGTGAAGACTTTACTTTCGTTAATTAGCTCGACTTCACCATCATAATTTATTAACCTAACCTTGTAAATCTTTTGTTTTATTCCCTTATATTTTGCACTTATCCAGCTGTTTACTCCGGTCGTCATTATTGTGGTCTTTCCATGAAGTCTTATCGTTACATGTTCTCCAGGCTTGAGTGTGATGGTTGTCTTCTCAGGATTCTCACCTACATATTCAACTGCCGCTATCATAATTTTTCTATAATAGTAGAACCATCCGCGCATTAATAGGATAAATCCTAAAGATAAAGCTAATAAGAGAAGTCCCAGTAACAGATACATATTAATCTCTCATTATAAATCTGTGTAAAGGTTTAAATAGTATAAACAAAATGAAAAAACGGGGATTTAATTTTGGCAGAGTTTGACATGGTAGTTATTGGCGGAGGCCCAGTAGGTCTATATGCTACTTTTTATGCAGGATTAAGGGATATGAAGGTTGCTCTTATAGATGCACAAGATGAGTTAGGGGGACAGCTTGTCACTCTATATCCTGAAAAGATGGTTTATGATGTTGGAGGTTTTCCTGGTATATTAGCATACGATTTAGCTCAAAATCTAATCGAACAAGCTAAGATGTTCTCTCCAGAAGTAAGAGTAAAAGAGTGGGCTGACACTCTTCAGAGGGCTAACGATAATATGTGGATAGTAAAGACTGACAAAGGGACGGAATTTAAGACAAAAACAGTGTTAATTGCAGCTGGAATTGGAAAAATAACCCCCACTAGGCTAGGTGCTAAGGGTGAGGTAGAATACGAGAATAAAGGAGTTTATTACACTGTTAGGAGGAAGAAGGACTTTGAGGGTAAGAGAGTACTGATTGTAGGAGGTGGAGACTCGGCGGTTGATTGGGCCTTAACCCTAGCACCTATGGCTAAGTCCGTGACGTTAATTCACAGGAGAGATCAGTTTAGGGCTCACGAAAGGAGCGTAAAGCAGCTATATCAAGTCGCCACAGTCTATACTTGGCACGAGTTAAAGGAAGTTCAAGGCGACGGTAATAAGGTTACTCATGCAGTAATTTTTGACAACAGAACAAAGGAGGAGAAAGTGTTAGATGTAGACGCTGTCATTATTAGCATAGGACACAAAGGAGACTTAGGTAACATGCTAAAGTGGGGACTTAATATGAAAGGAAGGGATATAATAACTAACGCAAAGATGGAAACCAATTTGCCTGGAGTATATGCTGCGGGTGATATCGCGAGCCAAGAAGGTGCACCAAAGCTGGCTCTAATTGCAGTTGGTTTCGGACAAGCTGCTATAGCTGTAAGCGTAGCTAAAAAGTACGTGGATCCAAATGCGTCATTATTTGCGGGACATAGCTCTGAGATGGATAAGTTTAAGAAGTAATTTCCTATTTCTCCCTTTGATTGTAACTCTACTTTTTTAGCTTTCTTCTTCTTTAATCAATTTTAGTCTTGACAAGCAAAAGGACTACCCCTAAACTGAACGAGATTATAAAAGGAGTCAGAAGTTACTACATAATCGGAGACATTGCACTAGTCTCTCCAAAAGAAGAAGTTAACAAAGAGGAATTAGCTAAAGCGTTGATGAAGATAAACCCTCGTATAAAATCAGTTTTTATTCGTAAGAAAGTCACGGGAGAATTGAGAGTTAATGAACTAGTATTCGCTGGTGGTGAGTACAAGACTACTACTGTTTACAAGGAGAGTGGTCTTAGATTCAAAGTTGATATTTCAAAAGTTTATGTTAACGTGTCTTTATCTTCCGAAAGAGACAAACTCGAAAAAGAAGTAGAGTGTAAAAAGGTATTAGCGGATCTGTTTACAAGTTATGGTGCAATAGCTATACATTTAGCTAGGAAATGCAACTACGTAATTGCTGGAGACTTAAATATCGATGGTCTGTATCTTTTGAAGGAGTCTTTAAACCTCAACAAATTAAAGGGGAACATAGATATAGTGCAATACGACGCTCATTACTTACCCTTTAGGGAGAAGAGCGTAGATATAGGAGTTGCTGATAATCCTACTATGATTGAATCCTTTAAGAGCGAAGTTTGTAGAGTATGTAAGGAGGCGATTTTTTACATTTTATGTAAGTCTAAGGACGAAGCTACTCAAAAACTAGGTGAAGCTGATTGGGTAAGAGTTAACGATTATTCTAAGGATCTCTTCATTTTTAAGGGGAGAGTTAGATGTGATAATGAAAAGAGTTAGGTCTGAACCCTGTTGTAATTTCTTAATTATTCTTCTGTCTATGTCTTTCGCAGATTTGTCAGCGTTTAACATAATTGTACTGTCTGAGATGAAGGTAGATTTCCTGATTATTATTTTATTAGGATTGGTTAGTTGCAACTGACTTGACCCTCTACCCGAAACAATGTCGTATATTCCATTTACGACAATAACGGCATATATATAACTAGTATCCCTCCTAATCTCGTCCTTGACCCTTTCGTCTAGTTGAGAAGCTCCCTTGTCTGCGTTTATTCCTATTATACAATCTCCCCTAGGGGTTAGAAAGCTATCTTTAGTAACTTCTAAAGTAGTTTTGTGGGTAGCTTTAACGTTATAATGTCCTTTAGCCTTAATTACGTCAATCATTTTTCTTAGCTAGTATAAATGTATAACCTCTTATTTCTATCAGCTTTGCGTTAGCCTTCTCAGCTATTAATCTAGCAAATTCTCTTCTGTCTTCTACTTCTATTCCTATTTTCACTTTTACTACTTTGTGTTCATCTAGCCTTCGTTTTATTTCTTTAACTACTTCTTCAGTAACTCCTTTCTTTCCTATTCTAACATCGGCGTGGCTAGCTTTAGCTTCCTTTATCAGTCTTTTTAACGGGGTATCTTCTGACCCAACCACAGTATATACATGTTCTAACTATAACTTTATTTTTTATCCTCCTACGCTCTGTTAGTCCCGGAATTAAAGGCACGAAACACTTTCTACAAATTTTTCTCTTGTAGATTAATGGAAGCTTAAATCTGAATTTACTTGAATATGTTAATGCCAATCGTACATATCTTCTCGCTAGTTCTATATCTCCTTCTTTTACAATTTGCTCAGCCATGTCAATAAGTTCTAAAGCTCTCTTCCTATGTTCTTTTACTACTTTTATTTTCATCAACATTGATCTTCATTTGTGAGTAAAATTAATCTCATCTTATTGGACTCGTCCCTTGAACTGATACCAAGAGACATCTTATCTCATCCAGCAGTCATAGTAAACGCTAAGAAAAGAGGAAAGGATCCGCGTTACATGATCTTAGACAAATCACTTCATTACAGTGCAATGGCTAAGCTTAAGGACAAAGAGAAAAGGGGTAGACCGGACATTGTTCACTTATCGCTGCTGAATTTCTTGTATTTGGAGGACGAGATAAAAGGTGAAGTCTTCGTACACACAATAGACGGGAAAATAATCAGTGTGAGAAATGATACTAGAATACCTAAGAACTACGAAAGGTTCGTGAGCTTAGCGGAACAGTTGCTAAGATATGGTAAAGTTCCGGTAGATTCGGATAAGCCTTTTATGGAGATTACAAGTGAGAGTTTAGGTTCTCTAAAAAAGAAGTATAAGCTAGCAGTCCTTTCTGAAAATGGAGAAAAAGTATCTTTAAAGAAGATTTGCGAGCTAGGTGAAAATTGGTTAATAGGTGTTGGAGCGTTTCCTCATGGAGACTTCTCCGAAGAAGTAAAAGTAAATGCAGATGTTTTTTACTCAATTAGTGATAGAGTTTTAGAAGCACATCAGGTAATATGTAGGCTATCATCTGCTTGTCTCTTATTTCTTGGATTCCTTAGAATTTGAAGCATCGAGTATTTTAGCTTTAACTAAGATTATTCCGCCTGGTGTAGGGTTCAAGGATATTACCTCAAATCCATACTCTTCAAGAATCTTCTTAAGGATTATTGAGGCACAAGTAGTAGATTCCAGCCCGAAACCTGTGCCCGTTATTCTAATATCAATTGTTTCACCATTTTGTTTTATTGCAATGTCCTTTACGGGAATAAGTTCTTTAATTTTTTCATAAAGCTCAACTAGATCGGATAGGTTGCTAGCTTTAGTCTTTAGGTAGGATGCTAACTGGATTCCAGTTATCTCACATACCTCTGATGCCTTATTTTTATCATATTCGTAGGCTAGCTTAACTATATTTTCCAAGTACCATACCGTAACTGGGACTATTTCTAAGTCTTTTACGGTCTTGTAGTACTCGACTAAAGAGTTTAAAGTCTCAGAATCTCCTCCCTCTTTTAAGATCTCTAGGATCGCTCTCAGAGCCAAGTTAGTGATAGCATACATTGTATAGCCTTTCTTTTTAACCTCTTGTTCTAACTCCTCTATTAACTCAGCGTCTGCAGCTAGGTTCGCCCTTGGCAACTAATTATCACAATAATTTAATTTTAAAAAGTGTGTTAAATAGCTTATCTTTATATAATTTTATTAAGAATGCGGCGTGAATAATACTATATCCATTAGTACAAACAATATAAGCAAAATTACGAAACCACCTAAATACCAGTTATCATATTTAAATAGAGCTTTTATCAAATCACTGAAAGAATTAATTTCTACCTCTTCTTTTTTATTCTCAGCCATAAGCGATCCCAATATTACATTTAACTTTTAACTAATAAATTTTAGTTAAATGAAGAGAAGGAAGTCTAATTAACAGTGTTTTAATTTAATAAAGTCTCATTATTGTATAAATATCTCATTTTTAAGTTTTTAATAAACTATTACTAAGTTGTAAGGTCCATTATAAGTGGAAGAAAGATTGTTCATCGTCACTGTTATTATGTCCAGTCCTAAGTCCCTAAATATCTTGTGAAGTTCATCAGATTTCGATTTTTCTTTAATAAGAACTTTTCTATCATTAACTAGAAATGACATATCTTCATTTTCTGCAATTATTATATTTTTGTAGTATAATTTAAGGAAGCTTTTTAGGTCGGTCGTATACTTGAAATGGTAATTGTTTCCGGTAAACTCATAAACATCAACTCTGCTCTTTTCAAAAATCTTTTTGTTTATTATGACACTATCTTTTTCTAGAAATCTAATGAAATTAAATATAGGTAATTTGTCACTATTATTATCAAGGTATACTTCACCTAAAGTTGTGTATCTTAGTTTGAATAATTTGGAAAGACCCTCTACGTTAGTTGAACCTCCTATTTGAGCTATAAGTAAATTATTTAGTTTATCTATGATTATATCATCAAAATTTAGTAAAGATGGCGGATAATCAGCCATTAGTGGTTCTCGGTTTATTTCCTTTTTTAAAGAATAATACAAAAATTTTATCTCAAACTTACTAGTAGAAATAGATGGAAATCCTATCACTGGAATTTTATCTATTAACGCGTATCTATGTAACCACATTAATTCTCCTCTTATTTTTTCAGAGAATACCCTAAGCTTAGGTGCTTTTCTGTTCTCGTTCTCTGATATAATTACAGTGGGATTAAGAATGAAAAGGTTGCATAAATCTTCCCTGTCCAAAGACAGTATTGATTTCTCTAATTTCTTTTCCTCGATTTTTCCTTCTCCAATTGTAGGTATTGACGTATAAACTAACTCGACTAGTTTTTCCCTTTCTACGATATCACAAACGTCTTTTACCTCTCCTAACTCTTTTAGTTTTGCTAAGAAATTTTCGTATTCTAACTTAGCTCTTACAGGGTTAACAAAGTCTTCCAATCCAAAGTTGAAAGGATTTAATGACACTAGTTCCCATCTTCTAGGGTTAAAAACTAAAAATCTCGTTATTGGTAATTATCTTATTAGATAAACGCATATAAAACTAATTCCTATTATTATAGACAGTGATGTTTGCTCATGCTCACTTAATTCGACAAATGAGGGTCTTTGGCGATAATTATGATTTGTTAGCCTATACCCTTGGGGCCAAAAAGGATGATATTATTAAGCTTATAACTAGTATGAAAAAGAATCTATATTTAACGCCGATAATTAAATTTGAAGGCTTTTCGCTGTGTAAAGGGTTACATAACAAGAGCAAAATTTTGAGGATTAGCATTAAGGGTAGGAAAGCACTGATTGAAGAGAATGAACTGAAAATTAAGGAGATTAGGAATTACTCAGGAAAACCTGATGAGTACGATCTTGAATTGGATACATGGAACCCTAACTTCAACAAAAGGGCAGATTATATCAGAGTAGAACCTACCGAATTCGATGAGAACAGAGGGTTAAAAGAAGGGGATAATACGAGGGTGATAGATGTAAAAGGGTACATAGTAGACTACGGGAAGAGAGACTTTTTTGTAGATTTGATAACACCTGATGAAGAAGTTCTCAATGAACTTGAATATTTTCCTTTTATAAGGGTAGCATATGAGCTTGAAGATCTGGAAGGATTAAGCCTACATTTAGTAGAATTATACGTACCAGAAAGTTATCTGAATTTAGTTATAAAAAGCATTGATTATATGTGTAGAATAACACTATGTGAAAAAGTAATTAGCTTTTCGTCATTAAAGGGAGGCTAAATTATATCAAGATTTATTACTTTAGGTAGTATTCCTCTTTCGGCAGTGAGTTTATAGAAAGTCTCTAAGCCCCTCTTTACGTCCGCTAAAGGTACGTTATATTCTTGAATATCAGCCCATATTGTCTTTCTAATAATTTCTTCTTCTATATTTTCATTATGAGCTTCTCTCATGATTTCGGCATCTTTCTTTATAATTTCGTCCAAATGTTTTTCTGCATAAACTTTACTCTTTAGATAGGCTTCTTTGAACTTTATAGCTATATCCTTACCTAGATCTTTATTCACTACTACCATTCCCATAGGCATGGGAGCGTTTCCGGCAACTTGCTTCCATAGCTCCCACATGCTAGCAATTCTGTGTACTTTGATCCCTAACTTCTCTAAGGCATACATCATTTTCAGTTCATGTACAGCAACTAACACATCTCCTTCTTTACCTAATCCTTTTATCTCATCAAGGACTTTTTTAATTATAACAAGCTTTCTATACTTACCTATAAGCAGCTTGTACAAGGTATATGCTGTTGTATTATGGCCATGCACTATAACTCTGGAATTCTTTAAGTCTTCTAGGGTTAAAGGCGACGTAGATAAAATGGGCATCCCGGTTATCCCGTCTATGGCTGAAGCTACGGCTTCCCCTATCACGTAATAATCTTGCTGAATATAAGGATACATTGCAGCAGATGGTACAGCTACATCTACATCTTTTTTCAAAACCATCTCGTTAGTATCTTGTACGGTAGTAATCACTTCGAATTCTAAGTTGATCCCCTCTGGCTTTACTTTACCCTCAATTAATGGTATAAATGGGTATAGGTCTCCTGAGTCTGCTAATGGCCCAACTTTTATTGTTACCATGACCAAATTTTTTGCTAGTGTAAATAAAAATGTTTGTTGCGGTAGGTTCTACAAACAAGGCAAAGATAGAGGCTGTCAAGGAAGCTCTCAGAATTATAGGTATGAAAGCTGAAGTTAAAGCCGTAAAAGTAGATCCGGAAGTACCTCCTCAGCCAGTTTGCAATCAAACTTTTGTAGGTGCTAAAACTAGGGCTTACAAAGCGTTAAGACACACACATGCTGATATTGGAATAGGAATAGAGGGCGGTGTATTTTATTACGAAAATAGAATGTTGGCCTATGCAGTGGTTTATGCGGCAAGTAAAAAAGGGATAGAGAACTTCGCGTTTTCAGCATCTTTTCCTTTACCTCCCTCAATGACTTCGCTTTTAGTCGAAGGAAAGGAGTTAGGTGAGGTTACAGATATTATATTCTCTACGAAAGAGAGTAAACAGAGTGAAGGGGCAATTGGGTACTTAACTAAAATGCATATAACTCGTAAAGATCTTTACGTTCAACCTGTTGTGATAGCCTTATATCCTTTTTACAACAATGTAGATTAATGGCAAATAAAAAGAGAGTTCTAATACTAGGGGCTGGATTTGCGGGCTTGACTATTGCTCACCGATTGAGGGAAAATATTCCAGATAAAGCTGACGTTATAGTTATTTCAGAATCGGATCGAGTTTACGACAATACAATATTTCCAGCTCTGCTTACAGACGATGTAAAAATTGAAAACACGTATTTTCTTGCATCTCAAAAATTACCGCCAAGAGGTATTGAGTTCATTGAAAGTAAGGTCTTAGAAATACGACCGGAATCTAATGAAGTAAAGGCAGATAAAGGCACATTTGATTATGACTACTTAGTTGTCGCTCTAGGCGGAGCTTATGAAGAAAACTTCAATAAAATTAAGGGTCATGAAAACGCATTTATGCATCACACACTTGAGGGATTTTTAGGTATAAAAAAGGTTGTAGAAGAAAAAGATGAAATAAACGCATTCGTAGGTAATGCAATGAACAGCCCTATCGAAGGTCCCTCCTATCAAGTTGCCTTTATACTGGAATATCTGGGTAGAAAACTGGGAAAGAGGGTAACAGTATATCTAGGTACGCAAAGCCCTAAAGGTATGTTCGGGATATTATCGGTAGATTGGATCCCAAAACAAGTGAATGCATATGCTGAAAAAAGAGGGATTAAGTTAATAAAAGGAGTTTATGATAAGGAGATCTCTAGAAACAAAGTTTTGTTAAGTAACGGAAACGAGATTGATACTAACTTAATTTCCGTTCTTCCTACACTCTCCGCACCCGAAATAGCAAAAAAAGCTGGGTTAACAGACGAATCTGGGTTTATCTCAGTGGAACATCCCACTTTTAGATCTACTAAATTTAGGAATATATTCGCAGTCGGCGATTCTGCAAAAGGTATGATCCCGGCAAAGACCGGAAGAGCGGCTATGATATCATCTGAAAATGCAGCCGCTACAATTGTAAAGGAGCTTAGTGGTAGAACTCTACCTTATTATGCACAAGGAGTCATATGTATGATGCATGCCGGAGATTATTCAGGGATGTTGATATTCGATGTAAATAAATATGTTAAGAAAATAGACTTTAGGTGGGGCTCAATGTACAAATATCTCAAGAAGTTATATTCTGCAATGTTAATATCGTCTGCATTCAGTGTACCATACCACATGGCGTTACCATATTACAATTAATTTTTTGAAATCAATAAAATACATCTCCCTTAACTAGCTTTGAAAAGAGGATACCAAGTTCAGGCAGTTTTACAGTATCATGCTCATTAGGTCTAGGAACCGTTGATAAGTAAACACCGTAGTCTTCATGTTTTCCGTCCTTAGGTTCTCCATAAGGTGAGAATATTATGAAATCCTGAACTCTATTTATTATTTCTTTAACGAAGCCGTCAATCTCTCTATAGATCTCACACTTATCTATGCTCCCGTTATTTACTAAGAACCTGTCTAGAGCTGTCACATCTGCTATTACTGGGTTTTCATCTATGTTTTTAAATATAGCTTCTTTAACTTTGTTTAGTTCGTCCTTTATGGGTACAGTCTTGTCATAAGGTAATTTAACCTCTCCATAGGTAGGATTAGTTATAGGTATATTAATTGCAACTGCCTTAGTAATCTTGATTAACTTCAAATTAGGGAGAGAAGATAGAAAACCGCTTTCGTTGATATCATCTGTCATTTCTAAAATGCTAAGCCATGCAGGAGTAGGGTGGTTGTTCTTGTTCTTATTAGCCACTACTCCCCTGAAAGTACTACTGAAGAGCATCAATAAAGTTCTAGGATTACATTTCATAAAACTTGAATAACTCAACCCATCAATTCCTAAAAGCAACGGTTTCATATTATTCACCTAACAATGCCTTAATTCTTGTCTCTATCTCTTCTCTAGGAACTGCTCCCAACAATTCATCTACTGGTTCTCCGTTCTTGAAGAATATAACTGTAGGTAAGCTCATTACTCCATATCTGGCTGAGATATCTGGATTCTCGTCGCTGTTAATTTTTCCGAAACCTACTTGTGGGTAATCGTGTGCTAGCTCTTCAATTATAGGTGCTAATATAAGGCAAGGAGCGCACCACTCAGCCCAAAAGTCTACAACAGCAACCTTATGTGAGTTTATGAAAGAGTCAAAGTTACTGGAATCAAGATGTGCTACTGGCTCTCTCCTCTGCTCTTCTTTTTTAGATGCTACTTTAGCTAGCTTCTTAGCTTTTTCCTCCAAAAGCTTCTGTAACTCAGGATCATTTTCCTCGTTCATAACTATCCAGATACTGTTTTCCTCGTACTTTAAAAAGTTTATTTTGTTTAATTTCTAAAAACAATGTTATGGTTGAAATTATCATAGTAGGTGGAGGAATTGTAGGTGCCGTCGTTGCTGATAAGCTTCAAGATATGAACAAAGATGTAAAGATTATAGAAAAAGAACATAAAGTTAAACAGCTTAACTCAAACCGAAGCGTATGGTCTATTATACCACCATTATGCGGGGACTTAATGGAAAAGTGTTTATCTTCAATAGATTATTATGTCCAGCTATCACATAAGTACGGTGTTATATACAAGGAAATGAGTGTTATATCAGATAAACAGATAGGAAGAGAAATTTCGATGAACAAATTGAAAGAGATGGAACCCGATATTACTGTACCTGAGAGTACAAAAATGTACATCTACGAAAGGGCTCTTTATTTAGATGGAGAGAAACTTTTAGAAAAGGTAACGAAAAGTGTTATGATAAATGAGGAAGTGATCGGATACGAGATTAAGGATAACAAGATAACGAAATTACACCTTCCGTCAGGAGAGAATATTTCGGTGAACGGGAACGTTATTTTCTCTACCGGTTATCTCACTATAAAACTTTTTGGTATCAAAGATCTCGAGGTCTATAAGGGTCATTTGATCTCGAGTTCTTCTTCCTTCACTTTAAATAATATCTTGTTTTACAAAGGTAAGATATTCCTAAAGAGAAGAGGTTCAGAAGTTATTATCAGTTCGGATACAGAGAAAACCACAGATAATAAGATAAACTATGAGAAAGTAAATGATGCGGTGAATACAGTTAACTCCATCTATCCATTGAGCCATCGGATTTTAGTTAGCGTAGGTTTCAGGACAGCTTCGAGCAGCAAAAAGTACGTTATTGAAAAAATTGCTGAAAACGCTCTAGTTATTACTGGATTTAGATTTGGGTTTGCAATGGCTCCCTTTATTGTGGACGAGGCTTTAGGTCTTCTAAAGAGTGGGTCGTCATGAGAGTAAACTTCTTAATATCTACAAAAGACCCTGTAGGAATTACGATTAAAAAACTAGGGTATAAGCTTGATGAAATAGAAGATGATGTGATAGATTTCAGGTACGACAAGGGAGACGTTATTGTTATATTTTCACGTCATGAGAGCTCGTCTAAGACTCCTTCATTAACTGTTCATTACCCTGGAAATCCGGGGTCTAATGCTTTTGGAGGAGAACCTTTTAAACTAGGGATAGCCTTTCCTAAATTATTATCCTCAATTTTTAGAGAGATATTAACTTTACCCGTGGATATCCAAAAGGCTATTGAAGCTACTCATCATGGTCCCACGTATCAGACTCATCCGGTGATCTTTGTGGAGATAGGTAGCGATATAAACTACTGGCAGAACGAGAACCTTGTAAAAATGATGGTTGAGGCTACCTTGAGAGGTGTGGATAAGTTCGATCAAACCGTATGTGAAGAGATTATTGCGGGAGTAGGAGGGACTCACTATACACCTTATTTTTCGAAGATAAGTACGTCTAAATGTATAGGGCATGTTGTATCCAAATATTACTTAAACGAGATAAACCAAGAGGTTGTGAGGCAAGTTATCATGAATTCCGTTGAGAAAGTAGATAAAATAATATTCGATAACGTTAATTCTTCTATTAAGAATAAAATTATAGAGTATATAAAATGGATCAACAGTAATATAAAATTAGAGTCTAGATAAGATTTCAGTTGTTAAAATAGGAGTTCCGATACAGATTATCTTGCAGTTTTTTGCATTCTCGTCATTGCATTTGACTATACTTATACTTGCATTTGGTAGTGAGATTCCCCAAGAACCAATGTCGTCTAAATCTATAAGATATGAGAGAAAAGCCCTAATCGGGTCGTAATGACTCACGGCGATAATTGTTCCTTCCTCTTTCTTAATAATATCTTCTACAAAGCTAACTATCCTCTTCATCAAGATCTCCCATGGCTCTAATCCTTTAGCCGAGATTTCTCTTTTATAAACTTTTACTCTCCAGTTATTAATTTCGTCGATTCTAAAGTTATTCAATTCGCCTAATTCCCTCTCTCTTAATCTATCATCTATGATTGGCACTAGTCCTAACTCCTCTCCTATTATCGATGCAGTTTGGTAAGCTCTTAGTATAGGACTACTATAAAGTCTCGTTACTGCTGGGATTTTCCTTAACTCTTTAGCGGTCTCTTTAGCTTGTTGTCTACCCTCGTCAGTCAACGGGTATTTGTTTATATCGTCAGAAAGAATTCTTTGAACGTTTGAGACTGATTGGGCATGTCGAATAAACACTATAACAACCATGTTAAAGAGCTTTTACACGCTGATTATAAAAAATTGTTTTTGAATAATTTTCGATAAATTGCCCCTTGTCAAAATAATAATAAAGTTTATCAGAGGCGTATAGTCAATAAGATCTTATGGAGACAAAAGTAGGAATTATAGGAAATAAGGTGATCCACGTCATAAGAGATACTGATCCTATATCACTAGCAGCAAAAGAGCTTAGAGAACATAACATAGGTGCACTTGTAGTAATAGATAATAATAATAAGATAGTAGGAATATTCACAGAAAGGGATCTAATTAAAGTAGTTGCTGATGGCAGGACTGATGCAAAAGTGTCTGATTACATGACTAGAAATGTAATAGGAGTTACAGAAGACACAGATATAGTAGACGCACTAGAAGTTATGCTGGATAATGGTTTTAGACATCTGCCGATTTTAAGTAAAGACGGAAAGATAACTGGATTAGTGAGTATAAGAGATTTAGTGAAAGCTTTATTAGACCCTCATGTTTTTCAATTTAAAAAAGAGGCTTCGGAAATCAAGGGTTCTGGTTATATATGTCCAGTCTGTGGAATAGAAATTGATGAATTCGGATATTGTGGTTGTGGCACCGGCTCTGGATAAATTTTATTAGTATAGTATTCATTTTTTATCTAATGATAATATTCTATGCGATCGGTGAAAGAGATAGGGCAAAGGAGCTTGTAAAAATTATTACTAAAACTAGATGGAAAACAGTATCTAAACATGCCATAAAAATTGCTAGTTCATCAATAGGTGCTTCTATAGTTTTATTCAAGCCTACAAAAGCAGGTCTAGCAGTAGCATTATGGTTAAAGCAAAAAGCCGAAGAGTTGGGTATGATGGCGATGGTAGGTTGGTTCACGCAAATCGAGAATATACCGCCTGAGGTGGAGGAAGCGATAAAAACTGATTTAAATAAGCTCTTAATGAAGGAGTTAGACGTTCCTTGGTCACCTGAGATTAATGTAAAAAATCTGTAAAAATACTTATTAATCAAAAATATAAATTTAAGTTAAAATAAATATTTTCTAAATTAGAGTTAAGAGAAAGGTACTAATTAACCCATTATCTGATTCGGCTCAAGTAATTTCTCGTTCCTGAATTGTACGGTATCGTTACTCTTAGTTATTATCGTATAGTCCACTATGCCGGAAAGGTACTTCTGAATCTTCTCAAATCTTCTCTGGTCAAATGTCATAAATGACTCATCAATTATGAAGAACGGACTCTTGAAATACTCTTTCAATCCTATCAATACTAATACCAATGCTATTGCAGTCTTCTCTGAGGTAGACAGTTTCTTCAAATCCATCTTCACATTGTCCTTCTTTATTACTATTCTATATTTCTCATCTATTTCAGCTGTATAATTAAATTCAAGATCCCTCATTAAAGAGTTAGCCAGGTTGCTAAAAGTGTCCTTCACTACAGTTAGTCTTCTAATGTATTCCTTATCTAGAGTAGAAATTTGATCTTCTATATCCTTTATATTCTTTCTGAAGCTTTGTAGTTCTTCCATAATTCTTTTAGGTATGCCTATTCTTTGTAGCTCTAACTCTATATTGCTCCTTTGTTGCTGAAGCTCTTTTATACGTTTATCAAGTTCACTTTCTCCACTTAAGCTTAAGTCTTTGGTGTCAAGCTCCTCTATTTTTTCCTTCAGTTCTCTAATTTGTCTCTGCAATGTTTCAATAGATTTTTGTATCTCACCTATCTCTAGTTTATACGTTTCTAGTTCATTTTGCTTATTAGTTAATTGTTGTTCATATTTCTCTATTTCTTTTACTTTATTAGTAATTGTATTAATCCTGCTTTGTAAGTTGTTTATTTCCTTTGTTATCTCGTCCCTTTGTCTAGTTACTTCTGTTAGTTCTTTCTTTATGGTATCTAATCTCTCCTTCCAAATTGAAGGATTTACTTCATGTCCACAAACGTAACATACGGCTAAATGTCTCTCATCAGCCTCTTTTATTTCATCTAGTACTCTCCCAAGCATTCTGTAGTCTACGTCTAGGTTATACTTTTTTGAGTTAAGATTTTGTAACTTTGCGTTAAGTTCTTCTATCTCTTTTAATAAATTCTCTTTAGAAATAGAGTTCAGATTCTTTTTAAGTTCTTCTATCTCTCTCTCAATTCTTTTTGCTTTAGCTTCCTTTTCTCTCAATTCTTTTTGCCTTACTTCAAGTCTTTTTTCTAAGTCTTCTAATCTATTCTTCTTAGTTATCCTGATACTATTTTCAGTGTTTATTCTTATACTCTCTCTATCTTTTTCTAGTTTCTCTAACTGTTGATTTATTGCCTCTAATTGTTTCATATAATTTTCAGCTTCATTATATTTCTTTTGATATTCTTCATATGTTGCTTTTATTTCTCCCAGTTTATATTGTAAGTTTTCTTTTTTCTTCTTAATCTCATCAATTTTCGATGCCGCTGATATAAACCACTCTATGTTCTCGTCTCCGACTAATATTCTTGCTACTAACGGGTTCTCGGGTGAGAAATACGACAGTAGTAATGCATTTTTATCATCCATATACAGTTTTTTCTCCTCCTCTATCCTATTCTTAATTCTCTTAAATCTTCTGTAATATAATTTGCCGTCTATTTCAGCTTCAACATATCCTTCATCACTAAAAACATTCAGCAGATCCTCCGCTGTTATCTCCGATGTTAACAACGAAATCAAAGCTCTCGCTAATGATGTTTTACCATATGCATTAGGCGCTTCGTATATAGATATGCCCTTCTTTATAGAGAGATAAAGTTCTCTGCTAATACCACCTACATTATAAAGCCTAACTTGCATTAATCATAATACGTGATACTCACCTTAAAAATATTTTGATTAAACTAATAGGGATATTAAGGTTTAGGCTAATTCTAATGACATTTATATCTCTCTGGAAAGAATGAGAACGGTTAGCTCGTACTAACTCAAGTAGAATTATTTTATTTTTATTAAGAATTATTCAAGTAATTAAGGGCTAACCTTTCTGTTATCAAGAGAAAAATAAAGTTTAAAGCAAATTGCAAAAGTATTAATCCTACATGAAAAGAAAGGTTATTTTTGATACAGATACAGCAAGTGATGACACTATAGCTCTCTTATTGTCACTAGAATTCTTCGACCTGAAAGGAGTTACAGTAGTTGCTGGAAATGTGAAATATGAAAATGAGATAAATAATGCTTTATTTACTCTAGAATATTTCGGCTATTCTCATGTACCGGTCTTTTTAGGGGCTTCTAGGCCGATTAGAGGTATTTGGAGGACTGTTGAAGAAGTTCATGGAGAGAAAGGTATGGGGAGGTTGTATATACCAAAACCCTCGAAAAAACCAGAAAATATTTTTGCAAGCGATGCGATAATAGAGCTATCAAAAAAATATAATGGAGAACTTGAAATCTTAGCCGTATCACCTTTAACGAATTTAGCATTAGCGTACTTGAAAGATCCTTCCATAGTAAAGAGAATTAAGAAGGTCTGGATTATGGGAGGTGCTTTTACAAGAGGCAATACGACGGAAATCGCAGAGTTCAATTTTTGGGTCGACCCAGAGGCTGCTGAGATAGTCTTGAAAAGCGGTTTTGATATTACAATAATACCGTGGGAAATAGCTGAGGAAGCCGCTACAATAACAGATGATGAGTGGTCAAGAATTTCATCTATGGGTACAAGACGTTCGAACTTTTTTATCAAAGTTAATGAAGTTCTAAGAGAATACTCCAAAAGTACAGGGGCTAAGGGTAGCGTACATCCAGATTCACTAACTGTAGCCATTGCTTACGACAACAGTATTGTTCTCGAATCTGTAAAGAAAAGAGTGGATGTAGAGGTTTGTGGAAAATCAAGGGGGGCTATGCTGGTGGACTGGTATGATATGACAAAGAGTGATATAAAGGCAGAAATAGTTACAAAAGCAGACTCCTCTAAGTTTAAGAAGTACTTATTTGAGGTTCTTTCAAAAGCTTAGAACATTCCGCAGTAACAACGACGTTAAGGGATTTAACATTTATTCCTTTCTCACTCAGTTCTTTATATAACCCCTCAAGATCTACATTAACGTCTATAATTTGATTAGAGTCTTCACAGTAAACATTTACGTGTAAATCCCTCTTAATTTCATACCACGTTATTCCGTTAACTTCGAACGAATTCAGTAGCCCCGCTTTTTCCAGGGCATTAAGCGCGTTGTATACTGTGGATAAGCTTATACTTGGCTCTGATTTCTTAAGCTCATTATATATCTGCTCACCGTTAAAATGACCTCCACTATACAATAGTTTTAGTATTGACAGTCTCTGAGGTGTAACCTTCAATCCTTTTTGTCTTAATAGGTCAGCTAAGTCTATTTCCACAAGTAATAACTACTAACACAAAACAATTTAAAAATTATTTACAAATGTGATATATTCTATAATTTTCGTGGAATATAACTCTGACCTTATAATTGGAAAATGCATTTTATATTGTTGTTTATGTACGGTTCATGTGTATTTTATGGATGTTTCTCTGTAAAAACTTTAAATTCCGCGAGTAAAATTGTTTTTAATAGGCAGGATCACCTCTGGGAGTATGAGTATTAACTCAACGATGACCAGAGGGCCAATGTTTAAATCGTGGATTCCTCTTTGATATCTTCAACAGTTCTTTTATCTTCGACACCCTCCACTTTAATTATCCGTTTGATGATGTTAATTTTTTCATTAATATTTTCAAGGAAGATAATAAGGTCCTCTCTTCTTCTCTTCAACGATAAATGGAAGGGATTCTCTTCATACCTTCTGTCTAGGAAGAGCAGCTCACGTTCAACTAACTCTTTCTCGTTCTCATAATATACGTAAAGCTCTATTATGTCAAGGATATCTTTCCTTTCCTCAGCTTTTAAAGAGTAATAAGGGCAAATATAGCATAGAAGAGGGTGGGGTGTAGCTCTTCTATCTTTTCCGATCCACTCGAGCAATATTGAATCTTTTTTGATTACATATCTAGAACAAACTCCATTCATAAAGTAAATGCAGCTGTCCCTCTTCTTTCTCCCCTCTTCTATCTTGTCTTCATAATTACTTATCTCCTTTGAAAATACCATATCAGCAATTAGCTCTCTAAACTTCTCCATTAAATAATATACTATGAATTTATGAGTTTAAATTTCATTATGATATACCATGGGAATAGTAAGAGAGCCTATAATCGTGAGGCCACACGATTCATTGTTACATACAATAAAGATTATGACAATGGAATATGTGCCTAAGTTGATAGTAGGGGATGAGAACGGCAATCCTTTAGGTGTAGTGACACAAAAAGATGTTCTCAAGTTTATAAGTGAAATGGGAAGTAGAGAGCTTGATAGCGTTTACGTCTCCGAAGTTATGAGAAAGGATATAGTGACGGTTACAAGTGACATTGAACCGCTTGAAGCCGCTCAAATAATGATAGAGAAGAAACAACCTATGCTAATAGTCACCTCGGACAGCGGGAGAATTTTAGGTATGATAATAAAAAGCGACCTATCTCAGTATTACGGTAGTTTGATTAGAGGAATACAAAAAATTTCGGAATGTATGACCAAAAATCCAATAATTATCAATGAAAATTCTAGCATGCATGAGGCATTGAACTTGATATTATCAAACGACATCAGCAGACTAATAGTGGTCAGTGACGGGAAAATTGTCGGTACAATAACCACCACAGACCTCTTATATTTAGCTCCAGTGTTGAAGATGAAGGAAGTTAACGTAAAAGTTAAGGAGGTAATGACACCAACTATTGTTATAGTAGATGAATATGAGGACCTAAATTACGCTGCTAGATTAATGGCTAATAGAAAGGTCAAAGGTCTTCCCGTAGTGGGTGTTTCCGGAGAACTAAAAGGTATACTAACTACAACTGATATTGTTAGAGCGTTAACTGATGAGAAAACTAGAAAATATCTTCTAGAACTTAAACTCTACACTACTACCTTTTAATTACTTCAAGCTTATGTTCGATACTGTTTTCTTTATCTCTCCTATCATCTATTTTAATAAGGGTGACTATCCTCTTAACTCCCATCCTTTCCAGTTCATCATTGATTTCTTTCAGTACGTATCCAAGTTTGGTTATATCGTCTAGTTCTAATGTGGACATTGCAGGTGAAGGGTAGTATTTTATACCTAATCTATCTAGGACATCAAAAACCTTCTTTATATAAGGCGAAAGGCTTGTACTAGATGTTCCTATCGGTTCGACACTTATATCTACAAGAACTTTTTTAGGCATACAGAAATTCTATCACTTGGACTTAAAAAAATTTTTATAAGAACTGACTTGGCCACCACTCCTCTTGTTTAGGTTTAAACCCAAGTAATTTCATAACCCTTTTCGCATCATCCCTACTGATCCTTACGTCTTTATGAACTTCTAACAACGGGTACGGATACCCTCTTACTGAAATTGCCGCTAAAGTGTTTATGAATTCTAACAGTTTTCCTCTTTCAAAAAAGTCAAATTTTAAGATCCTGCCATCTTTATCTAGCCTCACCAATGAAGTGTAAAATTTTAGGTTTGACATTATCCTACTTGCTTTTTTACTTACTACATACTTATCCTCAATCGTTTTCTCCATGGGTTGAGTATAACCGATACCTTGAGTAAAGAGCTCTAAAACTACTACATCGGAATAAGGTTGACCAAAGATGTCCGATGACTTACTGTTTTTAGATATGAATAGAAGTTTCTCTCTATACTTCTCTATAAGTAGCGAAATAGCATAGTGATTTTCCGCAACTAATAACTTGTGCATTTTTTCCTCGCTTTCTCTCTCCTTGAGGGAGATAATATCATCGACAGTAAATATATCATCTATATCCGAAATTTTCTCAGTTACTTTATGTCTTCCTATCTTTTTTGCTAAACTTCCGTCCAATAGGATTAGGTCGGCTTTGTCCCCATTCTTTATTGCCAATTGCAACTCCATTAATTGCATAACAAGCGAGATTCTTTCCTTAGCATGATTACCGGGCCTGAAAGCATCAATTAGTACCTTATCGTCTACTCTCTTTATATTTCTTCCATCATACAATACAGCTTCAGCATCAACGATAAACACTACTCCTGATCTAGTCTCTTTAGACCACATTCCACCGTCAATAGCTAAAATGTTTTTTGAAGGTATATTAGTTGGAGGTAGATATGTAATCCATTTGGTATCTAATTTTTCTTTAACCATGGCAAATAACTGGTTTTTTAATTCAGCAGTGCTTACTAGTATTCTTTGTTTGTTTTCTAGTATTTCGTTATACAACCTGCTGATCATTAGATACCACCTCCACCTTGCTTATGCCGCCTTTCTTTTCCAACTTGAGTACATAATCTCCAGCCTCCATTAACTCCTCTTCGTGAGTTACAAGAATAATTTGGTGAACTATTTCAAGAGATGACCGTATTATGTCTATTAACTCTCTCCTTCTGTACTCATCAAGATTAACCGTTGGTTCGTCCATAATCAATACTCCGGAATCTCTCATTAGAGATTTAGCTATCGCAAGCCTTAAGGCTATTGCAATAGATGTTCTTTCCCCACCGCTTAAAGCATTTACAGGGACTTCGTCCCCTTTATCATTATACACTACTATTGCACTAGCTTTGTTCTTTCCCTTACCTCCCTGCTCAAAATTAAGTTCTAAAGCTCTATATGTTAGATCAAATTTAGAAAGTATAGTTATGAGATTATTCTCTATGGACGTTTTTGCATTATTCTTAATGTAAGCCTGAAGTTTCTTCTCGCTTAATATCTCCCTAAGTCCCTCTAGGTTCTTCTTTGCATCGATTAACTTTTTCTCTTTTTCCACTTTCTTTTTAATCTCTTCCAGCTCCTTAAGGTCGTTATCTATGGTAGACTGTAATGCTTTTATTTCTCCCTCTAGCTTTCCCATCTCTACAGATAATCTGTTGTATTCGTCGTTCATTTTTTCCACTTCCTCTTTTAATTTTTGGTAATAGGCTACATCAAACTTAATTGTACTGATTTCCTCTTCCACATTCTTCAGTTCATTTTCCAGTGCAGTCTTTCTTAGTTTCTCGTTTTGTAGAACTGCCAGTCTAGCTTTTACATCCTCTAACTTTCTTTTCAGGTTCTGAATCTCAGTAATCTTATTCTCAATTTGTTTCTCGATCTCTAATAATTTTTTATTGTCATTAGGTAATTCAAACTCATTAAGTATTTGTGATAGTTTTTCTGTGTCTTCAGCTTTCTGTTTCTCCTTCTCAGCTATTTCTCTTTCTAGATCCTCGATCTCGTTTTCTGACACGCGGCTTACCTTCAAATATCTGTTATGATAATCTTCAAGTTCCTTTAGCTGATCCTTGACCCTAACATATTCCTCGTGAGCAGGCTGGTAGTTCTTAACCTTCTCTTCATAATCCGCTTTTTGTTTCTCCAATTTTTCTAACTCTTGCTTGAGGTTCTCGTACTCCCCCTTTAACTTCTGTAAACTCAGTATTTGAGATTGAAGTTGCGTTATAGTGCTTTGTAATCTGTTGATATAATCAGACAAGCTAAGGTATTGCTTGTTTAGTTCCAGTTTTTGTTTACTTAATTGCTCAATTTTTTCGGAAAGTTCTTGATATATTTTTGACCTCTCATGTTCACTTAAGTCTCTTCCGCAAACCGGGCATTTACTTACACTTTCAAGAGAATGTAAGTTGTTCTTAATAGAGACTAGCTGCTTGATTTCTCCTTCTACCTCACTTTTTCTAGAAGTAATTTCTTCTTTTTCTTTTCTTTTCCTCTCTAACTCTTCATTTAACGATTCTAACTTTGTCTTTAGTTCTTCTTCATTAATAATTTTCATTTCTGACAGTCTTTTCTTCTTTTCCTCCATATTTCTTTTGATATTTTCTAGTATACTAATCAGCCTAGTATACTCGTTTTCCACATTCTCTAATTCCATTTTCTTTCTGCTAAGTTCTTGATATATCCTCTCTTTATCTTCGAGCATCTTCTTTTCCTCTAAATCAGATTTCTTTGAATTAAGTTGTTTAATTAGATTATCAAGGAATTGTGAGGTTTGTTTGATAGAACTGATTAACGCTTTAGCTTCCTTTATGGCATTCAGTTTGTTATTTAACAGCTCCTCATCTTTAACTTTTGTTTCTAAGTTTTCTTTTTCTCCAAGAAGACCAGGTAATTGTCTTAATTTCTCTTCTATTTCTTGAATCTCCTTTTGTATAGAGAGTTTGTTTTGGAATAAAGCCTCTACTTTTGCCTTTTTATCTTCGAGCTGTGTTATTTCTGTTTTTTTCTTTTGTATATCTTCTTGAATTCTCTTTACTCTTTCAGTGATCTCTTGCAATTGTTTTTGATCTTCTTCTATTCTCTTCTTGTTATCATTAATCCTCTGCTCTATAATCTTGTACCTTTCTTTTTCCCCCTCTAGGTACTTTAGTTCATTATCTACTTCCTTTATTAGTTGATGAATAGGACCATTAGTCTCTCTAAGTTCATTCATCCTTTCAATTCTTAGAATTTTATCCATTATTTTAGAAATATTATCAAAAATTTCCTCTATTTTGCCTTGTGCAATAAATAAAGTAGACGAGAAGATTTCTTCATCAGCATTTATCAACTTATATACTGTAGCATCAACTTCTTTGGCTCCTCTAGCTAAGGTCTTATACCCGTTTGGAAAGATTTCCGAAATAGTATCCGTTATACTTCCCTTGATTAAACGCGTAATTTGATAGGTCTTTCCGTTGATTTCAACATCTAATTCTACTTTCGCTTCTTTGCTTCCTTTTCTAATCAAGTCGTCTTGGTTTATTTTCCTCACTGGGTCTCTAAATAAAGAAAAGTAAATGGCATCTATTATAGAACTCTTTCCAGCTCCGTTGTGGCCTATAATTACGTTAATTCCAGGCTTAAACTTTATATCCGATTTTTCGTGACTTAGAAAGTTTTCAAGATAAATTCTTTTTATCTCCATCATTTCAATCTAACCCCGCAAATTTCCTAAGGAGCTTATATACTTCATCTTCGTTTTCTTCCTTAAGTATTGAAAGTACTAACTTTGCGTTAGACTCTGTGTATTTGGCAACCTTGACTAAATAGTCCATAATCATTTCATCTAGGGACGAAGTAGGAGAAACTTTAGGGTTGTTTTTTGTCTCGTCTATATACGACGTATTGTCCTTCGCTATTCTGTAATACTCTGAGACTTTAGACAAATCTCTCAGCTTATTTACGATTTCGTTTTTCTTTCGTGGAGTCCCCTCAAGTATAATGTGTAAAATTGGTTTTTTCGTGTACCCGTTTATTAAGGACGTAAGCCTAATAATAAAAGACTCAACTTCCTTTTCTAGATTATTTGTATTAATCGTAACTTCTAATTGTGGTCTAATATCAGTATTAATATAATGTATAGAAGGTTCACTAGTGGAGTAATCGATAACGGTCGCACCTTTCTTATTCTTTTGGTATCCCTCGAGTTCTGCTACACTTATAATATCTGGTGAACCAGCTACTTCTACGAGCGTTCCTCCATTGAGAACATGTTTTATTCTGTCATGGAAATGTCCTAAAGTTATTATTCCAAATCCCTTGGGAAGATCTGATACTTCCAGTTGATAACTGTATTGGTAAGGTAATAGCGGATTGACACCTTGGTGAAGCATTAAGATGCTCTTCCTAGAGGAAGGTTTCATTTTTTCTAGTTTCTCTTTTAACACCTTGACTCCCGTCAAGGGAACGTGGGAGATTCCAAAAATTTCAACGTCATTTAGCTTATAATAGTTGTTTTGATGATCAAGAAGTATTAATAAACCTTCTTCTTCTAATATTCTTTGCGGGAAAATACTACTTCCTCTTTTTGGAGAATCATGGTCACCGGCAATAGCAATCAAAGGTATTTCTTTCTCTTTTAATCTCTTGAGCTCCTTTAAGGCTACCAATATAGCCTTGTTAGGTGGTTCGTTCTTGTCGAAGAAATCACCTGTATGTATAACAGCGTCGACTCTTTCTTTAATAGCTATATCGATTATTTGCCTGAAGGTGTCGTAGATATCTTCTTCCCTGAAGTCCTTATCATATTGTCTTTTCCCTAAGTGTGTATCCGAAACGTGTAAGATCCTCATGGTTATCCCCAGAAGGCTGTATCTATGTGCTTATTTTCATCCTCTTTAACACTCTTCCATTCTGAGATTAGATCGGGGTCATTTCCAGCTAATTTTCCTTCGAACTTATCTATTTTAACTAAGGCGGGTAACTTAACGATATTACCTACTATTATAGCCTCCCCTGTATCCAAGGACGATAACTCTTCTACCAAGTCTTCACTTAGATTATCGCTGGTTTCCAGAACGTATTTTTTGTCTGTAGGTTCTACTATCTTAAGAATTATTTTATTTGTCATCTGGCTCAGTATATTTTCGTCAAGACCTTTAGGTCTCTGACTTACTATTATCAAGCCTACACCGAATTTCCTGCCTTCTCTGGCTATTCTACCCGCCCAATGCTTAGTTAACGTGTTTTCATCTTTCGATAATAGAACGTGAGCCTCCTCTATTACAGATATGATAGGGAACTTGAGACCGCCATTTCTCTTAATCTTATTCTCCTTTCTGGCATGTAAAATTCTTCTTAAGTAATGGGCGACTACAGCGTCTATACCGTCCTCGTCTAGAGAGCTTAGGTTAACTACATTCACTCTACCTACTTTTAGTCTATTTATTACGTCTCCGAAAGTGAAGTCTATTAGCTCGCTGTACCTATCCGCAAAGTCCTCTATCTTATTCAGTACTTCATCCCTACTATCTTTTCTTTTTTCTTCCTTAGACACTTCATTAACTTTCTCGGTCAATAGCTGAACGAAATTTGTGTTTAGTTCAGCGAAACTAATGGTATTCTCAGTTATGCCATTTTTGACTTCCTCAACAAACTGCTTGAATGCCCTCCTTAAAATTCTATATTGAATTATAGCGTTCTCTCTCAGTTCTAGCAAGGTTGCAAACTCACTAACCGTTAGAGACAATGGATTAATCTTCGGTTCTATTTGGTTTAATCTAGGAATCTCACTATCGTAATATTCTCCGTGATAATCGAAAATCAGAACTGAGCCGCCGTTCTCGGCTATCCGGGATGAAAGCACGGCTACGGTATTGGACTTTCCAGATCCTGTTGCAGCTAAAATTGCTAAGTGTCTAGCCAGAGAGTTAAGTTTGATTTTAACTTCTACGTTAGTTCCTATCACCCTACCCAACCTTATTTCACCATTAGAAAACACGCTTCTTAGCTCTTCATCTGTTGCAAGCCTTATAGGTGACCCAGCTACTGGAGGTATATCAGGTCTCGATAACGTACCGTTTAGCTTGCAAAGTAATTTTATCTTGGCCTTTACGAAGTAGGGGATCGAGTTATTAAATTTCTTAATTTTTTGTATGAATTCTATATCGCTTAAATTATTATCAAGGAGTGGGCTGCCGGTAAAAGTCTGAGTAACTAAACCTAACACTTTTTCGTCATCATATTCTATTACAACGTAATACCCGTTTCTTATCTTCTTTTCAAGAAGGGCTGTTGCTTGTTCGGTAGTTGCTGAGCCCACTATATATCCTATCGTCATATCAGACTAATATGCTCGATAAACATTTATTAATTTTGCGAAAATATATAGTATCACCGACTCCCAACTAATCTAGAACAAATAAAATTTATCCCAAAGAAAAATAAAAATAAAAATGAAACATTTATGCAGCTACGTTCTTTGCTGTTTGTGCTATTTTTGCTTCTTCCTCGGCGTATGCGCAGAGCGTTGCTTCTACGTCTGCGTAGCCTTCAGCTTTTGCTGTTAGGGCTACTTTGTTGTAAGTATCTACGTGTTCTTTTCCTTCTTTCTCAGCAAACTCGTTTAATATTTTTTCGAGGGCGAGGTAGACCATTTAGGTACCCAAGTTATCATTACCTTAACCGGATATATAAAGATTTGTTAAACATTTTTCGTATATATCTAAAAAAATTAATGAAGTTTAGGCTACATTTATGTTAGATTCAAGAAGTTTCTCGTAAATTTCCTTAGCTTTTTGATAGTAAATCTCCGCTTGTTTCGTAAGCTCTTCTTTCTCTCTTATATCACTGATTTTTTCTGACAAGAGCTTGCTTAGTAGATATACAGTACACGTAAGCATAAATTCCTCTTTAACATCATCACCTTTCTTATTCTTAATTTCGTTTAACCACTCTTTCATACTATTAACTCCCATATACTTTATGAGTTTTTCAAGAATTCCTTTAGCATGACCTAGCTCTACAAGAGACTTCTCTTTTACCATTTGAGCCTCTTCCTTTCTGTTAAGTTGGTACAATTTTTCTGATGTGAATGAGAGGAGTAGGTGGTCTTCAGAATTAGCCATAAACAGTCCTTTTAGCCCCATTTCTGTTTGTGTTCCTTTCATTTACCCTCAACAATTAAAAAGCTCTAGTGTTATAAAAATATTTGAAAAAAGATGATGAATAACTCCAATGCTGAAAAGTGACGATGTAACCCGAGTCTGAGAAAGAATTATCATATATTGACGGATAATTTAATTTGTTATGATATCCGCAAAAAAGATGAGGGCTCTGGAAATAAACAGCGAAGCCATAGGAGTACCTACATTATTACTCATGGAGAACGCCGGCAGGAGCGTTAGAGATGAAATAATAAGGAGGTTTGATCCTGAAGGCCTTAAGGTCAAGGTATTTGTGGGACACGGTGGAAAAGGTGGAGATGGATTAGTAACAGCTCGACACCTTGCAGGAGATGGTGCAGAAGTAGAGGTTTTCTTATTTGGCGAAAATAAACACAAGGATGCTGTCTTAAACCTTAATGTAATAGAAGAGATGGACTATTCCGTAAAAGTAACCGAGGTAAAAGATATATCCCAACTTTCTCCAGTGCAGACTGACGTATTAATCGACGCGATGCTCGGTACGGGATTCTCTGGTAAACCCAGAGAGCCTTTCGCTACAGCGATAAAAGTTTTCAATGAAAGCAAAGGGTTCAAGGTTTCCATAGACGTACCATCTGGAGTAGATCCTGATACTGGTGGTGCACTTGGAGAATATGTAAACCCTGACTTGATAGTGACATTCCATGATCTAAAGCCAAGTCTTCAACGTTTTTCGGAGAAAACGGTCGTAAAGAAAATTGGAATTCCGAAGGAAGCAGAAATATACGTGGGACCTGGAGACCTCGTCATAAACATAAGGAAAAGGGATTACAGAGCCAAAAAAGGCGATAACGGAAGGGTTCTAATTATAGGTGGGAGTTATACGTTCAGCGGTGCTCCTACGCTATCAGCATTAGCTGCGTTGAGAACCGGAGCCGATTTGGTTTATGTTGCCTCTCCAGAAGAAACAGCAAGAATAATAGCTGGCTTCTCACCCGATTTAATATCTATAAAACTTAAGGGTAAAAACATATCAAAGGAGAATTTAGAGGAGCTTAGACCGTGGATAGATAGAGCGGATGTTGTAGTTATAGGTCCTGGTATGGGTATGGAGCCTGAAACAGTTGAAGCCTCTAGAGTCATCGTAGATTACCTTAAGTCGTTAGATAAACCTGCTGTAATTGATGCCGATGCTCTCAAAGCCAATGCTGGGAGGGAACTTTACCCAAACGCTGTAATAACTCCTCATGCTGGCGAATTCAAGATTTTCTTTGGAGAGACTGTAAAGGAATCTATAAGGGAGAGGGTTAAACAGGTTATTGACGCTGCTAAAAGGTGTAAATGCACGGTATTGTTGAAAGGCTATGTGGATGTAATAAGTAATGGTTCGGAGTTTAGGTTGAATAAAACTGGTAATCCGGCTTTGGCTATAGGAGGTACCGGTGATACACTTACGGGGATCGTGGCTACATTTATGGCTCAAAAGGTTAATCCTTATACTTCCGCGTATATGGGAGTCTTTGTGAACAGCTTAGCAGGTTCGATAGCATATCAAAAATTCGGTGAACATTTAGTAGCTACGGATATAGTTGATCACATACCGGAGGTGCTGAATAATCCGGTAGAGGCATTCAAAAACAAAGTATACAAAAGGATAATTAAAGACTAGGGTTTAAACGGTTTAAACGTCCTTTCACTTCCCTCTCATTTTCTTTACTATTTCTAAAGCCTTGTCTGCATGTTCTTCAGCTTTCTTTAATTTCTCAAGAACCTCTATGATTTTCCCATTTTCATCTATTATAAACGTGACTCTTTGTGCACTTGTTCCCTTTTCATTTAATACTTGATAAGCCTCGCTTATCTTTTTCTCTTTATCTGAAACAATCGGGAATTTTGCATTGTATTTCTCAGCGAACCTCTTTTGAGTACTTAAAGAATCTACGCTCACTCCTATGACTTCAGCGGATAGTTCCTTGAACTGGTCATACAGCTCTACAAACCTCTGTATTTCCCTAGTACAGCCTGGTGTGAATGACTTAGGGTAAAAGTAAAGCACTACTATTAATTTGCCCTTATAATCGGAAAGTTTAACTTTACCAGTGCTTGCTTCAGCTTCAAAATCAGGGGCATCCATACCTTTACTTAACGGCATAAGTAATCATCTAACCCACAATTTTTAATAATTTAAGCTTTTATATCATATTTTCACACGCGTTACTAATATGAGGAAAATACCTAAGACTATGTCAACTCAACACCCTGACAATGCCAGAGTGCCTGAGTGGAATAAGGGCGAAGTAATAAGCGGTGAAGGCGAAGTAATTGAAGCTTATTTAGCGTATTCTCATTATGGTGTGGATGAGGTCATGTGGGACGCAGAGGGAAAAGACGTAGACACCCACGTAGTCAGAAAACTACTTTCTCAACACCCTGAGTTTTTCAAGGAAAAAGTATTAGGTAGGGACATATTCCTGACATACAGAATTCCGAACCCGAAGATTGAGGGAGCCGAAAAGAAAGTATTCGCAGAAACTCTTCAAAGTATTCCGATCACCTATGACCTAGCAGAGAAATTCTATGATACAAAACCTACCCCTCCGGTATTCGAGGTGATTCTTCCTTTCACTACTGATTATAAAGAGTTGATCTCTATCGTAAAATATTACGAGAACGTGATAGTCGATACAGAGGATGTGAAACTCGTCGATGATATTTACGTGAAAGACCTTATAGGTGAGATAAACCCTAAAAAAATCGAAATAATACCGCTTATCGAAGACAGAGATTCTATGCTGAGAATAGACGAGATAGTAGGTGGTTATGTTAAAGCTCTTAGACCTCCTTATATGAGGGTGTTTCTGGCTAGGTCAGACCCTGCAATGAACTACGGGATGATCTCCGCTATACTTTCGGTGAAATATGCACTTAGCAGACTAGGGAAGATGGAGAAACAACTTAACATATCTTTCTTCCCTATGTTAGGGGTAGGAGCATTACCGTTTAGAGGCCATTTTAGTCCTGATAATGTAGATAGGACAATGGACGAGTACAGAGGTGTTTATACTTATACAGTTCAGTCGGCTTTTAAATATGATTATGAAGATGATCAGGTAGTGAGTGCCATAAGGAAAGTTAACGAGAGAGATGTGCAGGAGAAACCCATACTAAGTGATGACGAGGAAGATATTCTTAAAAAAATAGCTAGATTGTATACAGAAAGTTATCAACCAATAATAGAGAGTTTGGCAGATGCTATAAACAAGATAGCTCTTTTATTACCTAGAAGAAGAGCGAGAAAATTGCATATAGGACTGTTTGGATATTCAAGAAGTACAGGTAAAGTAACGTTACCCAGAGCGATAGCATTTACTGGAGCGCTTTACAGCCTAGGTATACCTCCTGAGATAATCGGTATTTCCTCTTTAGGCAAACTTAACGAGAAAGAATTCGAGGTATTTTCCCAGAACTACAAATACTTTAAGTATGACATTCAATGTGCTGCTAAATTCATTAGCTTGGAGTCCCTTGAACTACTTAAACAGATTTGGAACGTGGATAAGGATACACTGACTAAGATAAAAGGAGATATCGATTTCGTTGAACATCAGCTAGGGATACACATTGGGGGAAATGACTACGTAAGTAGAAAGCATAACTTAATGACAAGTCTGGCGTTATTGGCGTTGAAAGAAGGACACATAGATGAAGCTAAGAATTACCTTTTAGAAATGGCTAAAATAAGAAGATCATTGGGATGAGAGTACTAGTAAACGGCTTGTTACAGTTTGACTCAGGTAAAACAACTTTTTCTCTATCTTTATTATCAACCTTAAGGCAGAATGGAATAGAATTTTTTCCTCACAAACCCGTGGCAGGTCATAACGCTTGGTACAGCTTTTCGACACTCTTAAGAAGTGAGGAGTTAAACGCTCTAGTTGGAAATGATGCGTTAAAATACTATGACGAAATAATACGATATAAGAGTGAAAAGAGCGGAATAATAAACATAATAAACGAGATTAATCCATTTGCAGTATTACTAGCACCGCCAGATTTACAAAAGATAAATTTTGATGTGAGGCTTTACAAGGAACTGATAAATGAAGGAGTTATTGTAATGTTACGTGTCTTCGACTGCGAATCGGTATTTCATTTCTCACTACAAGGTTTCGAGAAGATAGTCCCAGACTCATTAACGGGAAAAGTTTTACACTTAAAGAAGATTTTTAAGGCTACTGAAATTTCTAAGGAAAAACTTCGGGAGCTTGTTGATTCTTCGCCTGCGATAACCGAGAAGTGTACACGGAGAGTTTTTCAGAATTACAAGAACGTATTAATCGAGTCATACAACGACGCGCTTTCCCCTAACTACACATCTTTAGACGTAGATTTAATGTTTGTAGTTACACCGGGTAAAGCATTCTTAATCGAGGAATTTAAAAAAGTTATAGGTCTCTTTACTTATCCTCCGTGGTTAGTTTCCGTTTCTTCATTTATGAAATATGTCAGGGCAGTGAGGTCATGGAATATCGAAGTAGGTAGGTACCAATTAAATGATAACCTCTTAGATTTCGTTCTCAAATTTATTGATAAAAATGAGTAAATAAGAAAACAAAGTATAAAATTAAGGAAATAAGTTTTTAGATGATGTCAAATATTTTAAATTATGCAAGACAAATATGTTGATGTAAAAGGTGCTAAAATACATTTTATTGAAGAAGGAAGTGGAAAGCCTTTTCTTCTATTTCACGGTGCGAGATTTAACGCTCATACATGGGTCGAAACTAAGACAGTAGAAAGTATAGCCAATGCGGGATTTAGAGCAATCTCGGTAGATTTTCCAGGCTTTGGTAAGTCTACCAATGGGGGCTTTGAATCTCTTTCATCTTTTATAAAGGACTTCATGGACACCTTAGGGATGAGCAAAGCATATTTATTAGGTGCTTCCATGGGTGGAGAAGCAGTATTAGGATTCGCTGTAGATAACCCGGACATGGTAGATGGACTGGTGTTAGTCGGAGCTGTAGGTGTCTCCGCTTATAAGGACAAGTTGAAGAACTTAGTAGGCAAGAGAATTCTTCTGATTTGGGGTGAGAAAGACTCAATATCTCCTAGAAGTAATGCTGAGCTTATAATGAAGACCGTAAACACAGCGAAGCTTGTGATAGTAGGCAAGCAACACGCATGTTACCTAGATGATAATGTAAGCTTTAACAACGTTATAGTCAACTTCCTGAAGGGAGAGTGAATTATGGATGAGGAGTTGAGAAAAAAACTAATGGAAGTTCTAAAGGATAAGAGACTTCTGGAGGTAATGAAACATTTAAGGAAGGCTAATGTTGACTATGGAAAGTCGATAATGCTGAATACAAAAATTCCCATTCAAGAAGTAGTAGAATTGCTAGACCGGCTAGAAAGGTTAGGATTAATTGAAAGGGTTCATGGTGCTACACTGAAAAATACTGAAGCAAAGTTTAAGCTCAGTAAAGAAGTTCATAAACACCATACTTACTACACTTTGACCAGAGAAGGAGATCACTTATTAAGACAGTTAGATGAGAATGAATTGATAAAGGCATATATTGATTTAGTTAAAAACGACCAGTTCGCCCTGGATATTCTTAAGATAGCTGATGAGGTAAACGCAGATCACGCTCTAACTTATTCAAAGCTTTTGCATAAGCCGTTAGAAGAGATAACACCTAAGTTAGAGGAATTGGAAAGAATGGGTCTACTAGAAGAGGCTCAAGCTAAAATAATAAAATTTAGGGAGAGAAGGTCTAAGCCAAAAAAGGAGACTAGAACACATCATAAGTACTACGGTCTTTCAAGGATAGGAGAGTTAGTAGTAAGGGAGTTAAAAAGGCAAGGCGTAATACCAAAGTAGAAGACTCACATAGTTTCCTTAACTAGTTTATACATTTCATTTAGAATACCTATTATATCGTGTTCCTCATTAAGCTTCTTCGATATTATCTCGTTGTTTTCCCTAATGATTTTTGTTATAACGTCGTTTACTTTCTTTCTCAATAGTAACTCCATCATCTTTATTCTTCTTTCTCTTATTCTCTCATCGAAGATACCTTTTTGCTTTAAATATTCCAGATGTTCCTCAAAAATATCTACCGTTTCTTTAATCCCTACTCCTTTAGTAGCTATCGTTTTTACGAGCTTAGGCTTCCATCCGTCTCTATAATCTACTTCTGCTGTGTCGATAGCGAAGCGTAAGACGTTAAACAGCATTTCTGCTTCCACTTTATCAGCTTTATTTACTACGTATACGTCCCCTATTTCCATAATTCCTGCTTTCAGGGCTTGTATTTCATCCCCAGTCCCCGGAACGTTTACTACAGCGATCGTGTGAACTCCGTTTACTACGTCTGTATCTGTCTGTCCAGCTCCTACAGTTTCAACTATAATTCTGTCGAAGCCTAGACCGTCTAATGCTTCAATAAGCATTAGTGCCTCAGAAGATATACCTCCTAGATGGCCCCTCGAGGCAATACTCCTAACGAATACATTCTTTTCCTCAACACTTGTCAATCTTATCCTATTGCCCATGAAAGAGCCCATGCTAAACGGACTTGAAGGATCTATCAGTATTACACCTACTCTATGGCCTCTAGTTACATATTCTTTGATTAACTCTCCGATTAAGGTGCTCTTACCAGCTCCGGGAGAGCCTGTTATTCCCACTACATGAGCTTTCCCTGATCTCTTCATTAATTCTTGTAAACTCTCTAACCCTTCACTGGACATATATTCGATCTTTGTTAAAAGACGTGAAATTGATAGCTCGTCTCCTTCAAGTGCTCTTTCAAGAAGCAATCTTTAAGCCCCTCTTAGTAACTACCGCTTTAGTTATTTTCTCAGTAATCTCCTTCAAACTTGATCCGGGTAAAAATACTTCGTCAACTCCAATCTCTTTTAACTTAGGTATGTCTTGTGGGGGAATAACTCCTCCCACTACCAGCACTACATCGTTTAATCCTTTTTCTTTCATTTGTTGAACTACCAAAGGAACCAGTTCTAAGTGTGCCCCGCTTAGTATGCTCACTCCTATGACATCCACGTCTTCTTGCAAAGCTGCTTTAACTATTTGCTCAGGTGTTTGTCTTAATCCCGTGTAAACTACTTCCATACCCGCATCTTTCAAAGCCCTTGCAATTACTTTAGCCCCTCTATCATGTCCGTCTAAACCTAACTTAGCCACGAGAACCTTAATTCTTCTCTCTTGGCTCATCACATATAATACCGCTTATACTGTTTAAAATCTTTATATGTATGAACAGAAGACAAGCCAGCTATTAAAAATAATGGGCCCGCGGGGACTTGAACCCCGGACCACCGGGTCTCTCTTCCAGATACCGCTCATCCCCCATAAAGGGGTCGTTAGACCCAATGTTCTCCATATCTGGAGCCCGGCACTCTACCTTGCTGAGCTACGGGCCCATTATCGATCATGTACTAAAATCGATTTGGAGACAAAGAAAATAAACTTAACTGAAATCAAGGAAAGAAGTTTTGGGAGGATAGTAGGAAAAGCAAGACTACGTAAATCAGCGCTTGCAATCTATCTTCACGGTTCCAGAGCCTGGAAGCTCATCATATATCATAAGGACAAGCCGAATCCTGTTTTAAGACTTTTCTTCTAGCGTAACTACATAGAGGACATAGTGAGATCACAGTATCCTCGCTATCTTTCTCGTTCACTAGTTTATTTACAAAAGAGTTTATTAAGTCGGCGAAGTCTTCATCATTTTCCAGCTCTTTCTCTATTTCTAAGTCTCCTCTCTTACCTTTAATAAGATAGTTTACCTCCGCAACAGATATACCGAGTAGTTCACCTATATCTTTTTGAGAATAACCTCTTTTAATTAACTCCTGAGCCAAAATACTCCTAATTGCTGGTATCACCTCTTTTATAGAGGTCTCGCAAGGAGCTTGAATCTTTTTACTTATTAACTTTTTTCCAGTAATAGTTGTTCACTACAATAAACATTCGTATTATAATTTAATAAAAGTTACTTTAAACTTTGTTAATTTACTCTCTCACAATTTTTAATTATTTTTAACTACAATTTAGCTTTAAATAACCAAAAACCTCATCAACATCTTCACTAATTGTAAATCCGAGCTTTTTCCCTATTCTTATCATGGGATAATTATCTGGCAGAGTGTAAAATTTTACTCCACACAATTTTTCTTCTTTAGCCTTCTCTATCAATTTTTTCACAATCTTAGTTCCTATCCCTATTCTTCTATAATTTGGATGCACTACTAGAGCGAATTCTCCATCATTATATAAAGTTCCTTCTCCTATTATTTTTCCTTCAGATTCGGCTACTATAGTGTAGTGATCTCCTCCGCTCACTATCTTTTTTGCTTCTTCGAGTGTAAGCCTATGATAAGAAAAGAAACGTAAATAGAGATCTTCGGACGATAAAGAGTTATAAAGTTCTAGAATTTTTTCCCAATCTTTTTCCTCTGCTTTACGATAATTTACTTGTAGCTCCAAACTCATATTTATACTTTAGTAATCTGGTATAAAAACACTTACGATAATAAAAAAGGTGTAAAAACATGGTTATTTATAATCTACTTTTTTCTCTCTTACATAATGATTAGTAAAATAGCTGTAGTTGGAGCAGGTACAATGGGACATGGAATAGCTGAAGTAGCTGCACTTTCTGGGTTTGAAGTTGCTCTAATAGATATATCTTGGGATTTTTTAAACAAGGCTAAAGAACGCATTTCAGAGTCCCTGAACAAGCTAGCAGAAAGAAAACAGATAAGTGATGCTAAAGCTGCCCTGGATAGAATATCCTTTAACACCTCTTATGACATTGCTAAAGATGCAGATTTTGCCATTGAGGCTGTTCCCGAAAAGCTAGAGCTTAAGAGAACTGTGTTCAGGACGTTGGACACTGTTATGCCGTCACATGCAGTATTGGCAACTAACACGTCATCTATCCCCATTTCAGATATAGCAGAGGCGACAAATAGAAAGGAGAAAGTAATAGGGATGCACTTCTTTAATCCTCCAGTTATAATGAAACTCGTGGAAGTAATTCCAAGTAAATACACAAATCGAGAAACAGTAGACTTAACGATAGACTTAGCTAAAAAAATGAATAAGATCCCGGTGAGTTTAAAATATGAAATACCAGGCTTTGTCTCTAATAGGATATTTATCAGACTACTTCAGGAAGCATGTAGGGAAGTAGAGAGCGGAGAAGCTAAAATAGAAGAAGTTGATAGTACTGCTAGGAATAAACTTAAGTTACCAATGGGCTTATTTGAACTTGCTGATTATGTAGGACTCGACGTGGTAGTAGATATATGGAATGTATTGGTTGTCAGAGGAACTCCTGATGTAAACTGCTCAATGTTCAAAACTAAAGTAAACGAGAAAAACTTGGGGGTTAAAACAGGAAAAGGATTCTATACATATCCAGCCCCAGGTAAATACGCTAAAGTCCAACTGCCCGAATCAAGCAAGGTAGATCCCGCGAGGTTAATCTCACTCGCCGTTAACGAAGCTAGTTGGATAGTAGAAAATGGTATAGTGTCTGCTAAGGACGTAGATACGGTAATGATATACGGTTTCAACTTCCCAAAGGGGTTAATGGAGATGGCAGACGAAGCGGGTTTAGATAAGATATTGAAGAATCTCGAGGACATATATTCTAAGGGTTATCAAGCGTATAAGCCCACGGAGCTTCTTAGGAAACTTGTGTCTGAAGGTAAGATCGGGAAGGGCAAAGGAGAAGGTTTTCACAAATATTAATACTTTTTAAATAGTTTATACAATCTAAGTATATGTCAAGTGTATTAGCCGAATATGAGGCGATTCATCAAGAACTTAGGAGAGAGAATTTTATAAGAAACGCATATCCTCCAGACCCCTCTGAGAAATTGTGGAACAAAAAAGTAATGACAATGCCCAGAGAAGAGTTAGAAAAGCTGAAGACATTCAGGCTTAAGAGAATAGTCAAATGGGCTTGGGATAACATTCCGTTTTACAGAAACTATTGGAAGAGTAAAGGCTTCGAGCCAGACATGATCAAGAATTGGAAAGATATTGTGAAGATACCGATTCTGAGAAAAGATGAACTGAGAAAAGACCTTCAAGCTAATCCCCCGTTCGGAACTATAATGCATCCCGAGCTTGCTAAGAGAATAAGATTCGTAGGCGCTACATCTGGTTCTACGGGTCTTCCGACCTTCCAAGGTTGGGGTGCCTTAGAACTAGACTACTTCCAAGAGGGGCAAGCTAGGTACCTTTGGACTTTTGCTGGAGTAAAACCAACAATAGTTTATGCTAATTACCTCAATATGAGCGGCTTCTATAGTTGGGGTCCCCCAGTAGTTGAAACTGCGATGTGGAGATGTGGTGCTACAGCGATTGCTGGAGGAGGAGAGACTTTCTTCTCATGGAAAAACAGACACATGCTGATATTCAAATTGTGGAAAGTCGAGGTATTCGCAACAACCCCATGGCTGCACAGACTTATCGGAGAGGAAGCTAAGCTTGAAGGATGGGAAACACCATTCAAAGTCCTACTCCTCCACGGAGGAGCTGCGGCAGAAAATACAAAGAAGAAACTATTCCAAGTCCACCCTAACGCTAAGTTAGCCATAAACGTTTGGGGCACTACTGACGGTCATATGGCCATAGAGATACCTGGTTCGGAAGGACAACTGGTAGTATGGGAGGACATGGAGATATTCGATATAGTAGATCCTAAGACCGATGAACCGGTTTCCGAAGGGGAGAGAGGAGAGCTAATAGCAACATTGTTAAATCATTTCACCATGCCTTTGATCAGGTACAGTCTGGGTGATTATGTAAAAAACGAATTCATAACAGATCCTGATCCAGTGTATAGCATTACTCACATGAGATTCGCTGAACCTATACCTGGAAGAGTTGAATGGATGTTCAGAGTGAAAGGTAAACTACTATTCCCGATATATGTTGAAGACGCTGTAAATGAGATACCTGATACGACCGGTATGTTTAACCTCGTGATTTACGACAACGAAATGGATAAGCTGAAGATTAAGATAGAGACAAGGAAGGAATTAGTTGACCCTCAATACGACAGACAAGCTAAGGAGATTCTAGCTAGTAGATTAGGTATAAATCCTGATGACGTAGAGATAGAGTGGTTAAAACCCGGTCAGAGCGTCTGGACTGGATATAAGTTACAAGTCTTCCTTGACCAGAGAAAGAAGAAATAAACATGTAACAGATAGAAAAATAAAAAGAGTAAAATATACTATATTTTCGCTCCTTTTTTATTTACTATATCCTATTTATAAAATTGATAATTTTGGTTATACGAAAGTTTAAAAACTTTAAACACCAATGTATACCCATGGGACTAAGAACTGGAGAGCAATATTTAGAGGCAATAAAAGTTAGGAATAAGGCTGAAATTTACGTGATGGGTAAAGAAGTAAAAGACGTAACCACTCACCCATTTCTTAAACCTTCAATAATGGCATTTAAGGCTACCTTTGATGCTCCGTGGGAAGAGGATACCAAGGAGCTTGCAAGGGCATGGAGCCCTTTCATTAACGAAGAAGTAAACAGGTTTAATCATATTCACAGATCACCAGATGACTTAGCCGCTAAGGTGAAACTCTTAAGAAAATTAAGCCATAAAACTGGAGCTTGTTTCCAGAGATGTGTAGGTTTTGACGCACTTAACACATTGTATATCATAACGGAGTTAATGGCACAAAAGGGTAAGACTGAGCCTAAAGAAAGATTTGTTGAGTACTTGAAGACTGTTCAAAAGAAGGACTTAGCATTAGCCGGAGCGATGACAGATGTAAAAGGAGTAAGGACGTTAAAGCCGAGTCAGCAAAAGAACAAAGACGCTTACGTGAGAGTTACAGAAGTAACAAAGGATGGTATATACATTTCCGGTGCAAAAGCAAACATTACAGGTGTAGCTGCCAGCGAAGAAATAGTAGTACTCCCAACTAGGGCAATGGGTCCTGAAGACCAAGATTATGCTGTAGCATTCTCTATACCTACTGACACAGAAGGGATTAAGATCATAGTTGGAAGACAATTAAACGACGCAAGGAGAATGGAAGGAGGAGACATAGATGCATTACCTTATTTCTACAATCATGAGGGGCTGGTAATATTTGACAACGTATTTGTTCCAATGGAAAGGGTGTTCTTACTAAGGGACTGGCAATACACTTCACAGCTCGTGGAAATATTCTCTGCATATCATAGGCAAGGTTACGGAGGGTGTAAAGCCGGTCTGGGTGATGTAATAATCGGAGCCACATACAACTTAGCAAAGCAAATTGGAGTTGAGAAAGCTTCTCACGTTCAAGAAAAGTTAACAGAAGAGATTTTCCTTACTGAGACAATGTATGCTGCAGGAATTGCCGCAAGTCTAAATGCGGTTCAGCCTTGTCCTAACTGCTGGTGGGTAAACCCTATGCACGCAAATGTTACAAAGCACTTAGTAGCTAGGTTTCCCGCACAGATATCACAATTAGCAATAGACATAGCAGGAGGAATCATAGGAACTGCGCCAAGCGAGTGGGATCTAAAGAACCCTAAACTAAGGGAGTATATTGCAAAATACTTACAGGGAGTAGAAGGTTATACAGCTGAAGATAGATTAAGAATGGTTAGGCTTTTAGAGAACGTGAGCATGGGCGTTGCGTTTATGATAGAGTCAGTTCATGGTGCAGGTAGTCCAGCTGCCCAGAGAATAATGTTCAGTAGACTCTATGACTTAAACTATTCAGAAGAAGTAGCAAAGAAGTTAGCTGGAATGAAATCTAACGTAAAGTTCACTGAAAAGGCAGAACCGTGGAGAGATACTGAAACCGAGAAGTTAGCGAAGAGTAAATCGATTGAAGAGAAAAAGCAACAGTAAAGTATTTTGTTTCTTTCCCTTTTTCCTATTCACTAGTTGTTTTACTCTAACAAATTAAATTTAAATAAAAAATTCTAAATCTTCTCAGATGTTAATTTCTTTATTATAATTATTATAATTCTCTAATTATTCTTCTGGTCTGTGTACTTTAAGCGTTCTTCATCCCGGCCAAACTCGTAATTATACCACTTATTTAATCTATAGTTTAAATATGGGTTATAGTGTTTTCTCAGCAGGGTAATATAAGATTCGTAAAAGAGGGAAGAAGTATTATGTTTACAAGATAAAGAAGGACTCAAAGGGTAACGTAAAGGAACTTATGTTGGTCCTTTAGACAAGATAATCGAATTTTATATTAGTAGGGGAGGTGTTAGGGGTATCCCTAATGTGGGGGCGGCGGGATTTGAACCCGCGACCACCAGGGCCCAAGCCTGGCATCCTAGTCCAAGCTAGACTACGCCCCCATGTTGTTATTTTTTATTAACGCGTAATTAGTTAAAAACGTTTCGCTCTAGCCTCCTCAGACTAATAATTACTTGTCTCGTAATAGATGTTAAAAATAAGATTTTTACCTCAACTTTTAGCGTGTGGCTTAGATGATGAAGTGAGTTAATGACGTGATTGTTTAATCTTTGGTACAACAACTCCTTAGGCGATTACGGCTTTCTCAGTTTGTTCAGTGTCACAGTATACGCTAACGGAATTATTCTAAACGTTTACTTGGTTGATGTGATTCGGACTATATATGAGCTCTAAGTCTTCAACCTCTAAGCATTAAAGCTGAAATGCTCTATACATTAAACGTTTATTAATACTATAATAGTCGAAAAATTTCAATTAGGTCTTTATTTCATCTCTAGTTCAAGAATTAAATTAGACAAACCAATTATTACAAATGACTTCAAATTAAAATTCACTCCCATATTCAGGGGAAAATTATTAAGAGAATATCATAAGTATGACTCAACTTAATACCGTAAGGTTTATTTATGATAGTATCGTAAGATACCATGATAAGATATGGCGAAGGTAAAGTTCAAGTATAAGGGAGAAGAGAAAGAAGTAGATACTTCAAAGATAAAGAAGGTTTGGAGAGTAGGAAAAATGATATCCTTCACTTATGACGACAACGGAAAGACTGGTAGGGGGGCTGTAAGCGAGAAAGACGCTCCCAAAGAGCTATTAGACATGTTAGCAAAAGCCGAGAAAGGAAAGTAAAAGATTTTAAGATAAACCAAGTAATTTTAAACAGCATCTTTTTGTTTCTCTTCTACTACTTTTTAGACTCTAAAAATTTCTTAAATATTCAAAATTATTAACTTATTAACATTAGTCAAACGTATAAGTATTAAAACTAATTTATAATTATGAGTACAGTAGTTGCTCTCTTCAAAATTGTGCCAGACGACACCCTGATAAGGATAACGCCTAACGGTATCGACTTAAACGTACCCCTTAAGATCAGTACGTATGATAAAAACGCAATCGAAGAAGCTGTAAGGATAAAAGAAAAGTACGGATTTAAGGCTATAGGCATTACTGCAGGGATCACTGATAGAAAGAGCATAAGGGAAGCACTAGCTATGGGACTAGACGAAGTGATCTCACTGGAAATGAAGGAAATGGACGTACAGTCCGTTGCTGAAAATGTAGCTGAGCAGATAAAAGGCGTTAACTTCAAGTTAGTTATCGGAGGAGAAACCACGACCGATAGTAGTGGAGGTGTATTTATACCTTACTTGGCTGCAGTTTTGGGATACCCTGCGATTACTTACGTGAGATCTCTTACGCTTATCGAAAATAAGGTAAGGGCTGAGAGAAACTTGACATCTTTTTCTCAAATCGTCGAAAGCGACTTACCTGCCATAATCTCGGTGGTAGGAGAGATCAATACACCCAGGATCCCTAGCGTTAAGCAAATTCTCGAATCTCAGAAAAAACCGATAAGGACAGTCCAATGTAACTCGTCTTCTAAGATCAAAATAGTCTCCCTGACCCCTTACGTGATTCAGAGGAAGAAGGTAATCATAGAGGGAAAGATGGAAGAAGCCGTGGAGAAACTCATACAATACTTAAAGGAGGAAAACGCGTTATGACCACAGTAGTCTATTCGGAGGACTTAAACTTTATAAAGACAGCATTAAGTATGGTAGGAGAAAAAGTAATAGTCGTCTCTAAGAGCGAGGTAAAGCTCGGTGAGGAGAACCACGTTATCGGACAAGAAGCTAAGGAGGAGAAGATCGCGGAGTACATAGTAGGTTTAAGACCGGAATTGACAATAACGGGGAGCACTAAAAGAGATAAGACTGTTGCCGGACTTGTTGCTGGTGCTCTAAGAGTACCCATAATTCCCGAGGTGATCGAGCTTTTCGATAATAAGGCTAAGAGGATAGTTTATAGCGGTATGGGTATTGCAGAACTCGAGTTCACCTTACCCATCGTGATAACGGTCATTAAGAAAAACGTAGAAGTGAAAGTAAACCAAAATTGTAAAGTCTTTAAGGCCGACCTATCAGGCACCGAAAAGGTCAGAATTCTGGAGGAAAAACGTAAGGAGGGTGGTAATGTTGATTTGTCAAGTGCTCAGATCATTGTAAGCGTGGGAAGAGGTATAGGCTCTAAGGAAAACATTAAATATGCTGAGGAGTTAGCGAATGCATTAGGAGGGACGTTAGGCGGAAGCAGACCTGTTACAGCTGAGTTAGGGTGGCTCCCCGAAGACAGACAAATAGGCTTGTCTGGACAGAAAGTAAAGCCTAAACTTTACATCGCCTTAGGAATCTCGGGACAGCCTCAACACTTAGCTGGTATAAAGGACGCAAAGGTTATTGTTGCTGTAAATAAAGATAAAAACGCTCCGATCGTAAATAATGCGGACTACATAATCGTCGCGGACGCGGTAGAATTTTGTAAGATACTCACTGAAAAGGTGAGGAACAAATGAGCTTTGACGCCGACTTGATAATTGTGGGTGGAGGGCTCTCGGGTTTATCTGCCGGTATAACCGCTGTAAGGGAGGGACTCAACGTAATCCTTCTTGAGAGAGGGGAATACAGCGGGGCTAAGAACGTGTCTGGAGGAAGAATGTATATCCACTCATTACTTAAGCTTATACCGGACGCTTTGGAGAGGGCTCCCCTAGAAAGACCAATAACTAAGGAAACTTACTACATATTCTGCGAGAATAACCGAAAGATAACGTTTAGTTTTGAGGAAAGAGGTAAAAGGAATAGTTACAGCGTTCTTAGGGCTAAGTTCGATAGATGGTTGGCGAGTGAGGCTGAAAATCTAGGTTTGCTAATTTCCTACTCTATCAACGTTTACAACGCCTATAGGGAAGGGGGAGGAATCACATTGGAGACTGACAAAGGTTCATTAAGAGCACCTCTAGTGATCGACGCATCCGGGGTTACGTCAGTAGTGTTCAGGAGCTTGGGTTTAAGGAGGTTTACAGCGGATAAGTGGATGCTAGGAGTTAAGGAGATCGTAAAAGCTGATTTGCAGGAAGGACAAGAGGGAGAGGCAATAACTGTCGTCAATGCAATAAAAGGGGTTAAAGGAGGAGGATTCGTATACACCAATAAGGACACATTATCAATAGGGTTCACAGCGACTTTCGATTCGCTACCAAAAGGCGAAGTTCAGGCTAAAGACCTAATAGAGGCTTTTAGAGAAAGAATGGGAATTAAGGGAGAGGTATTAGAGTATTCAGCTCATGCGATCCCTTATTACGGCTATAATAATCTCCCTCCTTTATATACAAAGAATGTAATCGCCGTAGGTGATGCTGGAGGTTTCCTAATCAATGACGGCTTTACTATTAGGGGTATGGATCTAGCTATAGGCTCTGGTATTATTGCAGGTATTGCCTCTAAGAAGATCGTCGAGAGTAAGACCTATGAGGACACAGAGATTTACTACAAAATGTTAGAGGAGAGTTTCATCTTAAAGCATCTGAGATTAGGTTATAATAGGTTTAGCGTGATAAACTCGTCGTTGTCTATCTATCCTGAAATACTATGTAATGTTCTATCTGACATGTTTACTGTCAGTGAGGAGAGAAGGATGTTGATCACAGACGCTCTAATTAGGCTGAGAGAGAAGGGTGTTTCTCTAGGTAAAGTTGTAGACGACTTGAGGAAGGTGATGTTATGATTCCCTTATTGAAGCGTTTAGGGCTTAACACTTATGATGTAGACAAAACCCCGCATATAGAGGTCGACCAAGAGAAATGTCTCCATTGCAAAGATAAACCTTGTACCTTATCTTGTCCAGCTGGTACATATGAACCGTCACCAGAAGGTGGAATCATAGTACATTACGAGAGATGTTTAGAGTGTGGTGGCGCGTTAGTTATCTGTCCTTATGGTGCTATTAAGTTCAGGTTTCCAAATGGTGGTATAAAGTATAAGTACGGCTGATTTCTAATTAATTGGCTAAACTTTTATCACTTAGTTCTAAATATGATTGTAGAACATCCATGTTAATATGAATAACTGAATTCATCAAAAAAATAACTATATATTAAGCTGTGAAAATGCTTAATATAAATAAGGTATGGAAATAATATTTGTTAAAAATACATTCTTAAAATTCAAGAGTTTGTAAGTTCCTCTAGCCATTTCTGCCATTTGACTCCATTTTCATCAATTCCGCTTTCAACCTCGTATCCCATTCCCATCCATCCTGCCATTCCACCTATGACGTAGTATACCTTTCTACCTTTCCATAAGTCTGGCATTCCGTACGTGGCATATCTCGCTCTGTTACCGTGTTCACAAAATACCGCAATCTCTTTGTGGGGGATCTTATGTAACAAAACATCAAGGTAATCCATTGGGACGAGCAAAGCACCAGGTATGTGATGGTCTTCATACTCCATAGGAGTCCTTATATCGAGAATTAGCACTTTGTTTTTCTTCCACATTTTTCTCGCTACGGAAGGAAATACATCAACAATGTGTGGATAATACGGTGATGAATACTCCTCATTGACTCTCATCTTAACTCCACTTTAACTATGTTAAAGTAGCTTAAATTTTTTTATTCTAAATGAATTTTACACAAATTTTCCGTTTTTAATCATTCTTTTTGTTAATTCAAGTGTTAGTTTCTTTTCAAATAACTAAAAATAAGAAGAATTTTAATAAAAACATATATATCCGAAAAATATTTAACAATATAGTGAGGGATATGTCCTCCTACAAAATCCAAAAAAGTCTTGACTTAACTGGAACTTCATGTGCCGGTCCAATAGGGGAACTTTCTGGAGTTATGGATGAAATCGGAGTGGGAGAGGCAGTAGAAGTCATTCTAGGAGATGAAGCAACAAAGAAAGATGTGGTTGCATGGGTGACTAAGAAGGGATACAAGGTAGTAAGTGAAACGAAAGAGGGAAACAAGTTCAAACTAATTATTCAGAAGTGAGGGTCATGAAGAGGATAATTATAGCCGGTGGAGGAATAGCTGGGACAATAGTAGCCAATAGACTGGTTAAAGCATTATCACCGGAAATAGGCAAAGGAGAGGTAGAATTAGTAGTCATAGATAAATCCGATAGGCATGTGTATCAGCCTGGCCAAGTCTTCGTAGGTATGGGTCTGGTAGAACCTACAGAGATAATAAAGAACGAAAGGGATTTACTTGATGATAGGGTTAAGTTCCTTCACGGCGAGAAGGGAGAAATAACCAAGATAGACCCTGCTAATAACACGGTAGTGACAGCTGACGGAGTGAAACACACTTACGACTACTTAGTAATAGCGACTGGCTCTCATTTAAATTGGGACGAAATACCGGGCTTAAGAGAGGCTGAATATACTCCGTGGAGTTATGATGACGCTTTGAAAATGAGGGAAGCCGTCCAGCAATTCCAAGGTGGTACAGTGGTTATTAATGTGGCTAGACTACCACACAAATGTCCCGTAGGACCTCTGGAAATGACTTTAATGTTTGAGGACTGGACGAGGCGGATAGGAATAAGGGACAAGACTAGAATAATCTATACTTACCCAATCCAAGGAGTCTTCGGCATAAAGTCCGCAAACGACCTAATGATAAAGATATTTAAAGAGAAAGGAATTGAAATAATATCTCCATTCACGGTAACCAGAGTCGATCCTAAAGAGAAGATAATAGAGTCACAAGAAGGAGAGAAACTTAAGTTCGACTTACTGTTAGGAGTACCACCACATGTAGGTGCTAAAGTAATAGGCGACTCCGGTATCGGTGACAAGAGGAATTGGGTACCGACCGACAAGTTCACTCTACAAATGAAGGGGTATTCGAATGTCTACGTGATCGGTGATACTACAGATATTCCCATATCAAAGGCTGGTTCTACTGCGGACTTCGAATCCTATGTGGTAACAGCAAACATTGTAAATGACATAAGAGGAATTAAACAGAAGAAGATGTATGATGGTTCAGTATTCTGTTACATTGGCACCGGACTAGATCAAGCGACATACATAAGGTTTAACTATAATAACCCACCGATTCCACCACCACCTTCATATGTCCACTGGTGGGGTAAGATATTATACAATAAGCTATACTGGACAGTAACAGCGAAGGCGATAGTGTGAGCATGATGGCAAAGGTGGGAATAGTCCTTGGAAGTAATGAACTTTCTAAAGTACTTTTTGCAGGGATGTGGAGTATCATATCAACAAGTATGGGAGATGAAGTAGTGATATTTGCAACAATGGATGCCGTAAAAGCGTTCGTAAAGGAAAACCCAGAAATAAAAATTAGCGATGAAGCGTCAAAGAAAGCATCAAATGAAGATTTGATGGGGTTTTACAGAAAGGCTAAGAAGAGCGGTAGATTGAAAATTTACGCATGCTCTTACGCCAGTAAATTGTTCGGGATAGAGAAAGAGCAGTATAACGACGTCGTTGATGACATTGTAGGGGTTACGAGCTTTCAAATGGAAGTTGAAGATGGCCAGATAATATCTGTATGGTGAGGAGAGGGAACCATGCAGGACATTAACTTAGAAAAAGTAATGAGTAAGATAGATGAGAAGAAAGTGGACGAGATTGCAGAACTAATAGACCACCTACCAGCTCTTAATGAGACTCTAAAGGTAGTGACTCAGCTTAAGGAGAGCGGTGCACTGGACACTCTTGTTAACTTATCTTACTCAGCTAAGATGTTAAGGGATATGCTTAACGATGATGCCTTATCTAACGTAGGTACTATGCTGTCTGGAATTCTCGAACTATCGGAGAGCGTCGCCGATAACTACGATAAGTTTAAAGAACTTATGGAGAACTTAGACTCTCTAGCGTATGTTTCTAAGAAACTCCGTGAGCTGAAGGAGAGTGGTACTTTAGATGTAGCACTTAACGGTCTTTACTCGTTGAAGACATTTAAAGACATGGTAAACGACGACGCGTTGGTGAATTTGGGAAACACACTCTCAGCGTTACTCGAGTTCTCAAATGTATTTACAGAGAATTATAAGGGGATTACAAATACCCTGAAAAACTGGGATGTTGTAGATAAACTGATGGTTAAATTGAAGGAGTTAGATCAGTCTGGAGCTCTAGACGTCGGGTTAAACAGCTTATATGCACTAAAAACGTTAAAGGATATGTTGAACGACGAGGCTTTAGGTAATATAGCATCAACATTATCCTTGACACTAGATTTCTTACCAAAAGGTTTAGAGTTCTTAGAGCACGCATTGGATCCAGTGTTTTATAACATCATCTCCTCCTTAACTTCAGACGAGGCTAAAAAGATGCTCTCTAATCCACCAAAGATAACGCTAGGTGGGTTATTAGGTGCGATGAGGGACAAAGACGTTCAGAGAGGATTAGGTGTATTTATTACCATGTTAAAGATATTGGGACGGAATTATAGAGTGTGAAAATTATCTTAAAAACATTATATTATTTTAGTAGGATTATTTCTTTTTCTTAGAAGAATTTAAAAGACACGAAAATAATCTTTTTTTCAGTGGTTAGCAAGATGGACATTTTTGTTAAGTTTAGAGAGAATTTAGAGATTTATAAAAGCATGGGTTTAAATCCCTTATCACTGGCGACTGGTTGTGCTGTTAAAGTAGACCTTATAGAGACAGTTTATCCCGCACTTGAAAAACTCAGGGAGGATCTGGAAAAGAGAAACATTTACATACTACCTAGAGAGGACGCAGACATCTTCATTTCGACTGAAAAGATCATACATAGGAGGCTGATAAACGGAGGGGAATTTGATGCAGATAGGGCTATTAGCTTAATTCAAGTTAACCAAGAGACTGCTGGAGACCCAAAAGCTTTTGCTAATTTCCTCTATAACGCATATACCTCGATTAAGACGAACCGAAAATTAACAATCGGTAAAGGGCACTCAATAGTAACTACAAAGAAGGACGGTGAGGTAGCGGTATTAGACTTGTTTAGACTCGAGGGCAAGTTAGAAAAATCCTATACGGTAGCTAATAATGATACGATACAGATAGTGGACCCTTTAGATAATCCTGGCTCTCAGACTCAAGTAGACGTAGCGATATCAAACTCGTTGAATGATCTCTTCGCTAAAGGTGTCTTCCAAGACCTCACGGTCATACCGGTTGCAGACGCACCTAATGAAGAACTTAAAGATAAACTGTTAAAGAACTATGAGAACTTCACGCGGAAGTACAACATGGAACTTAAGAACGATGTACAACCCTCCACCAAAACTCTAATGATGGGTGCTACGGTAATAGGAAAAAGTGATCATGAGTTACCTACTTTCTACGACCAAGTAGACGAAAATATGGTCATCATGACTACTCGGTATTTTGGTGAGCTAACCCCGATAAACGTACACTTGTGGGTTCTGGCAGTCCCTGAACTAGTGGAACTCATGGAAAGCAGGGGGATATCATTCTCGAAACTTGAGGAGGTGAAGATTCAAGCTTTACGAGTAATGTCAAGACCTAATGTCCACGTGGCGAAAATAATTTATAACCACCTACCGGAGTTCGGAAAAGCCTTTTATAAGGAGGACCACATCGCGATGACCACGGACGTTACCGGTCCCGGTATATTTGTTATAAAGGAGTTTGCGGAAAAGGCAAAGGTTAACGTTGAATTGGACTCGATCCCCGTAATAAACCGTGACATATGTGAGTTTGCTACAGAGAACTTCATTATACCCAATTCAACTATAGGGACTAATGGAGCGACAGTAATGTTTGTAAACAAGAAGGTAGCTGATCAACTACTAGACGAATTAGAAAAGGTAGGCGAAAGTCCTCAAGTAATAGGTAGGGTCGTAGGTAAAGGAAATGGTACTGTGACTGTTCCACCGTACATTACAAAGCTAATCAGGAGAGACAGTGTGTTAAAGCAATTTAAGATAAAGGAATGACCCTTTTAAACTTTTTACGTAAACCTCTAATTCATGGCCAAGAGGACTTGCCCTAATTGTGGTAACGTAGTGGAAATAAAGGTAGTGAGGGACGGAAACGTGATAACTAAAGTTTGCCCTAATTGTGGTTACGTTTTTATTAAATACCAAGTGAAAACAACTAGCACGGGTTAAAAATGAAGGTCAAAATACCTCAGGAATGGTACGAAATACTGCTCAAGGCCTCGGAACAAAAAAGGATGAAGTTTTCTCAGTTTGTTGATTACATGTTCAGGACTGAAGAATGTCTTAACTTACCTGAAGTCCTTACTTCTGGTAGGACAAGATCTCTGACGTTGTCTGTTAATATGGACGAGAAAGAATTAGTAAGAAAAATTCATAAGTTCTTATTCTGTAGTTAGTTCCGACTGTCTTAACGTTTCCGGGCCCATCAGGAGACCTATTATCGAAATTACGCTTCCTATACCGAACACTATAAGTGCAGATACATATGGTGATAAAGTTCTACTCAAAAGAGATATGTAAATTGAGGAGAACCCGGCTACGAGGAACGCACCGTTATAGGAGAATCCGACCCCGGTAGCTCTACTTATAGTTCTGAACCTCTCTGAGAGATACGCTGGAGTAATAGCTGAGGGAAGGTTGACTCCGAACCCGAAGAGTAATATCGCATATAGTAGCGGAAAACCATGATTTACTCCTAAGTACAGTATAGACGCTACGGCTGAAGAAACGATAGTCCCTAATATACCCATGGACTTTCTCCCTATTTTATCTGCAGCAAACCCAGAAAGTATCATTGACGGAATCCCAATCAGGTTCATGTATAGTGCTAGAGGACCGTAAACCGAAGGAGGCAGTTTCATTATAGTACCCAGCAATATCGGAACGAATTGGGGACCTGCATATATCATGATCCAAAATCCTATCATAACAGATATTGTCTGAATTAACGGCTTTAACCCATATATAACGTCTGCAGTTTTTGGCTTTTCTACTTTCATGTAAATCTCGGACTCTGATATTTTAGATCTTATTATCACGGCTAGAGCAGCTGGGATTATGGCAGTCAAGAAAATTATCCTCCATCCATAAGATATGAAGAAGGGCTTAGGCGCGAGTAAAGTAAAAAGTAAATCGACTAACACAAAACCTACTAAAGTACCAGACTGCATTATTCCCGAGAATAATCCTCTCCTTATACTGACGCTCTCCATTGCTAATGTAAAACTACTCGATACATCACCACCTATGAATATCCCTTGAAAGATTCTTAATAGAGAAAGTAGAACTGGGGCTAGAATTCCTATTTGATAATATGTAGGGAGAATCCCAGTTATACCGACTGTAGCTGAATACCCCAACACCGTAAAGATGAGCATTACCTTCCTCCCCTTAAGGTCTGAAAAGAGACCGAACAAGAACCCACCTAAAGGTCTTGATACTACGGTGAAGACTATCGGTAAAACAGCTCCCAAAAGCCCCAGTGTCGGATAAAATAATTTTTCTAAAATAGAGGCCGTTATTACTACAGCACCGAGGTCATATGAGTCCATTACCCATGAAAAATAGGCTCCCAAATAGTTTGCTTTATCTGTCATGATAGTTAGTAACTCTGTTAATTTAATAAATTTTTATAAAAGTATATATTACGTTAAATACTTAAATGAGTCTAACGTTAGATGTGGGAAACCTTTTAAACGATAGGAAGGGAAAATAGGTAGTGGGTCTGCTACTATACTCTGGAATAGCATCGGTAATGGTAGTGGTTATAGTAGCGATTTTATATATCTCAGAGAGGGTGAAAAATTACGCTGGGCTATATCTTGTATATTTCCTTCTCGGCATGATGGCAATAATGTTTCTTAGTGCCATCTACTATTTATATTATCCCTCGTCTTTGTCACTTGCCTTAGCCTTTATCACCAATAGTATTTATATGGTATCGTTACTAGTCCCGTTCTTTTTAGTAGCTAAGAAGCTTGCTTCAAAGGAATACACAGGTGGGCATGAGATATACATATCCGTTTTAGCAGTAATCAATGAATTCCTGATGGGTTATACTTTTAATTTAGCCTACTTAGGAAGGTCGTACTTCGGAAATACCTTAGACGCGTTTAACTATTCTGTTAACTCTTATTGGTTCTTCTATCCTATGATGGCTGAAATGTTATCCCTTTATGTAATAGATTATATACGAAACGGGGACGTTAGAAAAGATCTCTTCCCCCTAATAGGAATCGCTACATTCCCTCCCATCCTGCTTTCTGTTCCGTACTGGGTGTACTCTACGAGTGCAATAACCTTAGGTCTGTGCTTGATAGGACTTTATAACTCTAAAGAGATGGGTCTAAGGATAGTTTACCTTATTCTCGTAGTAGGAACACTCCTTACGTTCTTCACGCCTTATTTATATGAACTTGCAATACTTTCTGGAATGGTCTTGTATTATCAAAAGGTTTTAAATAAAAAAACTCAAAATGCCTTTAACGCATAAGCATTTTGGTACATTAAGTAAATTGCTACGACAATTATTATCACAGCGAAGACTTTTCTTAACATCCCCCTTGGTAGGCTACTGGCTACTTTCGCGCCTACGAATCCTCCTGCTATACCTCCAGCCAAATATAGTATGCTGATCACAAGGTCTATTTCACCAGCTAATGCATAAGTTAAAGCTCCAGTAACACCGAAAGTTCCTACAGATATCAGTGAAGTTCCTACAGCTTTAATCATGCATAAGCCAGTACTGAAGAGTAATCCGGGGACTATTAAGAATCCTCCGCCTATTCCGAAGAAACCTGAAGCAAAACCTACCGCAAATCCAACCGGAATAATTCTAGCAAAGTTAACTCTTCTTAAAGATTCAATTAAGCCTTGCGAATTAGCGTTAGGTTCTGTTACTTTAGCACTCTTAGGTCTATCCTTTCCTTTGTAAACCATTATTGCTATTACAATCATTAAAATTCCGAATAAGAAAAGCAAGAGCCCTCCGTGAACTATCAGCCCAACTCTAGCACCGGTGTAAGTTCCTAATATTCCCGGTATTGTAAACGCTATTCCCTCTACAATCCTTACGTTTCCCTTTCTCCAGTGTATAAAAGCGTTTATATACGCGTTTAATCCTACAGCGAGTGCTGTAGTCCCAATCACTACGTGGTCTATATAGTTAGAGTTCACTCCGGGTAAATACGCTAGACCTACAAAGTAGAGGAGTAGGGGTATTGCTAGTATAGAACCTCCTCCTCCTATTAGCCCTAAACTGAAGCCCACTAGAAATCCTGAGATTACCGAGAGCACGTATTGGAGTAAGGTGAGCTCAAGCATAAGTGAGTTATTATTTTTTTTAGTTAAAAAAGTTTAGTTTAAACAAAAACAACTATTCAATCGAACTTGATTATAAAGATTGACAAAGGAGACGTGAAACAGACATAAAGTAGTCTAAATTCAAGGTAGAGGTTGAAATATAACATTTTTAACTTTTCATAAGGAGGTTTTAACTAGAGTAGTTGTTGAATTTTTTAATAAGTTAAATTACTTTACTCTAATTATTTATTTTAGTTTCGAAATGCTTAAACAACTGTCCGCATTTTAATACTCTTAATCCAAATAATTAGATTAAGTCTTATATACTTTATTAAGATTATTTGTTTTATGAAATCAAATATCTCAAAATACTACACGATAAGGAAAAGTGACTGGTGCAGTACTGGGTATGGACTATACGAGTGTGAGGGAGATAAATGCAGGCTTATAGCTTGTACTATACCATCCTCGTTATCGACTGCGATAGACTTAAGCTTTTATACAAAAATTGCTAAAAGTTAATTCCCTTTTTAAAGTTCTGATATTTTTTCAATTTATATTTAATTAAGGTAATTTTTATAATTTATATTGTAATTTAAATTTTGTTAAGCTGATTAACACTGTTAATTAAATAGTGATCAAAGACTCTCTGAAAAACGTTTATAATCCCCTTATCATATTCATGACTATGCAGACTATAATAGTAGTAGATATGAGTCAAAAAGACTTAGAGGAAGTTAGAAATAAGTCTAAAGAGTTGCTTAAAAAATTGAAGAGAAATGAAACTCTTATTCTAATGAGTGATGTAGATATATCCTACTTGTTCAGGGGGTATGAAGTTGAGAAGGCTAAAGAAGATGGAATTTGGATAATCAGTGTAAAGAGAAACTGACCGTTCGATAAGATATAACGTTTATAACATACGTTTTTCTCATGTCTCATGATGCATATCGTTAAAAATGCTAAACTTCTTAACGGTAGAAAAGTCAGCATAGGAATTGAGAACGGGATAATCAAATGTGTAGGGGAATGTAAAGGAGAAGAACTCGTTGACGCTGGAGGTAAGCTAGTTATACCTCCTTACTTTAACATGCACTTCCACCTTGATAGTGTTTTCCTTCCGGTACAAAACATTAGCGGGACTCTTTGGGAGGGTATAAGGATATGGAAAGACATTAAAGGAAAACTAACTGAAGACGACGTGATAAAGAGGGCGACGACAGCTGTGAAACTCATGGTAGCTTACGGGACTTTATGGATCAGGAGTCATGCAGACATAACGGAAAAGGAGTTTAAAATATTAAGAGCTCTATTGAAAGTAAGAGAAGAACTAAAGAAAATAGCGGACATTCAAATAACGGCTTTCCCCCAAGACGGGATATATACCGACAAGGGTAACGATGAACTGCTTTACAAAGCTGTAGAACTAGGTACGGATAACGTAGGTCTGATCCCTCACAATGAAATAACACGAGAAGACGGAGTAAAGTCAATAGATCTAGCCTTTAACATAGCTAAAGAGTTTAACAAAGATGTGGACGGTCACATTGACGAAACTGACGACCCCAACTCAAGGTATTTAGAGGTTGTGGCTAAAAAGACAATAGAGAGTAATTGGTTTAACAGAGTCACTGCAGGACACGTTACAGCAATGCATAGCTGGGATAAGGCATATAGGTATAGGATTTTACCCATTGTTTCAAAGGCTAGAGTTACAGTAATACCTAACCCCCTTATAAATGCTGTACTTCAAGGGAGGTTAGATGAATATCCTAAGAGAAGAGGAATGGCGCCTATTAGGGAACTGCTTGATCACGGAGTGAACGTAGCTTTGGGGCATGACTGTATTATGGATCCTTGGTATCCTTTAGGAAGCGGTAATATGTTACAAGTACTGTTTATGGCAATTCATTTAGATCAACTTACAAGTTTTGACGAGTTGAGGAATTCGATAAATCTGATAACTTATAACGCAGCTAGAGCTTGGAGAACGGAATATGGTATAGAAGAAGGCAAAAAGGCGAACTTATTAGTCACTAATGCTGAAGACGAAATTGACCTCTTAAGGTTCATGGAGCCTCCGAGATACGTAATAAGGGAAGGAGAGATTATAGCCAAGGAGGGTGAGTACGTACTTATGAACGGAAAATGGGAAGAAGTGAAAAGGAAGCCATGACTCAGGAAGGCCAGGTGAAGTCACCGAATCTTATACTGGCGATGTCATCATTCAAGTTTATTATTCTGACGTGGAAACAATTAATTTTTTTGCTACATGTACATTGACGGCCTGATCCCCTTGTTCATTAAGTGTAAATCTATCGGGTCTGTCAGTTTTTCAGCCAATGAGTATGCATAACTTATCTTGCCGAACTTTTGGGCTATTATTTCAGTAGTAATTTTTCTCACCTCTCTTTCGTCGGCAATCCCTACTAAGTGCAAGTATTCATGGAGTAAAACTACGTATAAATACTCTCTCGATCTAATGGGGTCATTTTTAACTAAGCCGAATGGTATTGAATTTAAATATATAGTATAATCATTAGCTTTAACGTAACCTAGTATTGTGGGGTTAAAGGGAATCAGCTTGACGGAAGCATTAGACCTTTTACCTAAGCGCCTGTAGACGTCTTCAGCTATTTCATCTAATATAATGGAAAAAGCGTCAGGCATAGTATAAACTCTCACACAAAGCATAAAGTTGTTTGTTCTAAATACCCTGTTTAACCAAAGTCAGTCTTCACAGTTGTAAACTCTTCAGAACAAACAACTTTAGCTAGCTTCTCAGGCTCTGAAAAGTACTTTATATCGACTACTGCCCTATCGTCGAAGTGACGTGGATAAGCCTTCCGTAGTTCGTCCGTAGGCATCCTTGTGTCGACCAGAACGAATGTGGGCTTTCCCATGGCATAAGCCATCGCGATTTCTATTAGCGTACCTACTCCTCCGCCTAACGATACTAGGACATCTGATGAACGGACGAGCATAACCGACCTGCATCTGTATTCACATCCAGTATTTACTCTAATCACTTCTGATGGGATTTTTACGTCTTCCCTTTCCACAGGTAGAAACATTACAACTTGTAAACCTCTTGAAATTGCCTCATCAGCAATTACCCTCATAAGTCCCCAATAACCGCCCAGCAATATTCTGGGTTTACAAGTTAGCGATTCGATAAACCTTTTCACTTTCTCTTCGGCTTCTTTAGAAGGTATCGAACTGTGGGCTGCAATTCCTAATTGCATAAGTACCAAGAAGAAATAAACAAAAAACTTACATAAAAATTAACTTTAATTTTTTCTATTCAATTTAGTCTACTACAACTTTAGGAGTTTCTATAATTTCAGCTTCTCTCCTCTTCCTACTACTCATTATCTTGCTAATTGTATTGCTTTCTTGTTTTCCCTGTTGTATTACTTGTTGCATAGTGTATTCTCGTCAAGAATATTTATAAACTTTTTCAATTAAGAAAGCTTACTTTTCGTTATCATCGAGTGTTTTCTCTCCGGTCAAAGTAGAGTAGAGAAGGTCAGGATTTAGGATCTCAGGTAAAGTTATTCTTTTCCCATCCTTCGTGTAAATTATTAAATCACCCATATATATTCTTCCTTCTATTCGTCTATTCTCTATTATCACACTTCTTATATCCGTTAAGTCTAATATCTTTCCGTCTAGAGCATAAAGGGATCCTTTTTCTATCTTGTAACCATAAAATAACTTAGAAGGAACGAACAAAGTCACGAGAGTTACGAAAATAAGGATAACATCAACCAGATAGGACGACATACCAAAGACCATAATTTCTAGTATTAAGACCGGTATAAAACCCGCTAATATCGACAATCTCAAGAAAGATTTACGACGATAGGAATAATAATCATCAAATATCATTTTTAGTCTGTAAGAAATAGATATTGACTTTAAAAAGCATTTAGAGACAAATACTCTGTTCACCCTTCAGGTTTCCCGTATCCCCCTCCACCCGGAGTCTCTATTATAACCTCATCCGTTGCTTCGAGTTCCGTATAAAATTTACTTGGCATAACCTCTACTTTTCCGTTCTTTCTCCTTATAATCACTGCACCTGGCTTTCCGTTCTCTCCTCCGTATAATCCCCAAGGGCCTATCTTAAATCTATCAGCCAGTATTGACAACTTAATTCTATCGAGAGCGATAAAACTCCTCATAATCCCGTCCCCTCCCTTATACTTTCCCTTTCCTCCACTACCTTCTCTAATCTTATATGAAGTAAAGAGGATCGGGTAGGAAGACTCTGCAACCTCAATAGGGGTATTCATAGTGTTCGTCATATTGACATGAACAGCCGAGACACCGTCAGAATTAGGTCTCGCACCACTACCACCACCTACTGTTTCATAATAGGCCCAATATTTACCATCGTGAATGCCTCCCATCATCACGTTCATCATAGTCCCTGATCCCGCGGCTGGAATTGGTAAAAATTTTGACAAGGCTAAGAATGTAACGTCTGCTATCCTCTGTGCTGTTTCCACGTTACCGCCACCCACAGCAGCGGGTTTTCTTGGGTTTACTAAAGAACCCTCCTCAGCCCTCACTTCTATAAACGAGTAAAAACCTTCATTAGTAGGTATTTCCTTATTTATTGCAGACCTTATTGCAAATGACACGGATGAATAAGTTACTCCAATTACTGCGTTAAGCGGTCCGCTTATTTGTGGGTGTGTCCCTGAGAAGTCTGCAATCACCTTATCCTCCTTTACGATTAATGAGAGCTTAATTTTGAGTAAGGAGTCCTTCCACTCTATGTAATCTTCAGCTTCATATATTTCTTCCCTCCATCTCGGTAACAACGATTTAGTGTGTTCTATACTCTTGTCCCAAGCATTAAGGACGTTCTCTAAACCATGCTTATCAAAGAGCTCCTTCAGTCTTTTTATTCCCATGTTGTTTGCAGAAACTTGAGCCTTTATATCTCCCAAGGATATCTCTGGAGTCTTAAAGTTCTCTTTTATTATCTTCAAGACCTCGTCATTAAGCGGTAGGGGAGGGATAACTACTCCTTCTTCATATAAGGTAGATGCATTAGGATTAATACTCCCCGGAGAGGGGCCTCCTACATCAACATGGTGAGCCTTATTAACTACGTATGCGACTAAATCGCCTCTATAAAACACTGGTGTTATTATTCCTACGTCGTTTAAATGTGTGCCTGAAATATAAGGATCGTTAAATATAACAGTCTCCGAGTTAACATAAGGGAGTACGTTTTTCACAGCAACTTTAAATGAGCCCAAATGAACTGGAATATGTTCGGCTTGGGCTACTATTCTACCCTCCTTATCCACTATTGCACAACTATGATCCATTCTCTCTCTGATGTTCGGAGAGAGGGCAGCTCTTTTGAGGAGGACGCCCATCTCTTCCGTTATGAAAGTAGTAGCCTTTTCAATTACTTCCCACTTCATGGTCAGACCCTCCTGAGTATAATAGACCCCAACTTACTAACTTCGAATTCCCACCCATCCTTTACCACTGTAGTAGAACTATACTCCTCTATTATCGCCGGTCCCTTTGCCTTAAACCCCTTGGGTAAGGTTTCCCTTTTATATACTTCAATCTCAGTCCAGTCTCCTAAATATACTTTCCGTTTACTTACTTTTACTTCACCACTAGTTTGCTCTGTGAGCTTGAGGTCGACAAGTCTCTTAACACCGAAAACCCTTACTAAGACGACTTCTATCGGATAGGGTAAAGTATAACCGTAAGTCGAGAGGTATTTCTCCTCGAAAGCTTTACGATAGTCTTGTCCTTTTTCTACCCTTACAGTTAGTTCCCAACCTTGTCCGCTATACCTAGCATCAATATACCTTACGAAGTAATCAACGTCGTGGATATTACTCTCAAGTTCTTCGAATGCTTTATCAACGTTATTAGGAAATGCTTTTCTACCCTCGAAACGCAGGTCTGCCGTTAATAGAGATAGTGCGCTGAACAATCCGGGATAGGGTGGGATAATCACTTCCCTAATTCCCATTTCATCCGCAAGTTCAAGAGCGAATTGGGGACCCGCTCCTCCAAAGGCAAATAACGTAAAGTTTTCCGGGTCTAATCCCCTCTCTACAGTAACAAGTCTGATCGCTCTAGCCATTTCCACACTTGCGAGTTTTATGGCTTCCTCCGCAACGTCCATTGGGTCACCTAGCTTTGACAGTGAAGTCTCAGCAGATTTAACGTCTAACCTCATTTCACCTGAAAGTAAGTCTCCTATTTTACCCTCGATAGCCATAGCGTCGGTCAGTGTCGGGTATACGCCTCCCCTACCATAACAAACCGGACCGGGGTCGGCTCCCGCACTTATGGGACCAACTCTAAGTGCACCTCCTTCGTCAGCCCATATTATCGTACCTCCACCAGCTGAGACTTCGGCAAGATCTACGAATGGAAACCTCACTGGATAGCCAGAGCCTTTTACAATCCTCCCGTGGTGTGTCCTCCCTCCGACTTCGTACTCAGAGGTAATCTCGACTTCACCGTTAACTATTGCTCCTGCTTTAGCCGTAGTACCGCCCATGTCGAAACTTATTACGTCTTCATACCCCAATTTCTCCGCGAATGCTTTAGCCCCTATTAGCCCTGCTGAGGGCCCGCTCTCGATAATTTGTACTGGTCTCCTCACCGTTTCCTCTAAGGTTATCAGTCCTCCAGAACTGGACATTATGTAAACCTCTTCGGCAAGACTTCGGAGTCCTTCAACGTATCTCGACACTATAGGCATAAGCATCGCGTTGATTAATGTCGTAGAAGTCCTCTCGTACTCCCTTTGTTCGGGTGACACTTCATGGGAGGCTATAACGTATTTAAAGAACTTAGACAAGTACTCTTTAACCTTCTTTTCATTTTCAGGATTCCTATAAGAATGGAGAAAAGAAATAGCTACTGAGTCGTAATTTTTCTTGACCAGTACGTCCAAATCTCTCAAGTTAGGTTCCTTCATGACTTTACCATCCGGAGTTGTCCTTTCGTCCACCTCATATCTCGAATCCCTTGATACTAGTGGTTTAGGTCTGGTAAAATAGAGATTGTAGAGTTCGGGTCTGTTTTGTCTACCGATTTCTATGACGTCCCTGAAGCCCTTGGTTACAACAAGGGCAGTACGTGGTAACTCTAAGTTAAGTTGCCCTAAAAGTGCGTTAGTCGCGATAGTAGTTGCGTGGAAGAGTTTAGATAATTTTTTGACTCCGAGGTCTTTTAGACCTTTTCTGACACCTATTTCTGGCTCTTTAGGTGTTGTCAACCCCTTGTAAAACCTCAGACTACCGTCATCTTCAAGAATGATTATGTCAGTAAATGTTCCTCCGATATCAACTGCTGCCAGGGTCATAATATGATTAGCTATTGTAGAATTATTAAACGTTAGCAGGTAAACTATTGAAAAGATTTTACTTTTTAACGCTTAACTTTTTATTCAAAAATAAATCCAGTCGTCATACAAAGTGTCTTTACGGTACATGTGTAGATCTCACAAGAGAAGTTAGGTTAGTAATTCCTTTAATCGCGTACAAGTTTCCGAGGGAGTCCATGTTGTGATCAAGATTTAGAATTAACAATGAGAATAAATCACTTTTAATTATTTTCCTACATGGTTCTCTAATCTGAAAAACAAGGGAAAAAAGAGCAATGAATACGGTTCGAAAATTAAACTAATACTTCCGAATTTCAAATCACTACATGACGTAATACGTATACATGTATCAAAGTAATTATTTAAAAATCATCCGCGGATATGTGATTTTAGGAAGAGATCAGAGGTAACTTAAAGGAGAAGATTTTGGCTTGTCTTAGTTTTATCCCATGAAAAACTATTCCTATTTTTTTAGGAGTAAGGGATAGATAACGCCTTATATATGAAATTCGATAGAAATTTTGATGAGGACAGAAGTTACACTTACCTTGGACGAAGAAATCTTAAGGCAAGTTGAGCTTTACGCTTTAAGCGAAGGGTTATCACTGGACGACGCTTTCAATGTCATCATCGAGAAGCTAATATTAGAGGAAATCGCAAAAGGTCACGACTTTACCTAAATCGAAAGTGACAACTCTTTTTTATCTTACTTTCCACTCAAAAGCATCTTGCCCGGGATAGTCCTATTTAAAACGTCTTCTACAGCTCATTATAAGGACTTCTGTGATTCGCTGGGGATGATAAGTTAACTGATGACTATACTCACTTCGATAATAGTTCAATATTAGGTTTCTTTAAAGTCCATAATACCATCTCTTATTTTAATATCTGATGAGTTTAATTCTAGCTAGTTAAAGATTAATTTTCCACAATTAACGCAATTAGTTAATATAAAAAATCTGTCTTTTCCTAATTTTTAAGAGAGGGAAATACTTATTAATGTCCTTCCTCGTAATATAATATGATGTTATTAGTTCTCTTTGCTTCCCTTAAAGACCTAAATGTCAAGTCAATTCTTTCCAGATTGGAACCAGTTCAAGGACACGAGGAGTTTAAAGATACATCTTGAGAAGACCGGAATAGACGTATGCCCGATATGCAAGGCGGAGATTAAGGGTAAGACGTTCGGTAATTGGAAGAGACACGCCAGAATGAAGAAGGACGAAGATCATAGGAAATGGCTAGAGAGGTTCGGTTAGTCTATATCAAATTATTTTTCCAAACTGATATTGTCCACGATAAGTTTTCTCTGTAGGTTTTTTTAGCTCCATGAAAATCACGTGATGTGTGGCTATACCCTTTCTTAGAGAGGATTCGTACACGCTGGTTATTGCTACTGTGATTTTTCCTTGGTAACCCGCGTCTATTACTGTAGGTGGGGCTTGAAAACCGTTTCTAGCCATGGTGCTCCTTAGCGTAAGCAAGGCAGCTAAGTTATCCGGCATTCTGAACTCCTCGCACGTCTCAAAAAGATACGTTTTTAATGGTTTCAATCTAGCAACTTCATCAAATTGAAATGACCTTATCTCGCTTTTCTTTTCTGGTAACTCTGCATTACCTAGTACTTCGTAGTAATAATCTCCGCAAATTCTCAGATCGTAACCATTTTCCCTAACGTTTTGCTCTGAATAGTTTATAATCACTTTTCCTAATAACTCCCTTATATCTTGATGAGGGAGTATCATGATAAATTGATTTTTCGGCAAACGGATTTAACTGTTACACTTCATTGCTGTTATTTACCCACACCTTTACTTTATACTTCCCCCTTAGCTCCTGAGTAACTTCGTACTGTATTTTTAGACCGTGGCATGCCATTGTAGTCCTAATTTTATCTTCCGATAGTTCAAGGGAGGGACTAGGACAGTCTGAGGGATTTATCCCTAAACTAGATATAAGGTTCTCGACCTTACTCTTCGCCTCTTCTACACTGGAAGAGTAAAATTCCGTATAAATTCCATTTCCGCTTACAGAAGTAATACTCAGTCTTGACAATAGTAGATATACAGTGGCTAATGATATTATAACACCTACAGCAGACATAACAACCGTAATAACCGGTAGTAAATTGCCTAATATAGGTGCTCTTATCACGTAAAATGTTAAGTAAATGTAAAATAATGAAGCCGAAATCGAAGATATTGCTGTAGATATTATGCCCTTTTTGAAGTCTCTCTCTATAAACGCGTCAACAGCTCCAAATATTGCAGGACCTATGACGGGTATCCACCAAAGACCTATAGCTATCGGTATCTCATATTGAAGTTTCATGCTCAATGAGCATCTCATTCAACACTTATAAGCGTTATTTATAAAACTAAGAAGTCAAGAGCTTTAGACTTTTTCTTATACTTAAAGACTCAATAGGTTCTAGGATTTAAATCAGGAAAGAATAGAATTTAGAAGGAGAAAAAATTATCTATCTTTACAAACAGTCCTTCACTTTAAAAACTATGCAAACTTAAAATAGGGATCTATTCCTTCATAATTCACGTGTTTGACTCTTCGAGAAACACTTAGATAGATTTCCCTTAGGCTAGGTATTCTAACCCTCCTATTTTCAATTCTAGTCATTATCAGTAAAGCAAATAGAAGTGCTATAAGACCTGCATAAACAAAGGGCAGCGAGTAGCTAACTATGTAGGCTAAAGACGACATGATGTATCCTATTGTCCATAGCGAAGCCTCCATAGTAGCTACTCTGATGGCAGTCTTGAAGCTTCTGGGGTTTACGCTACCTACTCCGGAGCTCAGGACAGCCTCCGATAGCCCATAGTAAAAACCTCCTAATGCTACAAAGGAGTTTACAATCACTGTTGAAAAGATCAGTAGCGCTACAGCTAAGGAGTTATTATTCCTCCACGATATCCATGTTAACAATATACCTACTACTTCCCCTATCTCGTACGTCAGCCAGACGGTTGATAACTCAAAGGACCTCAGCTCATATAAGAAGGGGAGGGCTAGAGATAAGGGAAGAACGGAGAAGATAAGCGGAATTAAACTCTCCCTATTTTCGGAACGCCCCTCCCCTTCAATATTAAACTTTACCCACGTTAACGGAACTACTGACAAAATCATCAGTACCCCTGAAATTATGAAGATAGCTCTGATTCCAATATGAAGGGATATTAAGCCTCCAACAATAGGTAATATCAGTGCCGGTATCATAGAAATTGCCCAAGTCTTTGAGAACTGCTCTTTCTCTGCGCTGGATAAATTGTAATAGAAGAACGGTACGGCGATCCAGTAAGTGTTGTACGTTAATAACCCTAATATTGCGCTTACAGCGTTGTTTGACAGCCCGAGTATGATGAGACCTAGTCCAGAAACCACTATTGATATTTTAGCGATACTTTCGTCTCTAAATACTTTTAGTAGATTTATAAAGAGTATTCCAGCAATAGAACTTATTATATATGTTAAGTCTATAAGAAAAGGAGAAGATATAGAACTCTCAAGGAGAATAGTTAAGTATGGAGAAAACAAATATAGAGATACTCCCCATAAAGTCCAACTGATAGCTATATACTTTAGGAATCGCAATTCCGGTCACCTCTATAGTCTCCCTCATCTTAGTTTTCCTACTATATATATAGCAGGATAGTATAAATATTTTGCTCAGAGTTGGTGGTAGGAACCCTTAATCAAATTTTAAAATGTAATTAATAATATATTGCACATATCACAATTTATCTACAATTATAAATAAGTTCTAGAACTAATATACGGAAAAAATCCCAAGAGTTAAATTACTCTACTCATACATAATCCAGATGGAGAACGCTGTAATCATTGTGGTCGGTGCTGATAAACCGGGAATAGTAGCAGGGATCGCATCTAAGCTCGCGGAAAATAACGCCAACATAATAGACATTTCACAGACCGTAGTCAGAGGAATATTTGCAATGATAATGGTAGTAGACATATCGAAGTGTAAAGTGTCCCTAGCGGAGTTAAGAAAGCAATTGCAAGATAAGGGTAAGGAACTAGGAGTAGAAGTGCAAGCCTACCATGAAGAGGTCTTCAGATATATAGAAAGGGTGTGAAGAATGCGGTACAGTGCTGAGGAAATTGTCGAAGTCTATAGAATGCTGAGAGAAGAAGAATTAGACATAAGGTCTGTCACATTGAGTGTGAACACACTATTCGCACTTACAGGAAACTTGGAGTCAACCATAAAGAGATTGGAGACTCTAAACCAAACCTTAGAAAAGTTCACTTATGCCGTGGATGAAGTATCAGGGAAATACGGTATAAGGGTAGTGACCAAGAGGGTAGCAGTGTCTCCTATCCAATTCTTCCTAGAAAGTTTACCAGAAGAAGAAGGAATAGAAATAGCTAAATTTTTAGATAAACTCGCTGAGATTTACAAAATAGACTATATAAGTGGATATTCAGCCTTTGCTGACAGAGGTTTTACTAAAGGGGCCCTAAAGACCCTAAAGACCTTTGCAAAAGCGTTAAACAATACTCACAGACTGACAGGGATGATAAACGCTGCGTCTACTATTGCTGGGATGAATATGGAGGCAATAAAACTGTATGTTAATGAAATCTTTAACATGCCACCTACCTCATCTTCTAGGGCAACGATAATGGCTAACGTACCTCCCGATTCCCCATTCGTACCTTCCGCTCATCACGGTCTCGGGATGCCTGAAGCTACTATTAACATAGCAGTTAGCGGACCGGGTGTAATAGAAAGCGCAATACGGAGGAGTAATCCCAAAGCACTACAAGAACTTCATGACGTGATCAAGAGAGCTGCGTTTAAGGTCACAAGGCTGGGCGAATTGATAGGAAAGAGCGTGGCCGAGAAGATGGGGATAAATTTCACAACCGTGGACTTGTCCTTAGCTCCCTCTCCGACAGTTGGGGACAGTGTTGCTGGGATTATAGAGGCAATGGGCATAGAGAAGATGGGAGGTCACGGATCTCTAGCTGCATTAGCAATATTGATGGATGCGGTAAAGAAGGGAGGTGCAATGGCTACCTCGGCAGTAGGGGGACTCAGTAGCACCTTTATACCGGTAAGCGAGGACTCCGTTATGATCGAGAGAGCATTAGAAGGGTATATAGACTTTTATACTCTCATCGCCTTATCAGCGGTTTGTAATAGCGGGATCGATATGGTAGGAGTGAGCAAGTCCCAAGGGATGGACAAGGTCATAGGTCTTATATCAGACGTGTTAGCCTTGGGTATTACCCTGAACAAAATTCTCGGGGCGAGGATTATTCCGGTAGATTCCCCTCCCGGTTCCTACGTGGACTTAGGAGGACTGTTAGGTAAGGTCGTTGTCATGAAATTAAAGGATGTAGACGTTTCAGGGTTTATTTCCCACACCGGTTACGTACCTAGCACTATCAAGAGGCTCGAGTTGGGTTAAAGAACTATCTCGACGGTTCTTGGTTCGATTATAAAAACTGATGTGATTAAAATGCGATATTGAAACATTTACAAAGAAAGAGGGTTTGGGGCGAAAAGCCTCGCTAAGGGATTGATAGCCCCGTGTTTAAATACTTCTTTGCCAAAATTTCTCTTAGTGACACTAATGAAGCTCCTCCCTAGTTTAATGGGACTTTGGGAGGAACAATCAGTATCTCTCTCAAGGGATTAGAGCTCGACAATCAAAGTCCCCTTTCAAATGGAGTAGTTCTCTGAGCCACTCGACTGCTCACCAGATGTAATCCCGAATCGATGGTGAGAACGATGAGGAGGGAATCCTTGCTGGCGGGGAGGAAGTCAGATGATGATGTTCAAGCCCAACCTAATACTTGCCTGATCTTTTTCTCATGTCTCTTAAGGTCTGGAAATACTTTCACGAAGTATTCGAAATATTCCCTAAATATTTCGAGTTCTTCTTTGCTCACAAGGTTATACTTAACAGCTTTATCCACGTAAACCCAAGCTCTGTGATCAAACATAAGGAGCTCTAAGTAATACTCCCTGTACTCGGATGTCAGTATTCCGCTCTTCAATAGTTTTACGAAAATTTTTCCGTCAAAGAGTCTCTCGAAAAATATGCTTATGTATTGAGAGATGAGATCCTTTTCTAGAAAAGGGGAAATCCTCGTGATTACCATCCACGTAGACTTAGACCTTATCTTGTTTAGGAGGACTGCGGAGTTAGAGTAAATTTCGTTTTCTGAGATAACACCTGATCGTACGAACTCTGGAGAGTAATACCACGCTGTTAAATTTCCCCTTTTAAGCCCGTTAATAACTATTTGCTTAACCGTTCCGTCTTTTCTTCTTGTGAACAAGAATTTCCAGAAGTATTTGGACTTTATTGAGCCAGACTTAACATGAGGATCCTCAAGCACGAGAGAAGGGATTGCAATTCCTCCTTTGTATACGACTTCCCATAACTCTTCATGTGAAGGCAGTAATTCGTATAATTTTTTCTTATTCTCCTCTATTTTATCCCTAACTAGGTCTATGATTTCGAGAATTATTTCCCACCCCTCAGCTTGCGTAAGCACTTGACTCAATGTATTCTTACGTGAATCTATGAAATCTTTATCGACTAAGCCCTTTTTGAATGCCGATATAATTACTCTCCAAGATGATAGTTTATCTCCTAAATACAGTTCCTTATCTAAGTTTTCTAAAAGGGCACTTACGTCTCTAATACAAGGTAATAACTTGTTTAAGACTTTAGAATACTTATGGAAAAACTTGGGGTCTTTAACATAGTCATCGACCTTATCGCATGATGTATTGATTATAAGGTTAACTGTATCCTCATCTGGGTAATATTTCAATATTTCGTCAAGCGGTAAGCCCATAATAGATTTTCCCGTGAGGAAGTTAAATCCGTAAGTTATAAACAAAAAGAAGATGAGATTAAAAAGGTCAGAAAGTTAACACAGTATACCCATTGTCAGCGAATTTAACTATTACATCAGCTCCTCTCGATATTTCATTAACGTATACTAAGTCTTCTTTACTCACGTTATAATTCTTCATAGCCATTTCGCATGCGTAAACGGTTATGTTCATTTTCTTTAAGTTTTCGGTAGCCTTTGAAACTATTTCTGATACGTTGTTCTTCTTTGATAAGGCTGTAATTCCGGGACCTAGAAACACTATTTTGACGTCTTGTGCTCCCATCATTTTCAACCCTTGAGCTACATTTACCGCAGTATTTACGTTAAGCTGGTCTTGGGACTTGACTACTATGAGGAATTTTGCCATGAGGAAATTTTAAGTTTTAACTTTTTTAAGTTTATTTTTTAATAAGAAAAGCTCTGAAAACCTTTAAAACTCTGATGAAAAGTACCCGAGACGAACCGTACTTACGTAAGATGTAGGTGTATAAGAACAGCACTACTAGGTATACGATGGCTATGCCATAAGACAAATAAAGCTTTGGTGTAAGTGAGTTATATATTGTTACTTTTCCGTTATCGCTTACGTTATACATAATGAACCCAGATATGTTATAACCCATTTTTCCCTGAATCTTCCAATCAGGAGAATAAGCAAATGTCAGAAGTATATGTCTATAGTTACTCACGTTGAAAGTAATTTGATAACCGTTAAAGGTAAATTCAACTGGTTTTAGAATAGAGCTCAAATTCTCGTTGAGAGTTATGTTACTGCTGTTAGTCTCGTAAACGTAGGACGTATTTAAGTTAACTTTGTATATTAAGAAAGGTGAATAATTTTCTACTAAATTTACTATACCAAATTTTTGTAGAATCCCTAGCGACACTGTGTAGTTTTGAGGAGGGAGATAAACTAAATTCACGATTCCGACGTTCTGCGCATCTTCCTCAACTACAATATATTTCACGTTGAATAACATGAGAAGATTTTTAATAGACTGTAAGGAAGGACTAACGTTATTCTCCTCTTGAATAATGTATATTAGATAGTTTAATTTCGTTGAAAGTCCACGAAACTCTCCTCCTGAATAGGTACCGCCTGCGAGTAAGGGGTTTTTGAGAAAGTACAAGAATATGTTATTACCGTAATACCAACTCGTCCCGTACCAACCGCAAACTGGAAACGGCAAAAGTAGGACAGTGAAGTCCCCATCTTGCTCATTAAGGTAAGTAATTGTCTTTATGAACTGTTGTGGTATGCTAATCCTACCAGTGTTATAAGATATTATGACTGGGTAAGGGATTACTACACCCAGAACTAGGAACAGCATAAGGGAGGCAATTAACCCGGCTTTGAACTTAAGTAACTCTTCAAGGAAAGCCGAAAATAACAGTGCATAAGGTAGTGAAATTACTGGTGATAGAAAGAGCGGTGCGTCTCTAAAAGGGGCAAACAAACCGCTGTGTAGTATACCGTATTCTATTAAAGGTCTAAATGGGGTAGTATATGAGGACAATAGTCCAACCCCTAGTATCCAAATAAAGTAGAAAAACGCGAGATCTCTCCTCTTTTTCAGAAGGGGTAGTGTTAAAACGGGAGGAATAATTAATGACAACAGTAAAACGTAACTTGGGATATAAGTAATGCTTACAGCTCCCAGACTTCTTATCGTAAGGCTAAGAGGGGTGTACGTCTGAAGACCGGTATATATAGACAAGGAAGTGTTTGCTATTCCACTAAAATATGATACTGTAGGTGCTACAGCTAAGTGAAGCCAGTAAAGTTGACCAAGGATCATTGACAAGATAGAGGCTATTATAGCGTTAAACTTCCTTATAAAGTACACAAGGATTATTACCAGATATACGAATTCGAACGGGATCACGTCAGCAGATGCAGTAAGGCTTATGAATGCTATTAGTGAGAATACGAAAAAATATTTGTAAAATGGGATTTTACCCTTTGAGAAAGCTACTACAAAATAAGTGAGAACTGGTAACGAAAAATAAGTAAAGAGATCATTGAAAAAAATAGAAGAGGAAACGGATCCTGAGGAAAAGAGGTACCACGAGGACGGGAAGATCATAGAACCCAGTAATGACGCTCTTTTGGAGAAGTAGATCTGGGCTAGTTTGAAAGTAAACACTGTCCCGATATACATGAGCACTAGGGTAAATATCTCTTCGCCGTATGAACCAAAGACCTCAAAAGGTACTGTGAGCCAATAGACCCATGAGTTTGGAGCGACTATTGGGACGAAGCCGTAAGGGTAGTTAGTGTAGGGTACTACATCACCCCATTCTAGGTAGTTAAACGTAATATGCGGGTAGATAATAAAACCTTGATCCCCAGCGTAAATTACATGTCCTCTAAAAAGGATATATGATAACAATAGATCCCAGAAGAAGAGGATTAAGTAATAAGTGTCAATTTTAAACTTCTGGACTTTACTAATATCCACACATAAGTCTTGACTTCAACTACATAATAAAATTATTACCACTCTTACCCTTTACGGTCTCAGTAACTCGATAATTTTAGATTGTATGTGTAGGAACGGTTCAGTATAAATCACCTTTCGGAAAGGCGAGTAATAAACCCTCAGCTTAATAAGGGACAGAAACATAAATATGATGACTTTTAATAACGACTTAGATATCTTACTGTTAATTTCGTCATGAATGTACTCGGCTGTTATTTGAACTATCTTAAACCCCCTTCTCTTAAAGGCATAAATTAAGTTAATATCGAATAAAAAGTCGTTAATAATTAGTTCGTCCAAAACTTTCAATGCTGTATCTCTTCTTACTAATTTCACTCCGGCTTGGAAGTCCTTAATTTCTCGAAGAGAAGGGAAGAACAATTTTACCAAGAATTTGAAACCATTGTGAAGGAACCTCCTTAGTTTAGTTTGGTTTTTAAACACTCTGTTTATTATCACGAGGTCTGCGTTGATCTTAGTTATATCATCTATTTTAGACAAAGGGATTGGTATGTCAGCATCTATAAGCAAAACTTTTTCGGTGTTCGAGAGTTGTATTCCCTTCTTTAAGGATCCTCCTTTACCTAGCCTCATTCTATTTATTTCTATGATAGCGTTTCTATATCTCTTAACGATCTCCGGTGTTCCATCGTTACCTTCAAATACCACTATGATCTGGGAGTTAGGGAATCTCGACGTAAGTTCTTTTAGCGCGTTATCTATCCTCTTCTCCTCGTTGTATGCTGGAATTACTATGGAGATCATGACTGGTATTAATTAAACAATGTTCTCACAATCTATATAAGAATTTCTGATTCTCTTTGAGTTTGGTTCAGTTAAGGTTATGCCTCTATCTTAAGCTTAGTAATATTTGACATATTTAAGTTATGAATTATAAGCAAGCATAAACGGTGCTTAACACAAGAAATAATCGTGTTTATATAATTTAAACGTTAAAAAGAAAGTACTCATAGCGATTTATTCACAGTTTGTTTCATATAGATTAAATAGTAAGTTAGACGCTTTGATTCATAATGAGTAAAAATTTAAGAGTACACAAGCCTTACGTCATCTACGAGGAAAAAGATCACAAGTTTGTTTGGCTAGGTTTGGATGAATCGGATTACGAGAAAGGTATTCTGACTAACCAATACTTAATTGTAGACGGGAATCAGGGAGTACTATTAGACCCTGGAGGCTACTTCGTGTTCGAAAGGGTCTTCCAAAATGCTAGTGAGTTTGTGAAACCAGAGAATATAAAGTATATACTATTCTCGCATCAAGACCCAGACGTAATAGGTTCTCTCAACCTCTGGATGGATATGACTCCTAACGCTACTATATACGTATCGGCTTTGTGGGAGAGATTCATACCTCATCTGGGGGTCGATGTAAAGGGCAGGATAGTTGATATACCAGACGAGGGAACTACTATTAAGCTAGGCAATTCGGAAATTAGAGCTATTCCAGCTCACTTTCTTCACTCCCCCGGAAATTTCCATTATTATGACGTAAAGTCTAAAGTTTACTTTTCAGGAGACCTCGGTGCCGCTGTATTCCCCGAAGGTAAGTGGTACCTTATAGTCCAGAATTTCGAAGAACATGTGAAGTATATGGAGGGATTTCATAGGAGGTATTTAGCAAATAAGAAGGCGTTAGATCACCTTATTGAAATTATGGAGAAACTTGATGTAGAAGTCATAGCACCACAACACGGTTCTATTTTTGAAGGTGAAAATGTGAAGAAGTTTATCAATTGGTTAAAATCACTTGATAAAGTAGGGGTAGACTACCTTTGGAGTTAAGGTAAAAAGATATATCGAAACTTTTTTATCTTGACACTCGGACTTCCTTTTATGGACATCAGATCTAAGACACTTCTTATTCTATCGAGTATGCTGTTAGTTGTTAATTACGTCGAGACGATGGTAATACCCGCATTGCCCACTATTGAAAATGATTTCTCTATCTCCACTACTCTGGCAGGCTGGATAACGTCTGCTTATATGATCGTTGCCGCAGCCACTTCTCCCTTAATGGGCAAATTAGCTGATACTTACGGGAAGAAGAAAATGTACGTAGTAGCAATAGTTTTCTACATAGTTGCTGTTTTGATTGCAGGGTTTTCGCCTAATATTTGGGTTCTTATAGGGGCTAGAGCTGTACAAGGTGTCGGGTTTTCTATGTTCCCCATTGCTATAGCAATAGTGACTGATTTATTCCCTAAAGAAAAGGTAGCATTCGCACAAGCTATTCTAAGTGCAACTATTGGTATAGGACCTGCCCTAGGTCTCCTAATAGGGTCTTATGTAGTAGAGGATCTGGGTTGGCCTTATGCGTTCCACACAGCAGCTATTTTGTCACTAATAATCTTTGTAATATCATTAAAGTACTTGCCTCACACTGGGCATAGAGTTAAAGAAGCAGTTGATTATGTAGGAGCATCTCTGATAGGACTTGGAACGGTAATGTTACTCGTATACATAACTGAGGGACCTACACTGGGATGGGACAATCCTGAAAACTTGATACTTCTTCTATTATCATTCATGCTCTATGTAGTTTTTATTCTTTACGAAAGGAGAACTAAAGAACCACTACTCAGACTGGACTTATTTATGATAAGGAATTTCGCTGTAGCTAACATTGTGGGCCTGATATCTGGTGTAGGCATGTTCACTGTGTTTATATTCCTTGTTTATTATGCACAACTTCCCCAACCCTACGGTCTAGGTCTTTCAATAATACAGTCAGGTCTATTGATGTCTCCGGTAGCGTTAGGTATGGTCATATTTGGGCCTATTTTTGGCAGGATGATGCCTAAAATAGGTCCCAAACCTCTATTGGTCACAGGTAGTTTGCTCACAATGATAGCTTACATCTTGTTAATGACTTATAGGGCTACGTCACAAGAGGTTTTACTTGACGGTTTCTTATCCTCTTTAGGACTTGTAGCGGTAATACTTCCATTAGTAAATATGGTAGCTTTATCACTACCCGACCAGTATAGAACTACCGGAATGGGCATGAACACTCTACTGAGGACAATAGGAGGGGCAGCAGGTCCTGTCGTCGCTACTGCTTTGATGCAATCATATCAAGTCCCTATAATCGTCATGGTTAACAATCAGATACTAGTAATGGGATACGCACCGTCATCCACCGCATTTAATTACATTGCCTTATTTGGTTTCATGATGATGTTGCTTACATTGTTGGGTTCTATGTTTGCTAAAAACTACAAGTTCAGTGTAGAGAGAAGGGAAAAAGTAAAGCCCTTAGTTACCTGAAGTTTTTCCAACTTCTATTTTGTATTTGCTCGTTATTTCCTCAGTTGTTAGCCAAACGAGGAATGCAATATAGGGATAATATATTAAATATTCTGGGTAACTCCTAGTAAAAGTTAGTATCACGTATATTGGAATCATTAAGCTGACCTCCTCTAACCTCTTCCTAAAAAGGTAGGTGATTATTAACGTTAAAGCTAACGTAATGTAAGGTATAGGCTTGAATAGAGTTAAGGGCCAGATCGTATGAAAGACGAAAATACCTATTATCGTAACTATACCTATACCAACCATTGGTAATTTAGCAAGGACTGGAAACAACATAAGATAGAGTGACTTAGGATAGGTTATAACGAAAGGTAAGAGTAGTAATATTGAGATAACGATTGAAGTAATTAGAAAGCGCTTAACGTAATTCCCCCCGAATTTAGTGTTTAAGTAGATGAGCAGGTAAGGAAAGAGTATTATAGCTTGGGGCATTGAGTCTACAGCCATCCCCGTCAACAATCCGAAAATTAGAGGGGACTCGTAAAATGTCAAGCCCAGAATTATTAAAACTATCCACGAAGTAGAGTCCAGTAGAAATACGAATCCGTAAGATGTTACGAAATATCCTGACATTAGGATTAAAGTTAAGGCTAATGCTTTCTCCCAATCTCCTCTCCTCATGAACTTTAAGAAAATTAAGGAAATAATAATTATGTAAACTAAGAGTTCCCACAACCTTACAGGTATGTTAAATACGTGGGCTGGAACTAAGAATATCGCATTCATCGGAGGGTAATCATAAAAAGTTATGTTTTCTGTCGGTAGCCCATGATAATAGTAAGTACCATTAGGTGTATAATAGGGTGTAAAAACCTTAGATGCATGTAATTGTGAAATGTTAATAACATCGTTAGAGTAGTGAAATATTTCGTAAAGTGAACCGAAATACGGTAAGGAATTCATTACTTGTGAGTAATTACAAATGTACGGATTTACACCGTTTATTATACTTTGAGAAGCCAGATCAGGGAGTAACATTGCATCCCCGATGTAGCCGTGCCCCATTACTACGAAATTCGTACCGTGAAGTTCAGAAGGTATGAATAATAAGACTAAGGTCGATGAGGAGAGGATGATTAGGAACAATAAATACGGAGAGATCTTGAAAACTAGGTTTCGGAAATATATCATGAAGGGAGTGACAATGAATAAGGCAAAAAGGGCAAAAGCAGTTTGTATGTTAGAGATCACCCCGAAGGTATAGACTCCGTACATGTATACTATAGATAATAACCCTAATACGACAGAATATGCAGAGATTCTTGTCAGAACCGATTCTGATATGTCCAGAGATAGCTCTCCTCTCTCCACAATGAATACGTAAACCAAAAATATCAACGGTAAGAAGTACATATAATAAGACGGTAAAGGTCTATAATAAAAGAAAAATGATATTAAAGGAAAGGCCAGAATGCCGTATCTCAGCGTATCATAATACCTCAAGGATAAGGTTAAGCCGATAACTATAATCATAATTAAGCCGACGAACGACCATGTCTTTGTAACTTCTATTCCTAAATAAGTTAAAGAAATTAGTCCAGGACCTCCGTCATAAGGCCTAAAATTAGCTACGAATGGGAGTAAGTTATCCCTCCAGAATGCCTTAGGATTAAGTAGGATAAAAGGAAGATCTAAGACTACGGCGGTGATTAAACCATATTTCACCACGCTTTTTACGTCATATCCCTCCTTCCAGATCAAGATTAGGTAAAATATGGTGAAAATCAACACGTAAAGTCTATAAGTTGATGCCCAAGCTAGCATGATCCCAGAGAGTAAGGGGTTTTCCGGAAAGAGAATTGCCACCACAAATGGTACTATCCAGCCTGGAGTATTCCTATACAATAGAAGAGGAGCGAAATACATGAACATAAACGATGAGGCTAGTAACGAGAAGAGAATCTTGTTTTTTCCTTTCAGTTTATGGAAAATTAGAGCGGAACCAAGGGCTAGGATACCTGCATTATACACGTTTGCTGGAATGCCGAAGGCTACAGCAGGCAGGTAATATAGAGCGGCTGAAGGGAGGTAGTCAAAGTTGTGGACAAAACCGACTATAGTAGAGGGTGTGTAATTACTAGTCCCTTGTTTAAAGATCCACGTGTACTGTTGAGGGGCTAAGGAGGAAAGCATCTGTGGTTCATAATCTTGCGTATATGGATTATGACCCTCGAGTAATGACCTAGCTGCAAGTAACTGTATCAACTGCGCGTCTGTAGGGGAGGGTAGTTCTAGCATAATTTTCTCCGGCGTAAAGCCAAAAGTGAATCTGGCTATTAACAAGCTTAAGAGAATAAATAAGAAAGTAACGAGTATGGAAAGTTTAAACACGCTTTCTTTAGGCCTTAAAGACAAGAAAATTAAGGCTACGCTAATAAAGAATGCTAATATCGAGAACACTATTGAAGGCAGGAACGGGAAGTACCAATATAACGGCCAACCATTGTAATTTCCTACGTAAACATATGTTCCTACGTTGTAGTAAAAAAATACACTTAGCGCCATCATTCCTAGGGAGAGAAATATCATAAAAGTTGTCATAGTCTTATTGTTCAATCCGGCTCATGAAACGTTGATAGTACAATACTATATATGATTTTTCAATACTCTCTAGCTATAAAATATGAAATTTTAAGCAAAAATTAAGATAAAATTGTAGATTAATAACAATAATTAATTTTCACTTATAAGCAAGTTTTAAAGTTTAATAATTCGTATCCCTGATAATTTGAATAATATGCATTTATTTCAATGGTTTTTGTATTATTTATATTTATGTAGAGAAAGTGATATGGGGCATATACATATACAATCTCTGACCCTCCCGTCTTCAAAATAGTTGAATTAGAACACCATAAAAGTCCGTTGGCAGATATTGTAGGAGAGTCTTGGAGTATCCTGAAGTGGGGTAGGGCTGATCCCTCACCGTAGAATGATACGTTTATAAGGAACGCAAATACGTAATCGTCTTTCTCAAAAACTTTGATGACTTTCATGTGAATTGAATTTTGATAATTGAGAAAATTAAAATGGAAATAGATACCTAATATGAGAAGAATTAAAATTGTCAAAGCATAGAGCAATCTTCTGACTTTTTTCAGATTTAAGAAAAGGAGTTTGTTATTTTGGAAAGAGTCTACATAAGAAAATAATGGCCAATACATTAAGTAATTCCATAAGACCCTATAAAAGAACAAGAATGACAAATATACTACACCGTTCCATCTTTTATTAGTCAATAACCCAACAATTAGTATCAGAATTGAGGCAATTGTGAAAAAAGCCGGATAGAGGTAATATAACCCAGTTATAGAGATAACGTCTATCCCGTAACCGATTTGTATCAATCCTCCCTTTAGGGGGGTCAATAAGTCGTTTAAGAATAAAAATGGAGATAGGTAAATGAAATATGCGTTAATTAGTAGAAAAGTAAGTCCTGTAAACCATAGGAATTTAATCCTCTCTTTACCTAGGTGTAAAAAGTAAAATGGAAGTATGATTAATGGATCTTGTTTATATGAAATCGCTAACCCGTAAAGAACTCCTTTCAACCTCGCGTTTTTCACAGTCATAGATAATAACACAAAAAATACCCAGATAGTATCGTCTACTCCACCTAGAGGATAAAAAAGATAGTTATAATTTAGTAAATATATAGATATAAAAAGTAAAAAAGTCAGTTCATCAGTGTTTAAATACATTAAAACTCCTGTTAACAAGTAAAAAATGAGAATTTCATAATTAGGTGATATATTTAGTATAACAGCCGGAATCTCTATAAGGAAAAAAAGTGAAGGGTAATTTAAATTGGTGACGAAACCTCCTATAGTATAAGGGGTTCCAATTAAATATTTAGCATAGGTTAAATTGTAGAATGAATATACGTTAGAAGTCAGAGAATAATTATAAGGGTTTAGATGATGAATAAACAAATAAGCCGAATAATAACCTATCAAAATCTCGTCAGTACCGAAGAAAGTTCTATCAGGTAAAAATAAGAGGGAGATTCCGAAGAACAGAACGAGAGTTACTTTTTTCAATAACTTGTAATAAAAACCTATGAGCAACGGTATGTAAAGAATGAGGAACACTACATTTCTGGTTATTACAAAATAGAGTACTGGAACTACAAATAATTCAGAAATGGCTAGGTAATATGCTACCTTATTATCAATTTTAAGATCACTAATAAGGAGTACACCGCTTAGGAATAGTAGCATAAGTGCTGGAATCGTGTAATAATACTCAAGGTATGCGTTACTTCCGTCAAATTCCATCGCGATGAATAAGAGTAATTGTGCGATATTGGCTATCGCTGGTTCTTTTTTTACAATTTCCACGAATCGAATTTTATGTTCGTCAGATATATCTTTAATCGGTAATAGAAAGATTAAGTGTAATTGTATATTTAAACACGGTTTACAATTTTTATAGTTCTACAAATAAAATACTTCAAAAATAAAGGCATACTCATGCAAAAATGGATTCACTCAACAATAGCATCGGTATTCGCATGGGCTGGTAATATATACGATCTCCTGATAATCACTTACGTTTACACGGACTTATCCACATGCCTCGGAGTTAATACTGTGACGGGAACTTTATTATTTGCCTTAGGTCTGATATTCAGGGTAATTGGCGGTTACGTTTTCGGTAGGATAGCCGATATGAGGGGGAGGAAAATAGTGTTAAACGTAGGAACTGCGGGATATGCCTCGTTTCAGGCAATGTTAGCATTTGCTCCCAATGTTTATGTATTGCTTTTAGCCAGAGCTTTACAAGGACTTTTTATGGGTGCACAATGGACAGCGGGTACTGTGATAGCTTATGAAAACGCCCCACCTTCGATGAGGGGGTTGATTAACGGGATAGTACAAGCCGGTTACGGATTAGGTTACGCATTAACTGGATTAGCCTATTTATATTTGCATGAAGACTGGAGATTATTCCTACTTACGGGTGCCCTTCCCTTAATACTTATACCGTATATAATAACGAAGGTAAGCGACGTGACTACATTCACGAAAAAGAGAAAGATTACCGTAAAGCCCTATCTGAGTGTCATAATAAGGTCCACGATAGTTATAGCAGGGATGTTCTTCTCTTATTACTCAATATTCGCCGTATATCCCGAGTTCCTCTCATCAATTGGTATCTCAGACAAATTAGTAGGGGTTTTGATGACTGTCTCTAACATAGCCTTAGGTATTTCGTTTATAGTATTCGGTAGGGCTTCGGACGTTATCAGTAAAAGGTCGTTGATTATTATCGGAGTTATAGGCGAAATGATAGGTTTACCTTTAATGTTAGATATAATTCACGGCTATGTAGCGTTAGGTTTAATTATTTACACGATATCTACTGGGTTTTGGCCTTTGGCACCGTTACTAATTGTTGAGTCGGTTCCGATCGAAGCGAGAGGTGCGATGACAGGTCTCACATACAATCTGGGTAGCATAATAGGTGGAATAGGTAGTATTACTATGGGATACTTGGTCACTTTATACGGAATAAGGTCTACGTCCCAGTGGGGAATGATAATGGGATATGCATCTTTATTAATCGTTTTCCTTACTTTAATTACATTGCATCAAGCTGGTAATAAGGTGAAGTCTAACTTATAAACTATTCATGCCTAACCAATTTTTTCATGATAGGAAAAGTAATTGGAATAACTTTAGTTATTTTAACCTCGCTAACGGCTTTTGGTATATACTTTCATTTTATAAAAGTAATCGGAGATAAAATAGTCATATCATTACCTTCAAAGGTGTCTACGTATATGACAATTGTTAACAATTTAACGGAAGTCAAGTATTCACACTTCCTCGAGAAGAGTTCGACCCTCTTGTTGTACTCGAACTCTTCCAATTTCACATACGTATACAAAGTAAACCCATTATCAGGAGCGTATAACATAGAAATCCGCTCATACACTCAGGAGCCTTTCTCTATCGAGATAATAAACATAAGTGACGGAGAGGTAATTTACAACAAGATGGGGGTAAAGCTTTCGGAGTTTAGAGCATACAACATCTCATCACCGTTAAAGACTGAGATATTCAACATCTCCTCAGAGCTATACCTAAACGTTACAATGTATTCTTTTTCTGCCACAAGTTAGGTATTTATCCCTTATCTTCGCAATCTAAATTATGAAGGCAGTACGTTTTTATGATGCTCATTGCCACTACTCCTACCTAAAGAAAAATTATGAAGGCTTTGTGATTGCAAGCGTATCTATGGACTATGCGTCTTCCGTTGAAACGTTGTCGTTAAAGTCAGAAAACGTACTCACTGGAGTGGGTATCCATCCTTGGAAAGTCCATGAAGAGAAGTTAGAGAAAATTGAAGAATTAGTAGGTAAAGCAGATTTTATAGGAGAGGTAGGGTTGGACTACAGATTTGCGAAAGCAAACAAGGAGTTACAGCTCTCCTATTTTACCTTCTTTGTGAGAAAGGCAGCTGAGAATGATAAGTTGATTAATGTTCATGCTTTAGACGCATGGAGGGACGCATTCAACGTACTAATTAATGGAGGCGTTAGGAGGGCAATCTTCCACTGGTATTCAGGACCCGAGGACTTACTAAAAGACATTGAAGGTGCTGGTTTTTACATAACCGTTAACCCGTCGGTGACGTTTCAACAGAAGCACAGAAGGCTTATAGAAAAAGCTCCAGTGGAGATCTTACTAACGGAAAGCGATGGCGGTTATGAATATAGGGGTAAGCTCCTAGAGCCTACTGATATAATTAACACTATCCCATTCGTGGCACAGCTTAAGGATATAGATGTAGAGGAGTTATCAAAAATTATAGAGAATAACTTTAGGAATGCGTTCAACTTGAAAAATTAGGTAAAAGTTTTTCATCTTAACCTTCATAGTATCAGTGTGGAAGAACGGAAAATAGCGATCGTTACGGGGGCAAGTAAGGGAATAGGTAAGGCTACTGCAATTAAACTAAAACAACTAGGATATACTGTTATCTCCATATCTAGAAGTCAACCAGATGTAGGTGATATGAAATACCAAATAGATGTGAGCAATAAGGATGAAGACTTTAGGGTCGTCAAAGAAGTAAAGGAGAAGTTCGGGAAAATAGACGTTCTAGTAAACAATGCCGGTTTTGGGGTTTATGGTTCTTTCTTGGAGACCTCCTTAGAGGAAGAGGAATATATGGTCAGAACCTTATTTCTTGCCCCTCTTTATTTTACAAAGGCAGTTCTACCGGATATGGTTAAGAGGAGAGGAGGAGCAATCGTAAATATAGTGTCGGAGGCGGCTTACGTTGCCTCTCCTAAACTCATAGTTTATTCCGCATCTAAAGCGGCTCTAGCCCATTTCACGAATGCCTTATGGGCTGACATGAGGAAGTATAACGTTAAGGTGAGTGGTGTGTACCCTGGGCCAGTGAAAACGAATTTCACTTCTCACCCTTCGTTTAAGAATGTTAAGGAGACAATATTCGATAAATATGCAGTCGAACCGGAAAAAGTAGCAAACGCCGTTGTTAAAGCCATCAGAACTGGAAAGAGGGAAATATATGTCTCTTCTAAATTGATGATGGATCCTTATTTCCTAAAATTAGCAATGGTAATGCAGAACTTAACTTACTATATCATTTCTAAAATCTTTTAAGCTTGAGTAAGACCTAAATTCTCTTTATTACATGTTTTAACTCAGTAATTTACGGGTGATTTTATTATTAGCATGGTAATATATAACGAGTAATGCGGAAACGACAAGTAACCTTTCTTTTAATTCTCTCACTGTTGATACCAACAATATCTATGGTTATTATAACCCATTCTGACGTGGGCTTTAGGTGCCAAGACCTCCCTAGCTTGCCTATTGCAGTTCAAGATCCGGCCGTGGTTTACTTCAACAATTCAATATATGTTATAGGAGGAATGGCACAAGGTCCCTCATACTCTTCAGCGGTATTTATTTACTCGCATGGGAGGTGGACTCAAGGACCTAGTCTACCTTTCCCTTTAATAGGTGCTAGGGCTGTAGTATATAACGGAAGTATTTATGTAGTAGGAGGGCTTAACATATCTGGGATATTCGGGGGCATATTGAAACTTCAGGGAGATCAGTGGGTAATAGTCTCTAACTCTATGCCACGACCGGTTTATGACGAGGGAGTCTTTATTTATGATAATCAGCTCTATGTAATAGGAGGAGCTAATTTCACCGGGCTTGACTTAGCTCCTCCCTCAAACCTAATACAAGTCTACTCGTTTTCAGACGGAAGTTGGAAAATAATAGGAAAGACACCCCAGCCCCTCTCTAACTTTGGTTATTACTTCAACGGGTCAGTATTGTTCGTAATAGGAGGATATATTGGGTATGCCTCAACTACTGCATCAGTTTACGAGTATTTCCCCTCCAATAATTCATGGGTATCATTACCTTCATTGGCTTCAGGTATTGAGGGAGAAGCTGTAGGTTATTACGAAGGTACGTTATTTTTTGTAGGAGGTTATTATTTTAGTTACGGCATTATACAACCCGGCGTTATTGCATATTTGTACAACAATACATGGCATTACACAACGTATACTGAAAATGTTCCTACTGAGTCCAGCGGTTACGTACAATTAGGCAATACGTTGTATATAGTAGGAGGAGCTTTATTACCATCTCAAGTACCTACAGACGCGTTTCAGTCTGTGAAAATAATATTACCACCTCCAGCCCCTAAAATAGTGTATTTCTCAGCAGGAAACGAAACAGCGACGATCGTATGGTCTGATAACGCTTCTACTGGTTACTACATAAATTATTGGAGCAGCGACGGTCAGAAGGGGTCTGTTATGACCTATTCTACTTCTTATACATTCACTAACCTAACTGACGGGGTAAAATACTATTTCCAAATAATCCCTTTCAACCAACAAGGTAACGGTACACCCTCACAGATAATAGTCTTGACTCCATTTTCCGTTCCAAACCCTCCAATACTTCACGTAAAGTTAGGAGATAAAAATGCTACAGTATCATGGAAAACAACTTTTAACGGTGGGTTTCCCATCCTTGGATATTATCTGTTCATGAAGGGAGGAAATATTACGTTTGCTAAAAACTTAGGGAATATAACGTCTTATATTTTCACTAATTTAACTCCGGGTAAGACTTACACTGTCGGGGTTATAGCCTATAATCAGATAGGGAACAGCAGCGAAGCCGAGGCAGAATTTGTTGCTGTCGAGAAAGCATCGGTAATTTTCGTAGTTAGTAAATTAGCTGAAGGTTTATTAGTATCATGGAATTCAACCCAACCCTCAAAGTTCATCCTTACTGTGACCTCAGGAGGTAAAGTCATTGCAAACCTTACGTTAACTAATTACTCAGTGCTACTTAAGATACCCTTCGGAGTCTATAATGTAACTTTGGAGGCTATAAACCAAGCTGGCATTACTACGACAAGTGCATTAGTATCGTATTACATAAAACCCGCAGTACCAGACGTTACAGTGATGATTGAGAATAATTACATAAACGTGAGTTGGCCACCCTCACCGTATGCTCAATACTACTTGATATATGTTAACAATACCCTTGTGACAAATACCACAAAAACATCGGTATTAATACCATTAAGCGACGGATATCTGGTGATAAAAGTAATTGCCGCTAACGCAGGAGAGGAGTCGACCCCGTATGTCGAGAAGATAGACTATTCTGCAGATATTTCTCAAATTAACGTTACTTCGACCGATGTTAATAGTAACTTCACGTTAATTCAGAGTATAACACCACCTACCACGTCAGTAACGGATGTGAGTATAAACTTAACAACGGCGATAGTTGTCATTAGTTTATTCTTGCTATCATTAGTGGTTGTACTTGTGATATTAGAAAAGACCAAATGATTGAAAAACTGGCTAGCTAGGGAGAGGAGATGAGGAAGAAGGGTTATGCTAAGTACACCTGAGGATTTCAACATCTTCCTCTTGGGACGTAGTGTACGGGCTCGAGCAGATCATGGTAAGGTTACCCGTCCTGTGCAGGGGAAAGAGTGAGGACTGGAGTGATGGAAGAATTGCCCAAGTGGGAAGGCTCTGAACATCACCCTCTCCTCCCGCATTACTCGGTACTGAAAAGGAAGCTGAACGCCAAGCTCTGGACTCCGATCTGGAGGTGGGGGAGGGGAGTTCAAGTATTTGATTGTGAACGGGAATTAAGTAAAGATGAGGGGATGCGGGAAGGCTGTGATCATGATCGTTCTCGGACTCATAGAGGGTAGAGTGAAGGGCATGCTGAACCTCCTCTTCTTCACGGCCGAGTCCTTCAACTCGTCCCTAAAGGTAGGTTAGCAATCGCTACTACGCGTGGAGGACTAGATCGTCCGTGCCATAGCTATTAACTACAACCTCTCATCTACTATCTTATCCTTGTAATAATATTACATATATCCTTATTTCCTTATCAAACAATCAAATATATTCAATAATTTCTTCATTGAATAAGCTAAATCAACTGAGATATTACAATTCACAAAGGATCCCTGAATCTCCAAAATGTAATTTGCAATGTTAAAAGGGGAAAAAGATACATAGAATTCTAAAGTTATGGTTTATTTTCTGAGCTTAACCCCTTAAGTTTGCTGAACACTCCGAGGAACATGAAAAATGATGCTAAGGGAAAGATTAAAGACGTTAAGCCAAGGTTTATAATTAGTCCTTCCATAAAGTTGTCCAGAGCGGTAATTATAGTGCCGACTAATGATATTACAGCCACTTTATCAATATCCTTATTTGCAGTCCTGGCGTAAAGGTAAGACACGTTAGGGGACACGATTGCATAGAGAAAAGAATAAGCGATGTACATGGCACCGCCATAATATCCAATTCCCATGAGAGCCAAAATCAGCAATGAAAGCATAAAGCTCATGATAAGTAATCTGCCTTTGATAAACTTGGAAAAATAAGCACCTATCGAAGAGATAACAAATACAATGACGAAATAAAACACCTCATCATATACTGATAAACCGGTGTAGTAGTGAATTACTATCGGTATCATGTTGGTGAAGAGTGAAATGCCTATAATATAGGTTAAGTACCAAGAAAACTCCCTCAAAATTCTCCTAACAAATTCAATTGATAGGGTGTATTTTACAGCAACCGGCTTCATTTCAATAAACTGTGACAGAACTATAGGAACGATCGAAACGAGAAAGAAAGAAAGGTAAAAAGTAGAGAATGGAATGTACTTAGTAAGGTAAAAGGCAAGGAAACCAAGGGCTGCGAATACTCTCCTCAAAAAACCTAGTGCGGAAAATTTAGATCTATCTAAATCTCCCAAGAATACAGTAACCGAAGAACCTAGAGAACTCCTACGGGCAATCCACGCAAAACAAGAGAACGAATAAAACCAAGTATTACAAGAGAAAAGGAAATAAACAAGTAAGGAGAAAAACAACATAAGCTCATAGAGAACATGGGGATAAAACCCCATCTACAAGGCTAGCTGTGAAGCCCCTAGAACGATCTAACAAGAGGGGATAAAAACCCCCGAGTAGGAGGTTGTAACAAAATACTCTAGGGGCTGAAACACCTAACACTATGCAAAGAAAACAAGGTATTATGAGAACAAAAAATATCTCGAGAAACGCGTAATACACAACCATGGAATTAAAAGTTACAAACAAGGCCTTCGCAATCGATATTTCACAAAACAAACTAACAGCAGCAAAGGGAGAACTAGTAATAGAACAAGAAAAATCAGCAGTATACGTCAAGGAGGTAAAGGAATTCAACTACGACAACGAGGGAATAGAAGAACTAATTAAATTCCTAGGAGAATATAAGGAAGGAATAATAGAGGCAACCGGAATATATTACTTCTACCTACATGAAAAACTAACGGAAAAAGGATACAAGCTAACAGTAATAAACCCACTACACCTAACAGAAATACTAGGGAAAAAGACAGACAAACTCGACGCACAAAGGTTACTAGTAGCACACATGACCGGAGTAATCAAGGGATCATACCAACAGGAGAAATAATGGAACTAAGAGAACTAACGAGATATAGGGAAAGCCTAGTAGAGAAGACAACACAAGTGAAGAACGAGATAAGGAAAATATTAGAATTCGCGGGATATAAAATACAACCATTCGACAAGAAAGGAAGAAAACTACTTGAAAAGCTAGTAAAGGGGGAGGAACTAAGCAAAGAAGAGAAGGAAGAACTAAAAGAAAAACTAGGGAGAAACTTAAACGACGCGGAAAAACTAGCATTAAAACAATTAGTTGAACTACTAAAAAACTTGGAGAAAATGATTAAGGAAGTTGAGGATATGATAAATTCCAAGATTCCAAAACCAGTAATTGAGTTGAGTAAGATCCCCGGGATTGGTTTGATTAGTGCTACAACTATTTACGCTGAGTTCGGTGATGTTTCCCGTTTTTCCAGTTCTAAGGCTGCTAGGGCTTATGCAGGCTTTGCACCCAAAACTAAGCAGAGTGGTGATAGCGAGTCTCACTCCGGTATGATTAGGGGTAATAAGTATTTGCGTAGAGCTCTCTACTTGGTTGCCAAGGTTGCTAGGGGTCTTGAGCCTTTTAAAGGGTATTATGAGAGGCTTATTACTAGGGGGAAGAGTGTTACTCAAGCTACTTGTGCTCTTGCCGGAAAGCTTGCAAGCATTTGTTATCATGTTATAAGGGACGGTGTTTACAAGGGAGTTGTCAAGAAGAGTTTTAGGATTCCTAGGGGTAAGGAAGTTAATGCCAAGGACTTCGACGTGGGAGACGCGCTAGACTCGTTATCCCAATAGGTTTGTTAGAGGCGTCAGCATGTAGTGCCTTGAAAGACCTATCAGTAGAGCATTTGCCAGGAAAGTAAACAGAGAGGGATATAAAGCCAAATTAAGGAACACTATGGATGAAAATAAAAAAGACAAAGTATAGCTTAGCCTCTCTTTTCCCTTAAAATAATGAAGAATTGGAATAAATGTAATTTTAGATAAAAACTCAAGCGAATATATTATACCAATCTCATAAGGACTTATACCAAATAAGTACATGTACAAGGGATAGCCTAAGAACTGAAATCCTAAAAGAAAGTCCTTAATTACTAAAGTAGAGGCTATGAATCTGAAGAAGTTTTTATGGGAATCCATTTACTACTAACCTTTTCGTATATTTCTAGTTGCATGCTTTATAATCCCCTTCCCGTTTCTACGGCTTCTGCAGATATGGGGTCACATTGAACACGTCATTGGAATTGGAGTTGGTTCAAATCTCTTATTATTCTTATTTATACTTAATTCTTTTAAATTTAGTACTCTCATCTCTAATGTATTTCCCATTTTATTTTTCCCTAATATATTATCTTGCTAATTCTTTCTTATTTTTTCCTTTTTTAAGATCTTCATGTTTAGCTTAAATTCATTCAACTAAGTTTAAACTTAAATTCTGGTATTAACATTTGTCTTGTAAGAATAAAGCTATATTATACGTTTTGATATTGATACTCATCAATAGCCTTCGTTACTCCTAAAATTAAGAGCTATAATAGAAGTTGCACGACTTTAACATAAGCTTAAATGTTTCATTAAGCCTAGAACACCTCCTAAAAGTATTTCAACTAACCCGATGAGGTCCTATACGCGTCCCTCCAAGGGCATGACCTTGAGGACCCCTTTTGGATTTGAGCTCCGGCACCAAGTTCTTCGCAAACGGCTCTTATGACCAATCAGAGTTGCTAAGCATCACATATTCAGTTTTTTGCAGAACTAAGGAATCTTTGCCGTCTACTTTCAAACTTTTTTGAAGGCAAAATTGACGGGATGCCGATGCCTATAAACGCAAATTGGCAATCATGATACTAGGCGATAAGATGGGCGAAAAACAACGTCATTATAAATTCGGCGACTATATCTTAAGGGAAAAAAAAAAGATCGGTATTTTGTTCATGAATTAGAAAATGTAAACGGTGAGACAAAGGAGCGTTACGTCGGTTCTTTAGCTGACATTGTCAAATCGTATCTAAAAATGAAAAAGATAATAGTGTGGGGGGGTGTTAGTGGGTATCTTCCTAATATGGGGCCGCCGGGATTTGAACCCGGGACCACCAGCGTACTGGTGGTTGGGGTTTTTAACCCCAGGCTGGCATCCTAGTCCAAGCTAGACTACGGCCCCTTAATGTATGTTATAGTTCTAAGCACTAAAAAGTTGACTATTTCCTATATTTAAATGAATACTTTTATAATACGAATACTTTCGGTTTACTCTCCCCAAGTTAGTTATACTATTACTGAGAGAGATTATACGAAAAATTCTAAAGTAAGACACGGCGTTTCGAATATAATAATAGACCACTAAGGGAAATACTCGGTGACTAAAAATTCCGGTAAAGTATACATGTAAGAACTGTGGGTATACTTTGTATAAATTTGATAAGGTAGGGCAAGACTTTTATGGAGTCAGAACCCCATCAGAAATAAAGCTGATATATGGCGGTAAATGTCCCAAGTGCGGTCATGAGATCTCAGCACCAGCTCTGGAAGATATTATGATAAGCTCTAAGAAAAAACTTCCAGCAATTCTTTAACGATTTTATCGAAAGGTACCCCTTTTAAGTACTTGCGTGCTAGATCAACTCTTTTTAACCACGATAATATCGAGGTGACATTTTTCGGGTTCTCTTTGACTGACGCGTCATCGTAATCAATAATGTAAACTCTGTTGCTAACCAAAACGTTCTTATATGGTCTCACCAATTCTCTATGCTCTACCTTCTTATCCTCGAGGATTTTAGCTGCTTCTAAGAGCTTTATGATCACTTCAACCTTCTCGTTGCGTTCTAAGTGCCTACTGGGAATGTAATCCATAACAATGAAGTTATTACCATAATAATATACTTTAGGAGCTACTGGGTAAGCCAACTCTTGAATCTTACCTTCGATTTTAAGGCTTTCTTTTGGTGAATCAGCCCTCCTTATTTTCACTACCTTGCCTCCTCCTATATAGACGACAATTCCAGTCTTTCCCTTACCAATAATTCTGTACTTACCCAACTGAACGTCACCGAAAGAGTAAACTTCAGTTATACCGTATTCTTTTAGCTCTGCCTCTATCCTCTCATCGTAAAAGGGGTAAATCATTTCCCTTACTTTAACCATGATGGCGTCTTTCTCAGGAAACGGTGTAACCATGGATCGTCCTTCACCTCCTTAAGGGTCTCGAATTCAAGCTTGAACTTGTACTTGAACGAGATAGTCCTTTTGAGTACCTCAAGAACATCGTACTCCTTCCTTTCCTTTATAGAGTAAAGCCTACCGTCCTTACCTACCCATACGTTTTCGTTCATTTTGATGAACTTGTCCACACTCTCTTGTTGATAGTAATAAGGACCTACGTTTAAATAATACTTACCAATATCCTTACTCTCCAATTGGATTGCAATAGTCAACCTTTCCTCATTACCCCACGCATTTACATCAATTACCTTAAACCCTACACTCGTTAGTATATTCTTAATCTTTACCACATTCTTCCAGACTTGCCCCCAAATAATATCCTCTACTACACTCTCTTCAATAAGGACGTTGGCTAGTATGATATCTCCCTTGATTTTATCGTATTTCAAGTCTTTGGGGAAGAAGTAGTCTACGGAAGGCTCTCTCAAGTAATACCTAGCCGCGATCGAGAACAGAGCTACTTTTTCTAATGACACAGCCGAAGCGGCGTTTCTTCTCGGATCTACTGGGTCGGGAATCTGTAGTGGTTCCGTGAAATCTTTCGCTGGCTCTATCAGGTGTATTTTTATCGGTGGTTTAACCCACTTTGATGCGTGTTCTAGCACTTCCCTGAAACTCCCATATTTTATGACTAATAACTCTGATACGTAGCCGGAGAACCCTCGTACTTTTATTTCAGCGCCGTAAGCCCCTATTCCTTTGAAAAACCTCTTCAGTAGCCTGACCTCATCTTTTCCCCTCTCGTCTAGATGTTCTAATACATATTTTGTGTGGAACGGAGTCCTGTCTGCAGCTGTTATAGCCTCACTCCCAGAGTTTATTTTCAACGCTGGAACTACGTCGACTTCTATACCGTCAATGTAAAGCATAAGGTAAGGGTGTTCAGCATATGCTATCATGTATTTCATGTCCGAGAAACGCGAGATGATCTCCTTTATCGCCTTCTCTTTCAGGTAGTCTTTTCCTACCTCTTTAGGGAAGAACACAAACACGTCTAAGTCCGTGTCACCTTTGAGCCAAGTACCCTTTCTAAAGGAGCCCTCGACTTCAGCTTCATAGCCCTTGAGTCTTTCTAAAACCTCTCCCAGTATCTTCTCTAGCCTTAGCTTTTCAGCCTCTTCTGGCTTTATAATCTTCAGTACTTCATCTTCTATCAACGCTCTTCACGCTATATAAAGGATCATAAATGGGACCTTTTGGAGTTAACGTACTTTTGAAGAGGGTGATCTCCTCCACGGTAATTTCTCCGAAATCTGTACTCGCATAATCGTTTAAGATTTGAATTAGATTAACAACTCCTCTAGGTCCTTTTATCCTTCCTAAAGTGAGGTGTGGAGAGAACTCTTTTTCGTCCTCTGGTCTTATCCCCCTTGAGACCAACTGTTTATATAGTTCACCCCTGAGCTTTCTGAGTTCACTTGCTCCTTCACTTAAGCCTATCCATAACACTCTGGGCTTGTTAAGGTTAGGAAATGCCCCGGTACCGAAAAACTTTACTTTGAAAGAGTTAAAAGACACGGCGTTCATCGAGTCCTTTATGAGGTCTACCTTGTTTTCTGGTAACTCCCCGAGAAAGACCAGTGTTAAGTGAATGTTCCAAGGCTCAACGAGCTTAACGTCTCCCCCGACTCTGTTCAAAACCTCGAGAGCCTCAGTTATTTTAGGTAACTGAGGGATTTTTAATGCAATAAACAGCCTCAACACTTTTTAAAACCCCACTGATGAGATTGTAGGTGGTCACTAATTAAAATAATTGCAATTACTGGAATGCCTGGGTCGGGTAAAGGAGAACTTTCCCGTCTCTTTCAGGAAAAAGGGATAAAGGTAATTGTGATGAGTGATGTCCTGAGAGAGAGGTATAGAGCTGAGGCAAAGGAAGGAGAAAGGCTGATGGACTTTGCCTTTAGGATGAGGAGTTTATACGGGAAGGGTGTTGTGGCAAAAATGTGTTTAGAGAAACTCTCTGGAGACGAGAAGGTCGTCGTATTTGACGGAGTGCGAAACTGGGAGGAAATAGAAGAGTTCAAGAAGAGGGGGGATGTAGTTATAATTAACGTTCACGCGAGCCCAAAAACCAGATATGAGAGGTTGATGAGGAGGGCGAGAAAGGACGACGTGCTCACAGTTGAGGGGTTAATGAAGAGGGACTTCGAAGAGTTAGAGATGGGTATAGGGACTGTGATAGCCTTAGCTGACCACGTAGTAGTTAACGACAAGAGTTTAGAGGAATTTAAGAGGGAGGCTGAAGAGTTAATTAATAGATTAATATGACCAGAGTCGTGGTAGAAGTCGAAGTAAGACCGTCAGAAGACAAGGACAAGGTCCTTCAGGCTATGCTGAACTTTTTCGACTTCGAAAGGATAAGTGAGGAAAAAGTGGGTATATCTCTCGTGATAATAGGAGAATCGTCCACTTTAAGATCACTTATAAGGTTTCACCGAGCATTAAGAGAAGAGAAAATTCTAGATTCGGCTAGGAAATACTTATACAAAGGTATTAATGGGAACAGCATATCGTTTATGTTAAACAAACAAGCAGCTGCAGTGAGGAGAATATCGTTTGTAGATAGTAAAAACGAGTCACCCTTAGGGCCTATAAAAGTAAGGATAGAGTACAAAGATCCACAGACAGTAATCGATTGGCTCACCCCGAAGACAGCAAAAGGGGTACCGCTATGGGAAAACCCAATACCTCAGGAGTGATTTTTCTATTACTCCTGAAGGATATAATAGGAAAAGGGCTCGGGTAGAAAGGTCTTTTCAAAAACTTTCATTGCCTCTTTCAGTAGAGGCGTTGCATCGTCATAGCGTGGACTTATGTGTATTAAAGCGAGCCGTTTAACGTTAGCTTTAGTAGCTACAGCAGCCGCGTCTTTACTGTTAGAATGCCCGTATTCGTAGGCTTCTTTCTCATTTAAAAAAGTTGAGTCGTGCAAAAGTAGGTCTACTTCCCTAACGGCATTTATTACGTCATTGCAAGGTGCTGTATCACCAGTGTATGCTACTTTGATCCCTTTCTTAACCACCAGATAATCCTCAGGCAAGAGCACTTTGGTACCTATTTCGACTCTCTTACCATCTTTCAAAAGTCTCATTATTCTCCAGTCCTTAATTCCCTCTCTTCTGAGCCTCTCTGCATCTATATTTATTCTGTCTTTTTCTTCAAAGATAAAGCCATAGGAATTAACTACGTGACACGTCCTGAACTTTGTTATCCTTATGTTAGAGTCCTCATATGATTCCGCAAATTCTATCTCGTAATTAGGGCGAAAGTAAGTCCTATTAAAGACCTCTGAGATGAAGTCCCTCAGCTCTGGAGGTCCTAATAGGGTCAGTTTTTCTTTCCTAGAATACATCCCCATGGTCTCTAACAGTCCCGGTAAGCCTAATACGTGATCTCCGTGTAAGTGAGTAATGCCTATCACCCTTATCCTCATGAAGCCCAGTCCGGAATCTATAAGTCTTTGTTGCGTCCCTTCTCCCACATCGAAAAGTGCGTAAAGTCCCTCCCTTTGAACAAGGTAAGCCGGTAAACCTCTCTTGTTAGGTGCTCCTCCACCGGTTCCTATAAAGTATGTCTTGATCATTTGGTTACCACGTAAATAGCCCTACTTAGACTTTTATGCTCGTATATAGTATGTATTTTAACACTTTTAAATCCCGCACTTTTTAGGTCGTCCCTCCAGTCAAATTTGAAGTCGGTAGTGAAAACAAGTTTATGGTTAACTAATTCGCTAGCTTGGTAGAAGAACTCTCGGTAAAGCTCTTTCAGTCCCTTAGGAGAGAAAGACCTACCGTAAGGAGGATCCGTTACTATAGCTTCTACCTTCCTCACGGGTGAATTTCTTGCGTCTGCTTGGAATACCTCGCATTCATAATTAAAATGCCTCAGGTTTGCTAAACTTTTTGCTATCATAACAAGGTCTATATCACTCCCTATACATCTAAGTCCCAACCACCTACTCTCGATGAGAATAGTTCCCGTTCCCACAAAAGGGTCGTAAACTTCCCTTAGGCTCTCGGATAAGTTAACCATTATCCTTCCTATCTCTGGGTTTAGAGTTCCCGATTGAGAGTAAGGTCTTTTAGAGTGAGATAGTATAGATTCGGTGTGTTTTTCAGCCTTCCTTTCTCCCGCTATTATAACCCCTTCCGTTACGATCAGGTCTAATTTTTCGCATTTCTTGGAGGTTTTTATCGACGATACAACCTCACCGTAAACGGTCTTTGCATAGTTCTTATACTCCCTCATAGGGACGTCTATATCTACTGAGTAACACCTCCCCCTTAATGCCTCAACTACATCTTTAACGTCAGTAGAAATAGCTAAGGCTTTACCGGTCTTCTTTATCGCCCCTGACTTATACGCTACTCTCTCGTCTCCTTCGTAGAGCGCGACTCCATAATAATACTCCTTTTCGCTCCCGTGGATAATACTCCTTAATTCGTCTAGTGATAAAAAAATATTGTCTAAATTGAGGTAAGCATAGTTCATAACGTTCTCGCTATAGCCTCTGATACGTCAACTATCGTCACTTTACTTGGATCTTGCGGTATCGTATTGGCTATGATTACTTCCTCAGCACCTGCCTCGATTAGTCTCAAGTATGCGTCTCCTATAAAGAGTCCGTGAACAGCAGTAACATAAACCTTCCTAGCCCCCTGCTTTTTAACCATGTTTATAGCCTGAACCATAGTGCCTCCAGTACTTATAATGTCGTCAATTAGTACCACATCCCTACCTTTTACCTCTAGTTCCGGTAAGTTCTTAATCCTTACTTCCCCAGTGTTCAGATCCCTCTCTTTTTCGATAAAGGTATAGTCAGTAGATAGGATTTCAGCTAACCTCTTTGCCCTATTTAATGCTCCTTTATCAGGAGCTAGGACTAGTGGTTTCTCAGTCCTCTGTGACACGACCTTGGATATGTAGGGGATGGGGTCAATGACTTTAGTATCTCCCTCAAAGTACTCAAGCTCCTCATAATGATGAGGTTCTACTACCGCTAGTGAACTGGCACCGCTCTTTCTAAGTAGGTTCAGGATTGTCTTAATGCTTATGGCTTCTCCTTCCTTAAACCTTCTGTTTTGTCTCGAGTAAGCAAGGTAAGGGATAACAACTGTGATTTTATCTACTTTCATGTCGCTTAACGTCTCAACAACTAGAAACAACTCGATTAAGTGTTTGTCTTGGGGAGGATATAAGGACTGTATCACTACGACGTCTTTATCCGTTATTTGTTCGGGTATTCGTACGTAAGACTCTCCGTCTGGAAAAACTTTATGTTCTATTTTTACAAGCTTTAAATTAAGTAAGCTCGAGACCTTTTCGTCTATCCCGTTAGTTGCCGTTCCTCCTAAAATGATCATTAAACTATTAAGTGAGTAAGTGGCTTTTAAGATTAAACGTGATGATTTAATGTATTTTATATTCGTCCTCGGTACAGCCGGTTCCGGTAAGACTACACTTGTGAAAGCACTGAGTGACTATTTAAACGGGGAAGAACTCGACACGGCGATTATTAACTTAGACCCAGCAGTAGAGAGCCTACCTTATAAACCCGACCTCGACGTCAGGGACTATGTAGATGCATTTGAGGTCATGGAAAGGTATTCCCTAGGACCCAACTCGGCACTCGTAGCTTCTATAGATCTACTTCTTACTAAGGCTAAGGAATTAAAAGATGAGTTAAACGAGATAGAAGCTAATTATGTTTTAGTTGACACACCGGGTCAAATAGAATTATTTGCCTATAGGCAGACAGGTAGAATATTGTCGAAGTTAATCAGTGATGTAAATAAGTCCGTTTCACTATTCCTACTTGACTCGTTCCTAAGTAAAGAGGCTAGGAGTTTTGTGTCCCTCTTATTACTCTCTAGCTCCGTTAAGTTTAGGCTCGAATTACCTCAAATACTAGTCCTATCTAAGTCAGACCTCTTAACTCCTAAAGAATTTCAAGAGATGAAGAGCTGGATCGATGAGGGTAGGATAATAGACGAGTTGGGAGTGTTAGACGAGTACTCTTTCGAACTGGTTAAAACTGTAGTTGAAAACCTGGACAATTTCCCGGTTCCCGTGTCTTCGACCACGATGGAAGGCATAGATGAACTCTACGCCGAGATCCAGAGGGTACTAGCGGGTGGAGAGGACTATGAAACCGAGGAACCGAATCCCAAGCTGTGAATAACCGAAACCTCAGGCTTTAAAATTTTGTTAGCAAAGAATAATATCATGAAGATCAAGGTAGTGGACGCCAACAATTTCTCGTTTATATTTAAGACGCTAACTGAGTTCATAGACGAGACTACGATCCAGTTAGACAAAGATGGTCTTAAGATAAAAGGGATAGATCCATCGAGGACTGTCTTAATAGACATTTTGATTCCCTCGGGATATTTTGAGGAGTACGAAGTTGAGGAAGAGACCAAGGTCGGGATGAAAATTGAGGACGTTGCCGACATCTTGGATACTGCCACTAAAAACGACTCCTTATCCTTAGATATACAAGAAGACAAGGTTGTGTTTGAGCTAGACGGAGAGTACGAGAGGTCTTTCACGTTACCGGTCCTATCTCCTACCGAGACGGAATTTCCTGAGATAAAGCTGGAGTTCCCGTTTAAGGCTCAAATGTTAACTGCAACATTCGCCGACTTAATAGATGAACTGCAAGAGACAGGGAGTGATATAATAAAGCTTAAGAGTGAGGGTGGTAAACTGATTATCATCGTCGAGGGAGATCTGGCTTCGGCGTCAATAGAGTTATCAAAGGAGAACGGGGGGTTAATGGAAAGTGAGGGATCAGATGCCGAGAGTTCTTACGGTTTGGAATATATAGCCAATACTACCAAAATGAAAAGACCGTCTGATACCGTGAACATAGAGTTCGGTTCTCAACTTCCGTTAAAATTGAGATATAACTTGCCTCAAGGGGGTTATGCTGATTTCTACATCTCGCCGAGAACTGAATAAAATAATTTACACACTTTTCAAAGAGTATTACGAGAACGCAATTTTAGAGCTACCGAATGACATGGAGTTAAGGGAGTTCGCTTATCAGCCTTTTGATGCTGAAACGTACGTGAGACACCTCTCATTTACTAATCCTGACGAGTTGAAATTATTCCTCAGGGAGAAGGTTCCTTTACACCTATACTATTCATCGGCGAGGTATCAACTACCCCAAGCCAAAAACATGGAGGAAAAGGGTTGGTTGGGCTCAGACCTCCTATTCGACCTAGATGCAGACGAGATTTGTGACTTAAGAGTTAAGAGGTTTTGTGACGGCGTGGAAGCTCTAATGCAGTGTGAGAACTCAATAGAGTACGTTGAATTAACTAAGGATTGTATGGAAAACGTGTTTGGGAAAGCCTTGTTGATAAAGGACATACTCAAAGAGGATTTCGGGATGGATGCTAAAATTTACTTTTCTGGGAACAGAGGTTTTCATGTAAGGGTTGAATGTCACGGAGACTGCGCATTACTCGACTCCGAAGACAGAAAGGATATAGCGGACTATATCTCCGATCCTTCCCCTCCTTATGAGGGCGATGTCAACTCTCCAGGTTGGGTAGGGAGACTGGCTAGAGGGTTGAAGGGAGTCAGGATAGATCAGCAAGTCACAGTAGACCCGAAAAGACTAGTGAGGATACCGGGGTCTATAAACGGTAAGGCAGGGCTAAAGGTCTATGAGGTCAAAGGCGACACATTTGACTTTAACATCCAGTCCTTATCTCCCTTTAAGGGTTACGTAGCCTTTCTGTCATATGTTACCTATTCTTTACAGTTACCAGACGGGAAGATCGACCTCAAGAAGGACACAGTAGTAAAGCTCCCCGCAGAATTAGGTATTTATTTAAGCTTAAAGGGTTTAGGGGTGATTAAGGCATATGTTAGATGAGTTGGTGAGTAACGAGCTTAAACGAGATAACGAGATAACTGAGATCTCAAAAGACACTATAGAGAAGTTAATACAAGCTCTTTTGAGGCTGAGGAGGAAATACAGTGACGAACTTCACAAAGAGGAGCTGAAAATATACGAAGAATTAGCTGAATCACTCTTAGAGTTGAGACTTGAGAAAGTCATTGAGGGTTTTGAGCCCAAAGGCTTTGACAAAGACGTGCTATCGCTCGTGAACGTAATGAAGAAGGTGTACATCGACTACGTGACTGGGAAGTACCACACGTACAAGGGAAAGGTACTTTGCCTCAGTAATACTAAGTTCAATCTGGGAGATACTGTAGTCGAGCAGGGTGACGTAATAATACTACCGTTAAACAAGGTTTTAGCTTTAATAACCACTAATTATATAACTCCAGTAGAAGTTAGAGAGTGATCACAAAATGAAAATCCCAAAAGTTCTCAAGACTTATTGCCCTAAGTGCAAGACACACACAGAACATTCAGTATCGTTATACAAGAGCGGAAAAAGAAGGACTCTCTCTGAAGGACAGAGGAGATATGATAGGAAGAACCTAGGATATGGTAGCAAGAGAAAGCCGGAGCAAAAAAGGTTCGCTAAAACTACGAAAAAACAAACTTTAACTCTGAAGTGCCAGAAGTGTGGCTATACAATTATGAAGGAGGGAATCAGAGTTAAGAAGTTGGAGTTAGTTGAGGTGGTTAAATGAAGGCTAAGTTCAAGGTCTTAATACCGGAGCCTAAGAGCAAATTTTACAGGGTGAAATGCAAGAACTGCGGTAACGAGCAAACGGTATTCTCCCACTCCACCTTCCCAGTACGTTGTCTGTCATGCGGATATCAGCTCATTATTCCCACCGGTGGTAAAGCAAAAATAGAGGGAGATATAGTTAGAATACTTGGTTAGAAATGATATACAACCAAAAGCAAATACCCGCGGAAGGAGAAGTTCTTATAGCAACGGTAAAACAAGTTTTTGATTACGGCAGTTATGTAACCCTAGACGAATACGGGAATTTACAAGCTTTTCTCCCTTGGAGTGAAATAAGTAGTAGATGGGTTAAGAATATAAGGGATGTAGTTAAGGAAGGGAGGAAGGTAGTAGTTAAAGTCATAAGAGTGGACAGAAAGAAAGGCACTATAGACGTTTCCTTAAAGAAAGTCACTGAAGACGAGAAAAGGAAGAAGAACTTACAGTGGAAGAAGTTACAAAAGGTAGACAAGATCCTTGAAATAATTTCTCAGAAATTGGGTAGAAACGAACAAGAGGCGTGGAGAGAAGTAGCGTTTAAACTCGAAAACAAGTATGGGGACGTTTATGAAAGTATGGTAAGGGCAGTTAAAGAGGGAGATTATGTACTGAGAGACGCAGGAGTAAACGAAATATGGATAAAACCGTTAATGGGGGAAATAGGTAAACACATTGAAGAAAAGAAAGTAAAGGCAAGTGAGATTGTAACGCTAAGATCTATTTCACCCGACGGGATAGAGAAGATAAGGAAAGTTTTCAGCGAAGCCGTTAGTAAATTTGAGGACAAAGAGGAGGAGATCAGGATTTACACAATTGGAGCACCTAGGTATAGGGTCGATGTGACCGGTGCTGATCCTAAGCAGGTCTCAATAACCTTACAAGAACTAATAGAAACTATGAAAGAAATAAGTCAAAAAGAAGGAGTAACCTTTACAGTGGTTAAGAAATGAAGTGGAAACTTAGGAAATGTCCAAGGGACAAGATATATACTATGAAAGATATATGCCCTATATGCGGGAATAAGACAGTAATTACATCACCTCCGAGATTTTCCCCAGAAGACAAATACGTGAAATATAGGATAGAGCTTAAAAAGGGAATAAAACTTAACTGTTAATTTTATATGATTTTTTATTGTTTTTCCGTTTTGTTATTCACTCGGTTTTAATTGTGTCTGACTTCCTTATATAAAACATATTACAGCAGTTATGGGAATCTTAGGGAGGTAATACCAAGAAGTCGGTATTAGCGAGAAGTTTTTAATTTTAGACGTCTTCATACTGAAAAGATGTCAAACGGAAAAGGACAAATCGAGTTAGCTAAGGAGAGGCTGGTCAAGGCGGTCAACCAAGTT